>Ga0335079_10001739_pt1 | contig 24874 bp, 22 predicted proteins | sample Lox_Sample_33_FD_206719 | JGI IMG/M metagenome (GOLD analysis project Ga0335079, IMG submission 206719) | Soil microbial communities from Loxahatchee National Wildlife Refuge, Florida, United States - Lox_Sample_3.3 | ecosystem: Environmental > Terrestrial > Soil > Wetlands | place: USA...
GGCATTCCCTGTCCATCGTGCGGAACAACCCGCGCGCTCATGCTCTTGGTGCGGGGAAAGGTGACGGATTCGTTCTACTTCAACCCGTTCGGATTTTTTATTGCCATCGGTATGGGCGTGCTCCCTTTCTGGCTGGCGTACGACTGGATCGCCGGGAAGACGAGTTTCCATCGGTGGTACTCCCGAACGGAAAAATTCATTCGTACTTCAAAATGGAAAGTCGGGATCGCCATGGTCCTCGTGCTTTCAAACTGGATCTGGAACATCACGAAAGGATCGTGATACTCCGGAACGACTTCCGCGGGAGCTACCCTTCCAGAAAAACGGGATGGTAAACTGCGGAGGAGGATTGATCTTCCGCTATCCACTTTTTCATGCGGGATTTGTTTCGTCCGGGCCGCCGGGTACCTTTTTTGAGATGATGGTCAAGACACCAGACGGTTTCCTCGAGCGCCGTTTTCCCGCAGAGTATGCACAGACCCTTTCTCATATTTCGGATCTGGTATCTTCGTTGACGTGAAAGACCCTCCGTTCCTGTGTCGTTGAACCTCTTCTTCTGCATGAATATCCTCGTAGACTGAGCATGATGCTGATCGGACTTCCTCCCCGGTTACTGAACAGCACCGGAATAATAGTCGGCAATCGTAAAGCGATCATGAAGCCAGAATGAAGAAATTGTTATGATCCCCTCGCAGTGTGTGGCTGCAAACCGAATTCGGAGCCCTTTGGGAGGATCCATTGCATTTCTAATATTCTTAATGATTTTGTAAATTACTCCTCATCATCCAATATCATTCCGTTGCGTTCATAGGAGATTTCCGGGAATGAAGGCCTGGATGCGCGCGGGTTTAGTGCACGTAAGGTAAACAGCATATGGAATTGTATCTTCTCCGTCATGGCATCGCAGTTCCGCGGGGAACTCCGGGATTTCCAAACGACGATCGCCCGCTGACGGACGACGGGCGAAGAAAAATGAGACGCGCGTCTGCCGGAATGTCGAAAATCCTCACCGACATCTCCTGCATACTTTCGAGCCCTCTCCGGCGAACGGCAGAGACTGCGGAGATCGTCGCCGAAGCGCTCGGGATGAGCGATAAAATCTGTGAGCGTGCGGAGCTTCTTCCGGATGCGCCTGTCCAGGGATTGAAAGACCTGCTGATCGAGTTCCGTGATCACAGGAAGCTTCTCCTCGTCGGCCATGGACCCACGATCGGCGAGTTTGCGTCGGGGCTGATCGGTGCCTCGGGAACGCGCATCGAATTTCGAAAAGGAGGACTTTGTCGCATCGATATAGAACCCGAAATTTCGGGAAGCGGCATGCTCCGCTGGCATTTTACGCCGAAACATCTGCGTTTATTATCAAGGATCACGATTCATGAAGAAAAATCTCCTTCACGTTCCTCATCCGTACCCCGGCCGGCTCGTCGTCGTCGAGGGCATTGACGGCTCGGGAAAATCCACCCAACTGCAGCTTCTCCAGAAGTGGCTGGTGAGCCGGAATTACCGCGTCTTCTTCACTGAGTGGAACTCATCTTCGCTCGTTAAGAAGACCATCAAGCGCGGGAAGAACCGGAATCTCCTCACGCCGATGACATTCAGCATACTGCACGCCACAGATTTTGCCGACCGCCTCGCACATCTCATTATCCCGCCGCTCAAGGCTGGGATGATCGTCCTTGCCGACCGGTACGTCTATACTGCGTTTGCCCGTGACGTCGTCCGCGGCGTGCATCCGCAGTGGGTGCGAAATCTCTACGGATTCGCGGTGAAGCCCGACATCGCTCTGTACTTCAAAGTGCCGATTGACGTTTCGCTGAAACGCATACTGAACGGCCGCATCTCGCTCAAGTTCCATGAAGCGGGAATGGATCTGAATCTCAGCTCGAATCCCTCGGAGAGCTTTAAGATCTTCCAGAACATGGTCCTGGAAGAGTATGACAAGATCTCGGCGGAATTCGATCTCCGGGTCATCGACGGGACGGAACCGATTCATGCGCAGCAAGCCGCCGTGCGCTCAATCGTCAAGGATGCGCTGAGCAGGTATCATCCAACACCGTTCCTTCAGAAGAAGGAGAATGTTTATGTCCGGTAATCAACCGAGATTTTTTGGAAAAGGTCTCCCGTACCTCGACATCTCCGAGCTGAAGGGCAAGCTTATCGTCATCGAGGGGACGGACGGTGTCGGGCGTTCGACGCAGATCGAGAATCTCCGGCAGTGGCTGGAAATTCAGGGCTACGGCGTTGTGACGACCGGCTGGACACGCTCGCCGCTTATGGGACAGGCGATCAGCGAAGCCAAGGCCGGCCACACGCTCAATGTCAACACATTCAGTTTGCTGTACGCCGCAGATTTTGCCGACCGGCTCGAGAACGAGATCATTCCGGCGCTGAAAGCAGGATTTATCGTCCTTGCTGACCGGTACATCTACACCGCATTTGCGCGGTCGATCGTCCGCGGTGCAGACCGGGACTGGATACGGAGGGTCTTCGGATTTGCACTCCAGCCGGATGCCGTCTTTTATATGCACACCGACGTGGAGAATCTGATCCCGCGGGTAATCACGGGTGAAACGCTCTCAAAGCGTTACTGGGAAGAGGAGCTGGGAGAAGGAATGGATTACTGGGAATCCGGAATGGATCTTCGGCTGGGGGAGGACTTTTACGACAGCTTCATCGCTTATCAGAAGCGGATCCTCAAGGAATTTCGTCTCATGACCAAGCAGTTTGGGTTTACGGTCGTGGATGCATCGCTTTCGTTTGAACGCACAAACCAGTCGCTGAAACAAGGAATACGGCAGATTCTCGAACATGCGTAACGCGACGTTTCCGCTTGCAGCAATCGATATTGGGACAAATTCCCTCCACCTGATCGTGGCGGATGTAGATCCGTCGACCGGCCGGTTCAAGGTCATCGACCGGGAGAAGATCATCGTACGGCTGGGGAGCGATTCCGCGGACATGCGGTATCTCTCTGAGGCAGCAATGAACCGGGCGATTACGACGCTGAAGCATTTCCGGACCATCGCCGACGGCGCGCACGCGCCGATCGTCGCCATCGCCACCAGCGCGGTCCGCGAAGCGATCAACCAGGAAGAATTCATTTATCGCGTAAAGGCAGAAACCGACATCGATGTACAAATTGCCTCCGACGTCGAAGAGGCGCGGCTCATCTATTTGGGCGTGCTCCAGGCACTGCCGGTGTTTGATAGCCGGATTCTCCTCATCGACATCGGCGGCGGAAGCACCGAGTTTCTTGTCGGCAGGCGCCGTGAAATCTCGTACAACACCAGTCTGAAGTTAGGTGCCGTCCGCCTCACCCAGAGATTCTTCCAGAACGAAGAGAAACTTCCAAAATCCATCCGTGAATGCCGCGAATTCATCCACGGAACCATGAGCCCGGTGACGCGGCGGCTGAAGAACATGAATGTCGAGCTTGTGGTCGGGACTTCGGGCACAATCAACACACTGGCAAATGTCATCCGCCTCGGATCAAAACGGCCGGCTTCCGCACTCAACAATTTTTCATTTACCGATAAGAACCTGGCATCGGCAGTCAGAAAAATCCTGGCCGCAAAAAACTTCAAGGCCCGCAAGCGGATCAAGGGCATCGACAATTCCCGGGCGGACATCATTCTCGCCGGGACGCTCATTCTTGACGAGATCTTCTCGGAGCTGAAGATCAAGAAGATGGTCGTTTCTGATTTCGCACTGCGGGAAGGGATACTGTACGACACGCTTGAGAAATCGCACACGCATTCCGCGACGGCACGATGGGACAATATCCGCAACGACAGCATCATTCATCTCGCGAAATCCCTTTCCTTCGAAGAGGAGCATGCGCGGCATGTGGCGCGCCTGGCGCTCCTCCTTTTCGACCAGACGAGGAAGATCCATCGCATGGGGTCCCGTGAGCGGGAATTTCTCGAAGCCGCAGCAATTCTCCACGAAGTGGGATTATTCATTTCGCATTCCCAGCATCATCATCACTCCTATTATCTCATCCGGAATTCCGAACTTCTCGGCTACACGGAAAACGAGAAAGAAATCATTGCAAACATTGCACGATACCACCGGAAGGCACACCCGAAAACAAAGCACGAAGGATTTAACCGGCTCACCTCAGAAGATCAGCGCCTCGTGACAAAGGTCGCATCGATTCTCCGGATCGCCGATGGACTCGACCGCTCACATACTTCTGCGGTAAAATCGCTTGCCGGCAGAATCGGGTCGGGGAAATTGATGATCCGACTGAGCCCGTCGGACGGACAGCCGCTGGACATGGAAATCTGGGGAGCGGATCGAAAGAAAGATCTCTTCGAGGAAATATTTAAGACCGCGGTGAAGTTCGTCGCGCGGTGAAACGCGCACAGGGAGGAAATGCCACTCGTACGGATCCGGCAGCGGATCCGACCGTCAGACCACCATACGATCGAGAAGTTCGCGTGCAATTTTCCGCGTCGACGAATCGCGCTGGCGGATCAGGTCGCCGACCTGATAGGTGTCCAGCACGCCCCAGAATGTCCGGCAGTCCTTGCATCTCAGGAGATAAAAGCGGCCGTTGGAATTGCGGCGTCTGAATTTTGTCATTTCAAAATTTGTTGAAGAACAATGCGAGCAGATAATTGCCTGCATGGCTGCACCATAATGAAAGAATATGAACTGATGATGTTTACGTACCGGAGGTAGAAGCGTGGCTCAGGGAAGATATCCAATCCCCTTTTCATTGTCAAGGGAAATTGTACCCCTTTTTTCCCCTCCGTTATCGAATGGTAATATTGGGATTATTCACGCGTAACACCCCCTTCGTACATTGTCGAAAAAAGAAAGAAAATCGATGTACGAACTTATCCAGCGAGGAGAATATCTGCTGACCGAGGACACGATCGCCCTTTATGTTCCTTCCCAGCCGGGCGTTTTTGTCCTGAGCATCCGGCTTGTCAGCGGAGCCCAGCAGGCATTTTTTTCCGGACAATCTGAAAACCTCCAGCGCACGCTCCGGGAGTGTGTTCTCAAAGATCCGACCCGTTTCACCGAGGAGGTGTTTGAGTATCTTCTCCGGTATCAGTGTTATTACTCGTTTTTTGTCGTTCCGGAGCCCGTTTACCGGGATGAAATCGAAAAGATGGTACGGACCACGATTGATCCCTTCCAAAAGCTCTTGATTCTGAATTGTAACTGATATTCCCCGCGGGGGAAAACCGGATACCCGCTTCCCCTCTCCTACCTTAACAAATCCATAACCCATCGGTTACGCGCGCGTAACGCTCGCGTAGTATCTTCACCGCCGAGGATTACACCCGGCCACAGTTTTCAATCCAACGATTCACAACAACCATCTGAAAGGATCTGAGATGCAAAGGGCACTGCTTTTCGCAATCGGGCTCTTCTGCGTTGTCGCTGCCACCTGCGCGCAGGACACGCAATCCAAGGGAACGATCAGCGGCTATATGTTCGGAGACTATTTTTACAACATCGCGAGAGACTCTTCTTTTGCCGGGGCGAAACCCCCTTCAAAAACCGCACTCTCCGGTCCCAAAGACATGCAGGGATTTCAGTTTCGCAGGATCTACTTCACCTACGACGACGATATCTCGAGCCAATTCACATCACGCTTCCGGCTCGAGGCAGATCAGAGCGTCCTCGTCAACAATAAAATCGAAACATATGTCAAGGACGCCTATCTGAAATGGAAGGGCGTTTTTGAAGGAAGCGATATCATCTTCGGCATCCAGCCCACAACTGCATTTGACATCTCCGAGACCTGGTGGGCATATCGCCCGCTGGAGAAGACCATCATGGACCTCCGCGGCATTATTCCGTCACGGGATTTTGGCGTAGCGCTGCGCGGAAAGGTTACCGGAGACGGCATGCTGAATTACTGGGCTATGATCGCGAATGGGGACGGGAATTCGCCTGTGGGCAGCAAATTCAGGAGATACTCGCTGAATCTGCAGGTAAAAGCCGATCAGTTCCAGGCAACGCTCAACGGAGATTACCGGGCACAGGCACCGATTAACGATCCAACCAGCACAAGCACCCCCGCTGCGACGTTTTCCAACGACATCTTTACCGGATCGGTCTTTGCAGGATATAAAGAACCCAACAGCTATTCATTCGGCGTCGAGGCATTCTGGCAGTCAATGTTCCATTCGATTGTCGACTCTTCTTCCGCCGCACGACCGCGTCCCCTTACAGGCAGGAATGCCATCGGCTTCTCGGTGTTTGGATCTGTGAACCTCCAGAACGATCTCCTGATTGTCGGCAGGTACGACTACTTCGATCCCGACAATAACTCGTACTTCAAGGGCGATTCCAGAAATTATATCATCGCCGGGCTGGACTGGAAAGCGAACAAGAACGTTTCGATCATGCCGAACGTGCAGATCGAGACGTACGAATCGGTACCGCTCGCCAACGGAACAACGTTGAGTTTCGACAGTTCGGTGACCGGTCGCGTGACCATCTATTATGTCTTTATTTGAATCAAGAGCACAAGTCCGGTGTTACGGGTGAGGTAACAATTTCTTAACACTGGAGCAACTCAAAGATAATATCAAAGCGCTAACTTGAGAAGGAACACGAACATGAAAAGAATTCTCTGGATATTTCTGCTGGCAACTGCGGTCTGTGGCGGCACCTCGCCGGCACAGATGAAGCTGAACGGCGCCGGCGCAACATTCCCGTACGTCATCTACTCCAAATGGTTTGACCTCTACAACAAAAAGACCGGCATCGAGTTCAATTACCAGTCGCAGGGAAGCGGCGCGGGGATCAAACAAGTCATCGAGGGCACGGTTGATTTTGGCGCATCAGACGCACCAATGACAGAAGATCAGCTGAAGGAAGCGAGCACCAAGCAGGGAACCGAGATCCTCCACATCCCGACGGTTATGGGTGCAGTTGTAGTAACGTACAACGTCCCCGGACTCGGGAAAGGACTGAAGCTGACCGCCGAAAACCTCGCAGAGATCTATCTCGGAACGATTACGAACTGGAATGATCCGAAACTTGCAGGCGAGAACTCCGGGATGAAGTTTCCGGACCTTCCGATCATTGTCGCACACCGTTCGGACGGCAGCGGTACCACGAATATCTTCACCGATTATTTGAGCAAAGTCAGCAGTGAATGGCAGACAAAGATCGGGAAAGGAACTTCGGTCAATTGGCCGGTCGGACTTGGCGGCAAAGGCAATGAAGGTGTTGCCGGACTGGTGAAGCAGTCGGACGGGTCCATCGGATACGTAGAGCTGGCGTATGCGATTAAGAACGATCTCCCGTATGCGCTCCTGCAGAACAAAGCCGGGAAATATGTCGATGCAACATTCGACGCCGTCAGCGCGGCGGCAGCAGGTGCGGTGAAAAATATGCCCGCCGACCTGCGTGTATCGATCACCAATTCCGACGGTGATGCATCATATCCGATTTCCGGATTCACCTGGCTGCTTATTTACAGAAAGATGAGCGACGGTGACAAGGTCGCGGCAATTAAGAAATTCCTGACATGGGCAATGGGAGAGGGACAGAACTATGCGAAGGACCTCTATTATGCCCCTCTTCCGAAGGAAGTCGTCAAATTGTGTGATAAGAAAATCGCAATGATCAGTACGAAGTAACGCCCCTTTGCACGAACAAGCCGAACAAAGCATCATCACGTCTGCACAGCCGGCGGGTGGGATCTCTATGATTCCACCCGCACATGTCTCACCCCATCTCTCCTCCCCTCCACAGGGAAGAAATGTCGGAGACGTGGTCTTCAAATACGCGATGCTCGCATTTGCCGTTGTCGTATTCTCGCTCGTGTTTCTCATGACCCTCGAGATGGTCAAGGGATCACAGGAATCCATTGCAAAATTCGGCTGGAGCTTCCTCTGGACTACGACCTGGGATCCCGTCCATGACATTTATGGAGCCCTGCCATTCATCTACGGAACCATCGTCACATCTCTCATTGCGCTGACCATTGCACTCCCGCTCGGCATCGGTGTCGCAATCTTTCTTTCGGAAATCGCTCCGAGGTGGATTGCGGAGCCCTGCTCATTTCTCGTTGAGCTGCTTGCGGCTATTCCGAGTATTGTTTACGGGTTGTGGGGCATTTTCGTCATGGTCCCGTGGATGCGATTACACGGAATTCCTATTCTCTCAAGAACGCTTGGTCAATTCATCCCTGTATTCCGCGGATTGCCGTATGGATTCGGCATGCTGACGGCAGGAGTCATACTCGCCATCATGATTCTGCCGATCATCACGGCAATCACACGTGATGTCCTGCGGTCCATCCCGACAACGCAGCGGGAGGCAGCCCTGGCAATCGGTGCCACCCCTTGGGAAACAACACGGATTATACTCGGCAGTGCACGTTCGGGGATTGTCGGCGCAACGCTCCTTGGTCTCGGAAGGGCAGTCGGTGAGACGATGGCCGTCACGATGGTTATCGGCAACAGGCCAGAAATTTCGGCGGCACTGTTCAACCCGGGCTATTCCATGGCAAGCGTCATCGCGAATGAATTCACGGAGGCGACTTCGGATCTATACATCAGCTCGCTGATTGAGATCGCCCTCCTGCTCTTCGTCGTAACCATTCTTCTCAATGCTCTGGCACGGCTGATCGTCTGGAGCGTATCGAAAAAATTCAAGACTGCATAATGCCTGCGAAGTCACGAACATACGGCTGGAGAAGATTCAAAAACAGCACCATGTTCATGCTCTCGGTTGCGAGCGTCCTCCTGGCAATTGCGCCTCTTTTCCTGATCACATTTTACACTCTTTCACGCGGGATCGGAGCAATCAATCTGGATTTCTTCACACAGATGCCCAAGCCGGTCGGTGAATCCGGAGGCGGCATGGCGAATGCTATTGCGGGAACGGGAATTCTCATCGGCCTCGGATGCCTGTTCGGCCTCCCTGTCGGAATTTCTTCCGGAATTTATCTTGCAGAATACGGAGATAATCCGTTTGGCCGGACTGTCCGTTTCCTCACCGATGTCTTGAGCGGTGCACCCTCGATCGTGGTCGGCGTTGTGGCCTACGTGATCGTGGTTTTGCCAATGAAGCACTTCTCCGCCCTTGCCGGCGGCGTTGCGCTCGGGATCCTCATGATCCCCACAATCACCCGCACGACCGAAGAAATGATTCGGCTCGTTCCGCAGTCGTTCCGCGAAGCATCTCTCGCACTCGGCATACCGGTCTGGAAAACCACGCTCCGGATCGTCCTCCCGACAGCACTGAAAGGGATAACAACGGGAATCCTCCTCTCTATCGCGCGTGCAGCGGGAGAGACGGCACCCCTCCTTTTCACCGCGCTCGGAAACAGGTTCTGGTCGACATCGATCATGCAGCCGATTGCATCTCTCACCGTTTTTATATACGATTATGCAAAAGCACCGTTCGAGGACTGGAACCGGCAGGCATGGGCAGCATCATTCATCCTCATCACCCTGATCGTTGCTCTGAGCGCGCTGTTCCGCTTCGTAACACGCAGTCGCACCAGCTGATGTACACCAGCACCAACGCATTCACGTCATCATGACTCCTGCCGAACATATCAAGATCGAAGCCAAAGAGGTCAATACTTTTTTCGGAAAGAATCATGTATTGAAAGATGTTTCCCTGAGTATTCCGGAGCATCGTGTGACGGCGATTATCGGACCATCCGGATGCGGCAAGTCGACATTCCTGCGGAGCATCAACCGCATGCACGAAATCGCCGGCGGGACAATGGAGGGAAGCATCACTCTCGACCATATCGATATTTTTGATATTGATCCGGTCACCTTGAGGCGCCGCGTCGGCATGGTCTTCCAGAAGCCTAATCCCTTCCCGACGATGTCGATCTTTGAGAACGTGTGTATAGGCCTGAAGCTCAACGGCATCGGGAACAGGAAAACATACGGCGAGGTTGTCGAACAGAGCCTGCGCCGTGCCGCCCTGTGGGATGAAGTCAAGGACTCGCTCAGCAAATCGGGCATGAGTCTTTCGGGAGGTCAGCAACAACGGCTCTGCATCGCTCGCGCGCTCGCGGTTGATCCTGAAGTCCTTCTCATGGATGAACCTGCGAGTGCTCTGGATCCCATCGCGACCTCGAAGATCGAGGAACTGATCTACGAACTGAAACAGCAGTACACGATCGTAATCGTCACGCACAACATGCAGCAGGCGGCACGCATCAGCGACACTACTGCATTCTTCTATCTCGGCGAACTGATCGAGTTCGACGAGACCAAGGCGATGTTCACAACACCGAAGCGAAAGCAGACAGAAGATTATATCACGGGACGGTTCGGATGACCACCGGTCCCTCATTCCAGTCACGAGCATTTGACCGATAGCCATGCAACGGCACTTTGAGCAGGAACTCGAAAGTCTCAAGACCACGCTCATCAAGATGGGGAGCATTGCGGAGGAAGCGCTGCAGGCCTCTCTACGCGCGCTCGCGGAAGGTGACAAGCGGCTCGCGGAGCACATCATTGCCACCGACGACCGTATCAATACTCTGGAGATCGAAATCGACAATGCGATCGTCGACCTCCTGGCTCTCCAGCAGCCGGTTGCCATCGACCTGCGACTCATCCTGGCTGCGCAGAAGATCAATAACGATCTGGAACGCATCGGAGATCACGCCGTGAATATCGCGGAGTCCGCGCTGCAGATGCGGGACCTTCGCTGCGGCACGCCACTCCCGGATATTTCCGCGATGGGTTCAATCGCACAGACGATGCTGCGGGAAGCACTCGACGGGTTCATTCACAATGATCCCAAGCTCGGCAATACCGTCCTCATGGCGGATGATCAGATCGATGCCATGAACCGCAAGGTGATACAGGAGATTGTCGGAAGGATGAAGTCAGATCAGAAGACGATTGACTGCGGACTGGAGATGATCCGGGTGAGCAGAAACCTCGAACGGGTTGCCGACCTTGCCACGAATATTGCGGAAGAAGTGATCTTCATCGCCCAGGCACGCGTGGTGAAACACCACGCGGAAGATCAGAATGCCGGAGAAACGTGACCCTACGCTTTGTTCAGCGTAAACTTCATGGTCGTCCCCTTACCGACTTCGCTCTCGATCCAGATCTTTCCACCGTGCGCCTGCACAACCTCACGGCAGATCCAAAGACCAAGACCGGCACCCTTGATGTCCTGCGTCTCGTTTGAGCTCACCCTCGAAAATTTCTGAAAAAGCTTGTCAATCTGATCCGGCGGAATTCCCATTCCCTCATCTGTCACCGTAACAAGAATCCCGTCCGGCGGGTTGTCATTGACGGTAAGCGTGACTTTTCCTCCCTGCGGCGAGTACTTCACTGCGTTGCTTACAAGATTCTGAATGACCTGGCGAAGCTTCGTCTGATCGCCTTTGATGAATGCGGCATTTGAGTCGACCACATAGCTGATCTGGTGACGGCTCGAGAAGCGCACCATCGAGATGGCATCCTGAACGAGACGCTCGACGTTGACAATCTTGAAGAAGAAACTCAGCTGTCCGGATTCGATCTTCGTGATCGAGAGTGTATCTTCCGCCAGCTGGTTGAGACGATTCGCCTGGTCGACAATAATCTGCAGGTATTCCTTCACCCGCTGGAGCGGTTTAATTGCATCGTTCTTCAGCAGAGACTTCCCCGCGAGGATGATACTCGAGAGCGGCGAACGGAAATCATGCGATACAATGCCGAGGAATTCCGATTTCATCCGGTCGAGTTCGGTGAGCTTCATATTGGCACTGCTGATCTCACCGTAGAGGCGCGCATTTTTGATCGCAATCCCGAGATGGTCGGAGAGGGTTTCCAGAACCATTTTGTCCGTCTCGTCGAATGCATGGAGGCGTGTATCCTCCACGTTGAGAACCCCCACCGGTTCCCCGTCGATCCGGATCGGAATGGCAAGTTCTGACCGCGTGTTGTGATATTCATAGACAAGATACCGGGGATCCTGAGACACGTCGTTGCAGAGAACCGTCTCATTGTTTCCGATCACCCAGCCGATAACCCCGCGGCTGATGTCCTGGCGATAACCGTGTGGAAGAAAATCGACAAAATTCCCCGCATGTGCTTCGAGAACAAGCTCCTTACGATCCGGCGCAAGGAGAAAAACCGTCACATCAAAATATTTGAAATTTTTCTGGATTGAACCAGCCGCCGCTTTCAGAATTTCATCGAGTTTCAGTGTGGATGTAAGCCGACCGGTAATCTCATTGATAAGTTCGATCTGTGAGATATGTTTCCGGACATTCTCGAGGAATGCAGCATTCTTAAGTTCCGTTGAGATGTAGAGACTTAAAAGCTGAGCGACGGAGAGGTCGTCTTCGGCGTATCGGGATTCATGGACGGAACCGAAGGCAAGAGCGCCGATTGTCTCATCGCCTGTTCTCATCGGAACGATGAGGAGCGATTTAATGCCGAGTTCCTGAAGCTTGCCCTCCACGGCATACGAATACGCGGGAGCGGATGATATATCCTCCACGATCGTCGAATGGTTCTTGAGTACCCATCCGAGCATTCCTTCGTCGATGCTGAAGTACTTATGATTGAGATCGGTGGCATCGGCAACCGGGGAGATGGTCGAGACAACATAATGCGAGCGAGCCTGGTTGACAAGCCCGATCATGCAAATTTCATAGGTCAGGAGCCATTTTGCTTCATCGCGGATGACTTTCAGAATATCATCCCGCGTTTGGGCAACATCGAGCTTGGCAACGATTTCATAGAGCGTCAGAAGGCGACGGGAAAGAGATTGTGCCGCGCGAGTTTCAAGACCGCCGGCACCCGATGTTGGTTCCTCCTTCCGCATCTCAAAAAATTCCGGTTTCACGACGTTTTCTTGGAATGTTGAGTGACCGAGTGTCTCGCAACAACTTCGCCGATCGGGAAGGGTTGTTCTCCTTCATTACGAAGAATCTGCAGAACGGCGGGTACGCCCCGGCTCGCAACGATGATCACCAAACCCACTCCGAGGTTGAACGTCCGGCGCATATCTTCTTCCGGTACATCTCCGACAGACTGGATGAGCCGGAAAATTGCCGGCCGCTCCCACCGCTTCCATTCAATCGAGAGGGAACAATCCGGAGGAATAACCCGCGTCGTATTGCCGATGATCCCGCCACCCGTGATATGCGCGAATCCGTGAACCTCGCGCGAGGATAAGACTGCGGCGATCGGTTTCAAATAGGAGCGATGAACGGCAAGAAGCGATTCCCCGAGCCGCATGCCAAGCTCATCGACAAAATCCTCTGCTTCGAATTTTTCGAAGAGCACATCCCTTGCCAGCGAAAAGCCGTTGGTGTGCAGTCCGGTCGAAGGAAGCCCGACGAGAACATCTCCCGCCTTCACCTTTTTACCGTCGAATACTTTCTTCCGATCAACAACTCCGACGATGGCACCTGCCAGATCGTATTCATTCTCTCGGTAGAACCCAGGCATTTCGGCCGTCTCGCCGCCGACCAGCGAGCAGCCATTCTCACGGCAGGCCTTCACCATACCTGTCACAACTTCTTCTGCAATTTGAGGGAGGAGCTTGCCGGTGGCAAAGTAGTCGAGGAAAAAAAGGGGGCGTGCGCCACAGACTGCAATATCATTGACACAGTGGTTCACGAGATCCTGTCCGATCGTATCGTGCTTTTCTGTGAGGAAAGCCACCCTGAGTTTCGTACCCACACCATCGACGCTCGATACGAGGACAGGCTCCTTCAGACCAGGGAATGATCCGCTGTAAAATGCGCCAAATGCACCGATATCAGAGAAAACCGAATCCGTGAACGTCGAGCGGACTTTCGCTTTAATACGGGCGACAAAGTCATCCCCGGCTCGGATATCAACACCAGCTTCTGCGTAGGTTCTAGCCAAAGAATCGCTGCGTTTGTTGATAATTAGTCATTTTGGGCGAATTAATATCAAATATTATCCGACAAAAAGCAATCTATACGCATTTTTTTGTGTTTGATCGCACACACTTCCACCTTGCAAAAAAACTTCATTTTGCATAACTTGGATACTGCTTTTGGAATAATGACAGAGCGGGTTCAAATATATGGCACAGGGCAGGAAATTGAGGTCAGGAAGATATTTTGTCTCGGAAAGAACTATGCGGCGCACGCCCGGGAGATGAAATCAGAAGTTCCGTCGTCACCGGTAGTCTTTCTGAAACCCCCCACCGCCATTCTCGCCGACCGGAAGGATATCAGAATTCCTTCTCTCTCGAAAGAAGCCCATCACGAAGTCGAACTGGTCGTCGCCATAAGCCGTGACGGCAAAAATATCCCGGCCCGGGATGCGTACGACTATGTTCTTGGATATGCGATAGGTCTGGATATGACCCTCCGGGATGTCCAGAACGAGGCGAAAAAAAAGGGAGAACCATGGACGGTTGCCAAAGGGTTTGATACCTCGGCACCGGTCTCCGCCGTCATTCCGCGCTCCATGATCCCGGATCCGCATGCCCTCACGATTCGCTGCACCGTGAACGGGAAGGTTCGCCAGGAAAGCACGACGCAGAATATGATCTTCTCCATTCCGGCAACGATCGCATTTCTCTCTTCCCTGTTCACGCTGGAGCGAGGAGATTTGATTTTCACCGGAACTCCCGAAGGCGTCGGTCCCGTTCACGCGGGAGATGAAATCCGCGCAGAGCTGGTCGGGTTCGCGTCCATTACACATACCGTCCGAACCACTGAGTAAGAAATGAACCTGATGCGCAGATTGTTCTATACGCCTCTCCTCCCGGTGGCAGTGCTGCTTGCACCCGTCTTCAGCTCTTCGGTCAGTAACGCGGACCGCGACAGCATCGCCGCCAACTCACATGGCCCGATCGGCTTTGATTCGGTCGCGCTTTCTCCGCAACCCTACATCTGGCCGACTGACGCAAGCCGCAGGATCACTTCTTCGTTTGCAGAATACCGGACGTCGCACTTCCACGGGGGCATCGATATCAGCACGAACGGCGTGAAGGGCTACAAAGTCTTTGCCGTCAGCAGCGGGTATGTCTACAAGGTGCGCATCTACCCCACGGGGTACGGAAAAATGCTCTTCATCAAGCATGACGATGGATACATCAGCGTGTATGCACATCTGCAGGGATTCAACGAAGAGATTACGCAGGCAGTGAGGAAGGAACAATACCGCCGCGAGACGTATGCGATTGATCTTCGCTTCGATTCGACTGCGATACGCGTGAAGCAGGGTGATGTGATCGCGTATTCGGGGGATTCCGGATTCGGACCGCCGCACCTCCATTTCGAGCTCCGCGATGCGGACCTCAATCCGGTGAACCCGATGCTCTTCAGAAGCTATTCTGTTCCCGATCATATACCGCCGTACATTCAACGGCTGGTGATCTCGCCGCTGTCATACAATTCCACCGTGGAGAATGCGCTCAAGCCAAAATATTTCAGCAGATTCCCGCGACGCCGGCAGACCATCTCCCTTTCACAGCAGATCCGGATCCACGGGCTTATCGGGTTCGCGGTCGACGCAAAGGACCGAGAGGACCAGACGTGGAATCACACCGGAATCCGCCGCATGGAAATGTTCGTCGATGACTCGATGACCTTCGCGATGCAACTCGATCATGTACCGGCCGAGGAAACAAAACAGATCGACCTGGATTACGACTACTCGGAAATCGCACGCGGGCACGGCCAGTTCCAGAAGCTCTACATCGATACCGGGAATGTGCTTCCCTTCTATCTCAACAAGCCGATGGGAACGGGAATCATCAATACCGAAAAGCTCTCGGAAGGACCTCACCGGTACACGATTGCCTGCTACGACAATTCCGGCAACCACGTAGAGCTGCATGGAACGTTTCTCGCGAATCACAGGCCGTCGCTCTCGCTGGTGCGTGTCGATGAAAAACAAATCACTGTCCGTACCGGGGACAGGGCCGTACCGGAGAAGTTCTATATTTACGGCAAACGGGCATACGAGCCGAGCTGGACGCAGCATACCATACCCCGCGGAAAATTTGAAACGAGCGACTCGGGAGTAATTCTCCCGGTTGCAACAAAACCGTATGACGTTGTAAAGCTGATCGCTGAGACAAAATGGGGCTCGCAGTCGACCCCGCTTTTCTATTTTGTCAAGAAACCCCTCGGACCCGCCCGCGATCTTCACATTGAGAGCGAGGTGTTCAGCGACAGGATACAATTCACACTCACGACACCCGGCGTATTCACGGACGTGCCGGCACTATCGGTTCTCACCGGGGAGGTTCGACATCCACTCACGGCCGAACCGATAGATGTCAACAGGTATATCGCCGCATATCAGCCGGCAGAGGCGATTGACGGATTGTGTACCGTCGAGGTGAACGGGGAAATCAACGGACAACCCACAACTGCACGAAACGAATTTTCCGTTTACGTTGTCCCCGCAAATCAGACGGGAAGATTTTCACTGGATCATTCGAACCTGACGATCTCCTTCGACTCCGGGGCCGTCTATAAGTCACTCTGCATGCAGATCGGCACCGTTGCCGAGCACCACGCAACCGTCTACACGCTCGCACCGGACGATGTTCTCCTGGATGGCGGTATCCATGTATCCGTCGCGCTCCCTGACGACGCGGGAGATCACAAATTCGGGCTCTACTACCAGAATGCCGGACGATGGATTTTCCAGACTTCTGTTCCGGACGGCGGATCGCACACACTTTCCACGACACTCTATCGCCTCCTCGGAGATGTTGCAGTTCTTGCGGACGATTCGCCTCCTTCTTTTGGAAGAGTGCACGTCGGAGCTCCGAGAAAACGGCTCTCCGCATCGTTCCGGTACTACGACAATCTTTCGGGAGTTGACCCCGATCAAATAAAAATGTACCTTGATGATAAGCTGATCATTCCCGAAATCGACGGCGAGCATCGGAAAGTAACCTTTCAGGGAGACGAACCGCTGGACCGCGGAAGGCATCTTCTTCATATCATCATGAAGGATCGATCGGGAAATTCATCCGACTACTCCCGGACGTTTTCCGTCCGCTAACCGGCGGTACGGTCGGTTCATCGCAGCACGTTTTATCCTGTACTGAATTCATTCTTGTTCAATGCCTGAACTTCCGAAAACCTACTCCCCCGCCGATGCGGAAAAAAAATGGTATCCGTTCTGGGAGAACCATAAGTACTTTCACGGCCGCGTAACATCCGGGAAACCGGCATACACCATCGTCATTCCTCCCCCCAACATTACCGGCGTTCTGCATATGGGACACGTCCTGAACAATACCCTCCAGGACATATTCGTCCGCTGGCGAAGGATGCAGGGATACGAGACACTCTGGATGCCGGGGACCGATCACGCCGGAATTGCCACACAGCATGTTGTGGAGAAATCCCTCCTGAAGGAGGGGAAGAGCCGCCAGGAAATCGGCCGCGAAGAATTCATACGGAAAGTGTGGAAATGGCGCGACCAGTACGGCGGCGCTATCATCAAACAGCTTCGCACACTCGGATGCTCGCTCGACTGGGACCGCGAGCGGTTCACCATGGATGAGGGCCTTTCCGGAGCTGTCCAGGAGATTTTCGTCCGCTGGTACGAAAAAGGACTCATCTACCGCGGAAAATATATCGTCAACTGGTGCCCAAAGGATCACACAGCACTGAGTGATGATGAAGTAAACTACAGCGAACAGAATACACACCTCTGGTTCATCAAGTATCCGATCGTCGATACCAGGGAATTCGCCATCGTCGCAACAACCCGCCCCGAAACGATGCTTGGCGACACAGCAATCGCCGTCAACCCGAACGACGACCGATATGCGAACCTCGTCGGGAAACTTGTGACTCTCCCGCTGGCCGATCGGAAGATTCCCATCATCGCAGATGAATTTGTCGACCCGAAATTCGGAACCGGAATGGTGAAAGTGACACCCGCTCACGATCCGAACGACTACTGGATCGGCCAGAGGCATAATGCGGGTATTGGTGAGCGGCATAAGATGCCCTTTATCAATATTCTCGACCCCTCTGCACGCCTCAACGAAAACGTACCGAAGAACTATCAGGGAATGGATCACCTTGATGCTCGAAAAGCCGTCGTCCGGGATCTGGAGGCGGAAGGACTTCTTCTGAAAACCGAACCGTACGTAAACAGTATCGGACATTGTTACCGTTGCGATACGGTTGTTCAACCGTATCTCTCGGATCAGTGGTTCGTGAAAATGAAACCGCTTGCCGAGCAGGCGCTGAACGTGGTGCTCGACGGAAAAATCCGGTTTTATCCGGATCGATGGACGAAGGTGTATGAACACTGGATGACGAACATCCGCGACTGGTGCATCTCCCGTCAGCTCTGGTGGGGTCACCGCATTCCTGTCTGGTACTGCACCAATCCATCTTCGAAGGACGCGAGGTGCAAGGATCCGATCGTTGCAAAAGCCGCGCCCTCTTCCTGCCCGCATTGCAACGGCCAAGAGCTCCGGCAGGATGAGGATGTCCTGGACACGTGGTTCTCATCGATGCTCTGGCCCGTTTCCACGCTGGGCTGGCCGAACGATAATCCTGATCTGCGGTACTTCTACCCGACCAACACACTGATTACCGCCCCGGATATTATTTTCTTCTGGGTTGCGAGGATGATCATTGCGGGAATCGATGTGATGGGAGAAATTCCTCTCCCCGACGGTTCTCCCAGAACAAAGCTGGCCGACAAGATACCGTTCCGACACGTCTATTTTACGAGCATCATCCGCGACGGCAAAGGGAGAAAGATGAGCAAGTCGCTCGGCAATTCTCCGGATCCTCTTGACGTCATCGCCGAGTACGGGGCCGACGCCCTTCGCTTCACCATCGTGTATCTCGCTCCTCTTGGTCAGGATGTCCTGTACGATAACGAAAAGTGTGAGATGGGAAGAAATTTTGCCAACAAGATCTGGAATGCCGGCAGATTCCTCCTTATGAACAAGGATCAGATCGGAACAACGTCCGCTTCCGACGTTGCCGGCCTTCATTGCGATCTGGCCGACCGCTGGATCCTCTCACGTCTCCATTCGACCATCGAGGACCTCAACAAAGCGCTCGACCGATTTGAAATCAATCAGGCAACAAAGATCCTGTATGAATTTATCTGGCACGACTTCTGTGACTGGTATGTGGAGATGATCAAAGCGCGGTTTTATGGTGATGAGCCGGCGGATGTGAAGACGATTCTGGTCGCGCGGGCGATCAGTATTTTCGATCAGGCGCTCCGCATGCTCCATCCGTTCATGCCGTTTGTCACGGAGGAACTGTGGCAGCATCTGGAAGAACGAAAGCCTGATGCATCACTTATTATCGCGCCATTTCCGGTCGGCGAAAAGAAATGGATCGACAAGAACACCGAAGACGAGATGGCGTTCGTCCAGAATACCATCAACAGCATTCGGAATGTCCGCGGCGAGCTTGCCGTTCCGCCGTCGAAAGAAATTGAGCTTGTGGTGAGTTTCCCTGACCGATCAAAAGAAGAAATTCTCCGGAAATACGGGAGCTACTTTCAGCGGCTCGCCCGTGTCGTAAAAATAGGAGCGCTCAACGGAGGCCCGAAACCGAAGCATGCCGCCAGCGCGGTCGTGGATGGCGGTGAGGTATTTATTCCGCTTGAGGGATTGATCGATCTTGATGCCGAACGTGAACGCATCCGCAAAGAACTCACGCGTGTTCAGGGAATGGTCGACGGGATTGAGGCAAAACTCGCCAACCAGAGCTTTGTCAGCAAGGCGCCAAAAGAAGTGGTTGAAAAAGAACGCGAAAAGCTTGAGACATTCCGCGCCACAATGCTGAAGCTTCAGAACAACCTCAACCATCTGTGACCGTCGGCCAATCCCCATGAATCGCCGGCGCATTGCAGAACTGATCGGGCTCTTCTTCCTTCTCGTCCTCGCAGCGTATGTGTATATCGGCTTCTTCCATCCCGATCCGTATTATGTCGACGATATCTATGTACCGCGTGCCAAACTTGTTCTCCTGCTGCTGAGGGTCCTTTTTCCGATCATCATCGCAATTCTCGTTTTCCTCATCATCGGGGTACGGCGCGGGAAATTCAAGCTCTCCCAGATCATTCTTGCCGCGAGTTCGATGCTGTTCGCCGCGATTATCATATATCCGTTCGCGAACAATTTCTTCCAGAAACACTACCTGCAGAATGTGGCACTCTTCCACCCTTATCTTCAGCTTGCTCCGCATGATTTCACGATACGATCCGGCGAGAGGAAGGACAAGTATGTGATCGTCTGCCTCGGCGGATCGACGACGGAATTCAAAGACCACCAGGGAATCGGGTGGTGTGATATGCTCGATTCGCTCCTGCGGGACGCGATTCCCGGAAAAACGGTCGAGGTATACGACCAGGGGCGCCAGTGGTATACCATGCAGCATTCGCTCTTTAATTATGAGGTCAACATCCGGCCGAAGCACCCGGATATGATCATTGTGATGCAGGCAATCAATGACCTCGCGCAGAATGCCGACTTTGCGTACTTCAGCCATGGAAGTTTCAGGGATGATTATGGACATTTTTACGGTCCTATCAACCGCGTTCTTGAACGCGAGTCGCTCTTCGATTATTGCTGGACAATGGTGAAGGGCTGCTGGTACCACAAACCCCGGACCATTGTCGACACCGATCACTTTCCGGGACTGCCGGCATACGAGAACAAACTCAGAACGATCGTCGATCTTGCTCAACACGATTCGACCGCGGTTGTCGTCATGACCGAAGCATTCCTCTTCAAAAAACCGATCACGGATCAGGAGAATGACTCCCTCTACATGCTCCATCATGAAACGGTGGGTCCGGAAAAGGAATGGAGCCTCGAAACGGCACTTCGCGGGATGAGCGCGTATGACGATGTATGCCGGAAGGTAGCCGCCGAACGGCATCTTCTTCTCGTCGATCTGGAAAAGACCGTGCCAAAATCGCTCCGGTTCTTTTATGATGAAGTGCACTATCAGGACACGACACACATGCTCGTTGCGAAAACTATTGCCGGGCAATTGAGGGCGAGCGGTCTTCTTCACTGATTGTTCTTCGGTTTCCCTACGGATTGAAACATGTCTTCCGAATCAGTATATTCACGCATTCACTTTCTCACACTGGAGACTGCCATGAAAAGATTCTCCCTCATGCTTGTTGTCACCTGTCTTCTTGTCACCGCGTCAGAGAGTCAGAAGAAACCCTTCACACTTCCCGATTTGTACAAAATATGGGCGGTCAGCGATCCGCATTTCTCACCGGACGGAAAACAGATCGCATTCGTCCTGGGCGCCAGCCTTCTGGAGAAAGGAAGGACAAATCAGGAAATTTACAGTGTGAACAGCGATGGCACGGAATGGCGAAATCTCACGAGCAATGCCGCAGCCGATAATCATCCGCGATGGTCACCGGACGGGAAATCACTCCTTTTCATTTCAACCCGGGTGAACGGATCACAGGCGTGGCTCATGCATCCCGAAGACAGCGGGACGCCGACGCCGGAACAGCTCACAAATTTCTCCGCGGGAGTCAGCGATGCCGAATGGCTGCCGGACGGAAAGCATCTCCTCTTCTCGACCGATGTCTTCCCGGACTGCGGGGCCGATGATGCGTGCAATGCATACAACGACAGCACGATGACCAAAGGACCCCTCCAGGCGCACCTTGCAGACCGGCTCCTCTACCGGCACTGGACGGCATGGAAGGATGGAAAGCAGACACACACATTCCTCTACGACCTCGATTCCAGAAAGTACACCGATCTCACACCGGGGAATTTCGATGCACCGGCATGGGAACAGGGGTCCGTCGGATTTACAGGCTCGCCCGACGGAAAGGAAGTCTGCTATGTTTCCAACCACGATCCCATTGAAGCAGCTTCGACGAACAAGGACTTGTGGATCGTTTCCTCCGCCGGGGGTGAGGCAAAAAATATAACTGCTGACAACAAGGCCTACGACGGAGGTCCGCAATATTCACCCGACGGAAAATATATTGCGTATCATGTGCAGGATACTCCGGGATTCGAATCGGATCTTATCAAGCTTGCTCTCTACGATCGTGCAACAGGAACGCGGACTATCCTGTCGGATGCATTCGACAACTGGATCGGAGATATCAGGTGGTCACCGGATTCGAAGAGCATCTATTTTTCGGCACCGGTCAAGGGACATGTCCCAATCTACAGGATCGACATCAAGTCGAAGAAGATCTCGTTGATCATTGATTCAAAGACCATCGATGCATTTGATCTTTCTCCCGACGGCAAGCAGCTTGTTTTTGTGCACCGGGGAATTGCAGAGCCAACGGAATTGTGGAGCTGCTCGTCCCGGGGTGAAGACGTGAAGCAGCTTTCGACATTCAACAAACAGCTTCTCGAAGAGGTTGATTTCCGTTCCGCCCGGGAGGAGTGGATTCCCTCACCCACGGGCACGAAAATTCACACGTTCATTATCACGCCACATAATTTCGATCCATCAAAGAAATACCCCCTCATTCTCAATGTACACGGCGGCCCGCAGCAGCAGTGGTCCGACGGGTTCCGCGGCGACTGGCAGATGTATCCCGGTTCCGGCTATATCGTCGCATTCTGCAATCCACACGGTTCTTCAGGTTACGGGGAACAATTCACCGCTGAGATCTCAAAGGACTGGGGAGGTGAGGTGTATGATGACGTCATGGCGGTCGCGGATTCTCTCTCAAACATTTCATGGGTTGATAAGGACCGCATGGGTGCAATGGGCTGGTCGTACGGCGGATATTTCATGATGTGGCTGGAAGGTCATTCAACGCGTTTCAAAGCCATCGCCAGCATGATGGGAGTGTACGATCTCACCGCGATGTTCGGAGCAACTGAAGAGCTCTGGTTCCCGGAATGGGAACTCGCCGGAGTACCCTGGACGTCGCCGCTCTACCAGAAGTGGTCGCCGAGCAATTATGTAACCGATTTCAAAACGCCATGCCTTGTCATTACCGGAGAGAAGGATTTCCGGGTCCCCTACACACAAAGTCTCGAGTTCTTCACCGATCTTCAGATGATGAACGTTCCTTCGCGCCTGATTGTTTTTTCGAATGACGGACATTGGCCGAATGCGGTCAAGTCGATGCCGCTCTACTACAACGCTCATCTCGACTGGTTCCACACGTATTTGGGCGGGGATCCTGCGCCGTACGATATGACGAAGATGATGCGCAACCAGGAATTTGTGAAGTAGGCAGTACGGCGCCGTGAGATGGGGCGGGCAATACCCGTTCCGTCGCCGCGTTACACATCAGGAATATCCGAAGAAGCCGGAAGAATTTATGCTCTTTGCACACCATGTACCTGTGCGTGTTGCCATCGTCGGCACCGGGAATGTCGGATCGACGGCTGGCTATGCGCTCCTTCTCAGCAGGCTCGCCGCCGAGATCGTTCTCATCGACGTGAACGTCTCGCGGGCTGAGGGAGAAGCGATGGATCTCAATCATGCGGTCCCTCTGACGCATCCGACAAGTATATGGCAGGGTGATTATTCCGACTGTGCCGGGGCAGCCGTCACCATTGTGGCGGCGGGAGCTGCGCAGAAGCCCGGCGAAACCCGCCTTGACCTCGTCAAACGGAATGCGGATATCTTTGGACTGATCATTCCTCAGGTCGCGAAGCACAACCCCGAAGGCATCCTCCTCATTACCACAAACCCGGTCGACGTGCTCACCTATGCCTCGTGGAAGATGTCGGGTCTCCCGGCTGATCACGTCATCGGAACAGGCACAATCCTCGACACCGCACGGTTCCGGTACCTCCTCAGCGAGTACTTCGGCGTCGATCCGCGGAGTGTCCATGCCTACATCATCGGCGAGCATGGCGACAGCGAAGTGCCCGTCTGGTCGCTCGCAAACATCGCAGGAATGCATCTTTCCAGTTTTGCATCACGCCAGAATCTCAAGTATGATGAGGGAACGAAAGAAAGCATCTTCAAGCAAACGCGCGATGCTGCATACGAAATCATCAAGCGAAAAGGAGCGACATATTACGCGGTCGCCGCAGGAATCATGCAAATTCTGGAAAGCATTCTGCGCGACCAGAGCACGGTCCTTTCCGTATCGAGTCTTATCCGGGATTATTACGATTTGAGAGACGTTTGCTTCAGTCTTCCCACGATTATCAACCGCGGGGGTGTCGACCGTGTCCTCCCTCTCGAGTTGAGTGAAAAGGAAATGAGCGATCTCCGTCATTCCGCAGAAATCCTTTCTAACACAATCCAGAAGTTACATCTTTGAGGATGATTGATGAAACGCGCCGTAGTGCTGTTTGTGGCAGGTATCGTGATTATCATCATCGGGTCATTTCTCTTGCAGGTTGCGATGGGATACTGCCCGGTTCCCTGATCGCGGGATTTGATTTTGCATTCGTCTGGTTGGACAACCCGGGTGATCTGCCATTGTTTCTCGCGGCGCGGAGCCGGATCCTTCCCCCAAAAAATGATTATTCTTGACAATGAGGGATATTTTCTCTATTATCTTTGCGTTTTGAATACTCCTTGCCGAAGAATGGCGATTTGAGTCTCGACAAATCGGCATTCGACACTTCTGAAACTGAAGTAACAAAACACCTAAAATCCATCATCATCTCATTGTTCAGGGGAAGTACTATGTTCTTACGCACATCAACCACCACCGCTTTCTCCACTCTGCTTTGTGTCGTCGTAGGGTTGACGACCGCATCGGCTCAATCCAAGAAGGGAATGCCGGGCATGAAAATGGCAGAACGAGGCAAGTACCTCGTCGCGACCATGGCATGCGACGACTGCCATTCGCCAAAGATTTTCACCCAGGAAGGCCCTGTCCCGGATAGCACCCGTCCGCTTTCAGGTCACCCTGCCAATGAATCTCTTCCCAAACTTCCCGATGGGGTTGTGGGGATGTCGCCGGATACCTGGGGTGCAGTGACAACCGGTGATCTCACG
>Ga0335079_10001742_pt1 | contig 24856 bp, 17 predicted proteins | sample Lox_Sample_33_FD_206719 | JGI IMG/M metagenome (GOLD analysis project Ga0335079, IMG submission 206719) | Soil microbial communities from Loxahatchee National Wildlife Refuge, Florida, United States - Lox_Sample_3.3 | ecosystem: Environmental > Terrestrial > Soil > Wetlands | place: USA...
TTTCTGCCTGGGCCGAGCGCGAAGGCATGCTCTGCGCGCGCTATGCCGCCGTGCAAATAGATCGCAGGCTGCAGGCGAATCTCGCCCTCGCCGCTTCGATTCGCTCCTGCTAAATTTTCCCCGAAGATTTCTGACTTTTCTGCGCGACCGGAAAAGTGTGCTCGAAGGCGCGAACAACGGCGACTGAGACGCCGCCTAGTCTGCCTCAATACGCCCAGCGAAGAAGTACGCCGCCCGTGGTGTAGCCGGCTCCGACGGCCACCAATAGCACAAGGTCGCCCTTCTTGAGGCGGCCCTGTTCGACGGCATCGCGCAGGCCCAAGGGGATGGTTCCCGCGGTGGTATTTCCGTACTTGTCTATATTCACGACAAGTTTTTCATCCGGGATTCCGAGGCGCTCCTGCATGGCCTGGATGATGCGAAGATTTGCCTGGTGAGGAACCACGAGAGCTATATCGTCGCTTGTATAGCCGTTGCGTTCGAGGAGGTGAGCGGCCAGCTCGGCCATGCGGCGTACGGCGTACTTGAAAACCTGCGAACCTTCCTGGTGAACGTAGTGCATCTTCTTGTCCACAGTGTCATGGGTGGGAGGATGAAGGGAGCCGCCGCCCGGCATGTAAAGGTACTGACCACCGCTGCCGTCCACGTCGTGGACGAAATCGAGAATGCCTTCGTTTCCGGCGGCGGGCTCGAGGAGAACGGCGCCAGCTCCGTCACCGAATAAAACGCATGTGGCGCGATCTTCGTAATTGAGAATCGAGCTCATGGTGTCGCTGCCGATGACCAGGACTTTCTTGTGCGCGCCGGATGAAACGAATTGCGCGCCAACGGTGAGAGCGTACGCAAACCCGGAGCATGCCGCCGAGAGATCGAATCCCCAGGCATTCTTGGCACGGATACGATCCTGGACGAGACAAGCGGTGGCGGGGAACATCATATCCGGCGTGACGCTGGCGAGGACGATCAGTTCGATTTCGGAGGGATCGGTTTTCGTTTGCGAGAGGAGAGTTTTGGCCGCTTCCGTCGCCATGTGAGAACTGGCCATGCCGTTCTGCACGACGTGGCGTTCGCGAATTCCGGTACGCGTGCGAATCCATTCATCGGTGGTTTCAACCATCTTTTCGAGATCCGCGTTGGTGAGCACCTTGGGCGGGACGAAGCCGGCTACACCCGTAATCTTCGCTGCGATACGATGCGGCATAAGTTCCTCAAATCGCGATCAACTATCAGGACAGAAAGAGCAGTGTATGCGATGCGCGCCGGAAGTGACAAGGCGAAGAAGAGCGCATTGGGCGCGGCACACTCTCAAAAGCGGAACAGATAGCTCAGTTTGACGAAAAAAAGCTGGCTGGTGCTGTTGTTTGTGGCGCGCTGATAGACAACCTGCGGCGGCGAAACGGTCTGATCCAGGTTGAGATTGGTGAGGCCATTGTTGTAGCCGACGTAGATTGCCGTCCCGGGGTGCAACAAGTAGGTGAACAGAACATCGGTGACAAACTGCTTGGCAGGAGGAACTGGACCGCCATCATAACTACCCAGATTTGTCTGGAAGTCCAGAAGCTGCGGGTTTCCAAGGGTGGCATCGTAATCGAAAATGAGCCGCAACGAGAGTTCACGAGTGAACTGATAGTTCAGCTTCGAACGCATCAGATAATTATTGAAAATAGCGCTGCCCGGTGTGAACCCCGAAGGAGTGGAGCCCTCCCGATTGCCGAGACGGTAGTAGATGAATGTCTCGTCAAAGCGGAAACGGGAAAGGGGCCGCAGTGTGAAGCCCAGATTCACGCGCTTCACGTTGGCCAGGAAAGGGTCGAGAGGCTCTGCGGGGTAGTAATTCACGCCCGTGCCGGATGTGAAGCGACCGTTGAGAGAGAGCCATTTGTATGGCGCGGTAGTAACCATGAAAGAGGTGCTGTGCTTCCGGAAAGGAATGTTGTCGAACAGTTCGTACGCTTCCCCACGGCTCACCTGAAAAGTTGTTTGGTGCGTCAGATCCAACTGCAATGCGATTGCCGCTGCCCAATCCTCCATGGTGCCCGAATGATCCCAGTCTACGGTCTCCGCTGCGACTGGCCCGTAATCCACAATGGGTTTGGATTTTGGGCGCCACAGATAACTCGCGGTGGCGTTGTTCTGCCGTATATCCACGCGGGGGATGAAGCCGAGTTCCGCGCAGAAGCCCGGAGAATAGTCGATATAATTCGTTGTGAAATTGAGATGACGACCCGCATAAGTGGCATCGGCAAACAAGCTGTTGCCTTGCTGTGAAGAAGAGTTGGGAGGATTGGATCCGGTTTGCGGAGGGGCGTCGAATTGCAGGCAGAGTTGTGGAAGATCGATGTCCTGGCGTGTCCAGGTGTGGGTGGCCTGGAAATCGGTGACCCAGTTTTTGGAAAGAGTAACTCGGCCATCGAGGGAGACGACGCGGTTGCTGGTATCGGCAAAATCACGGCTTGAAGCAAACATGCCGATATAAGACTGTTTGCCGAACTCGCGCGCGACACGCACCACACCGTCCACGGCGCGCGTGTCGTATTCACTTCCCGGAGGTTGATCGAGGCCGGGCTGGCGGTCATCAATCGCAAGAGCACCCAGGGTCCAGCGTCCAACTTTGCCGGTCATGCGGCCGCCAAACTGCGGATCGGCAATTTGCCGCGAGAAAAAGAGATCCACGGGCGTCTGGAAAAAACCGGCATTCTCGATGAAGAAAGGGCGTTTTTCGGGGAAGAACACGGCAAAACGCTGGTTGACAGTCACCTGGGGATCGTCCGACTCCACCTGACTGAAGTCCGGGTTTAGAGTGACGTCAAAGGTGAGCGCGTCCTTGGCCACGAACTTGGCGTCCAGTCCGGCGCGGTGTTCAAAAACGCTTTGGAAGGCAGGCGGGGTTGCGGCATTTGGAGGAGAAGGCTGATTGAGAAAGTGATTGTCCGCCAGCAATCCATAGGGAATGAACTGCATATTCCGTCCGGGCGAAACGTGTTCAAGTCCACCAACGGGGGCGAATTGCTGGGCCAGTCCCTGGACGCGCTGTGTGACGTAAGGCCAAAAATCATATTCGCTCTTGCGAAGAATCACGCGATACAGCGCGACCCCCCAGGTCTGCTCGGGCGCATGAGAGAATCGCAGGCTTTTGAAGGGGATGGAAAACCAGACGATGTACCCGTCCGGAGTAACGCGCCCCTGCGTGTACCAGAGCGTATCGAAACTGGTGTCCATGCCTTGGCCCTCGGTGTAAATGGCATCCTCCTGGATGCCCAACGGATTAGAGAAAAAAAAGTAGGCGCGCTGGCGGTCGAGGAACGTATCCAGATAGACGGCCACGCCGTCGTCCTGGTCGAGGATTTCCCTCGGAGAAAGGTGGGCACGAACCTGACCCGGCACATCGTGACACACAAAAACGATGTAGAGATTCCTGTCGTCGTAAGAAAGATAAGCCGTGGTGGGCTCGCTCGCAGGAATGCCGTCACCGGGAATATACTGGCGGAAATCGGTCACTTTCAGCTCCGCCTGGCGCGGACGGTGTTCCAGAAAATCCTCGAGCTTGGGAGCGCGGGTAACGCGGGGAATCTTCGCGAGCGGTATGGTCGCCCGGGGCGGCGGGGGGACATGCGCGACCTGGGCGCACACCTCGCCGGAAACCAAGCAAAGAAGACCCACCCACAGAGAGAGAAACCGCACACAGGGCCCCATTAGAACAAGATTGTATAACCCAGCGGGAGACTTCACGCAACAGTAACGTCCAACGGTGGAGGTTGTTCCTAACCCTCGCCGGGAAGGATTTCGTAACGCCAGGTAAGGACGGCGTCCTTTCTGAGCATGGCCGCCACGGAGCAGTATTTCCCCTCGCTGAGTTGCACGGCGTGACGCACGGCTGCGTCGTCAAGGGTGCCGCGCAATCGAAACAGAAGATCTATCTTCACCCAGACGGCGGGGGAATGGGCGGCTCGTTCGCCGGCACAAATCACTTCAAGAGCTTCGAGTTTTTGGCGCTTCTTTTCCAGGATGATTACGATATCCGTCGCGGTACACGCTCCCAAAGCCATGAGCAGAAGTTCCATCGGGCCAGCAGCCGTGTTCGAGGAACGATCGGAATCAAGAGTAAGGGAATGCCCCGAAGGGCTGGTGGCCAGAAACTTCTGAGCGCCTGTCCACTGAATGGTTGCCGTTTGCATCCTCGCACCTCCAGATTGCTCAAGAATAGCAGGAAGGGCAGAGATTGATGCCCGGTGGTGCGGCAATTCGCCCAGAATTGGACTTGAGTTCCGTGCCAGGTTGGCGGGCGAAGCTGCCTAGCGGATTGGCGGGAAGGCACGCGGGCTCAGAAACTCGGGCCGCTGGAGTAAAGCATCGCAGGCCGCAAGGCAGTGTTCACGAATCGCCGTGCGCGAAGAGTCGTCACCCGGGACAGTCAAAAAACTGGCAGCGGCATGGCAAAGCAGGAACAAGGCGTAGGCGCTGAGATCATGATCCTGCGGATTGCCCCCAAAGCGATGGGCAAGCTGAGACATGGCCCAGGAGAGCCCCGGACGCAGCTGATCCGATCGAAATATCGCCATCCAGGAAGCCCAGATGAGTTTGTACTCATTCGGGTGTTGCTCTGCGTAGTGCAAATATTGCCGACAAGCCTCTTCGAGGCTTTTGCAGGCGAATAGGGATGCATTCAACTCGATGCGCAAGCGCAGCGCCAGGGCGAGCCGCAGCCTTTCCTTGTTGCGAAACCGTTGATAAACCGTAGGAGTGGTGGTGCGGGCTTCCCTCGCGATGGCGCGAAGGGTGAGCCCGCGTTCCCCGCGGGTGCGCAATAGGCGCTGGGCAGCGCGAAGAATTTTCTCTTCCAAATTTTTATCGAAAGAGGGAGGCACGGCTTATCCAAATCGCAGTATAACACAACAATGTACAACATACGTCGTACAAGGCAATGACCGGACAAATGCCAATAGCCGCACCGCCTGGAAATGGAACTCATGGTTAGTAAATCCGAGCTAATGAGAGAGAAAAGGACCAGCGTGGGGGAGGAACGTACCCGGCTGCGTTTTACTTGACAACGTTAAAGATACGCTGTTAAAGTATCATTCGCAGTACCCGACGCGGATTCAGAAAGCCTAGCGGCGCAAAGGAGCGATGCCATGGACGTCCCGGAAGACCCAAGAGAACGGGTCACTGTCATCCAGATGAACGCAGAACTGCAGCGCGCGCAGATTGAGCTCTCGCGGATTCAGTTCGCCATCGGCAAGCTTTTCACGCGATTCTCGACCGAAGATATCGCGGCGAATGCACAGCAGGAGACGGTGACGGCGGCGTTGGGAGTGTTGCAATCACTCAACGGATTTTATTCCGCTCTTGCCGCGAACCGGCCCGCCAACTGCGCGATTCTAAAGCCGGGAGGGCGCCGGCTGAGCGAAGAAGACACGCTCCACGCGGTCCGCTGCGTTTCAGGCTATTTAAGGAGCCAGCGGGAGCAATATGTCCAGATGGGAAAACCGATTCCCGTGGAACAAAGAGCGAAGATGGAACGATTTTTCCCCACCTCCCTGCTGCGGCGCATCATGATGGTGGAAATGGCGGGATGCCGCATAGAAAATCCACCGTTTTACCAGGAAGCGAAGGAGCTTGGATTCGTAAATCTTCCGGAAATCACGCATATGGCGTCGCTGACGTTTGATGACGTGATCGTGTTTCATGAGAGCCTCACGGAACGTCTACTTTTTCACGCGCTGGTGCACGTGGTGCAGTTTCATCAGCTGGGGGTGGACACCTTTACGGAGCTGTTTGTACGGAGTTTTCTGCGCGTAAATTCGCACTTCCTGGTTCCACTGGAGGCGCATGCCTTTGCACTGGACTCCAAGTTCGCCGCAAACGGGGAGAGGGGCTTCTCCGTGGAAGAAGAAGTCCGCCAGTGGATTGAAGAGGGCCGCTATTAGGGGAGAAGAGGGCAGGCGAGCGCGGTGGTTCTTTGAAACTGCCGGGCGATCCAAGGAGTGCTTCGTCGGGGCTAGGAATTGCGGGAAGAGAGTGAAGCGGGCTCGATGATGGGATTGGGGAGCTGGCGCATGGTCCTCACGAAGACGTCCACGATGCGGGCATCGAACTGGGCGTTGGCGCAGCGCTCGAGTTCCGAGAGGGCGTCAGCGGCAGCGCGGCCTTTTTTATAGGTGCGGTCGCTGGTGATGGTGTCGTAGGCGTCGGCGACGGAAATAATGCGGGCTCCTAAAGGAATATTTTCTCCGGCCAGAGCTTCCGGGTAGCCGGAACCGTCGTAATACTCGTGATGATGCAGAACCATCTCGCGGATGCGCGCGAGCGGCCTGAGCGGCTCCAAGATGCGCGCGCCAAAAACAACGTGAGATTTCATGGTTTCCCACTCATCAGGATTGAGCGGGCCGCTTTTGTTCAAGATGTTCTCCGGGATTCCCACCTTGCCAATGTCATGGAGGACGGCGCCGAGACGAATCTCCTCGATTTCTGCGTCGGACATATTCATGGCTTCAGCGATGAGCGCGGCGTAGGCAGAGACTTTCTGAGAGTGTCCCTGCGTGTAATGATCCTTAGCGTCAATGGCGAAGGCGAGGGAAGTTACGGTGTCCAGAACGGTCTGGGGAAGCAACTGCGGGCCGGTTTCCGAACTTGCGGAAATCGGCGCTGGACCTGGGCTAGCGCCTTCCGTGGCTGCCAGAGATTCGGTGAATTGTTTCAACCGCTGATAGATCTCCTCAAAGGCGTCCGGCCCAGTTGAAAAGAGCCGTTTGAGGGTGACACCCAAATAGGCTTCAAGGACATCACGCTTCCATTTTTTGGCCTCGTTGGGATCGAAATGGTCCGCAGTGGACACAGCATTTCCGCCCTGGTGCTTCGAGAGGTACATGGAGGCGTCAGCGACCTGGATGAGCTCCTGGGGCGAGGAGCCGTGGAGGGGGTAACAAGCGATGCCGAAGCTTGCGCTGATATTTTTCTCACGGAGGAGCGGATCGGCGGAGACCCAGCCGCGGAGCTTGGTAGCGAGCTGGCGAGCCTGCTCCATCGAGGTTTCCGGCATCAGTATTACGAACTCGTCGCCGCCGTAACGCGCCACAACGTCGGAGCGGCGGCAATTCGTTTCGAGAATGTGGCCCACGCGCTGAAGCACCAGATCGCCCTCAAGGTGGCCGTAAAAGTCGTTGACGAACTTGAAGCGGTCGAGGTCCATCAAGACCAGGGCAAATGCGCGGCCCGCGCGCGTAGAACGCTTCCATTCGGCGGACAACGCTTCCATGAAGAAACGGTGGGTCTTGACGCCGGTGAGGCCATCGGTAATGGCCTGCTCCTGGGCCTTTTGGAAGGAAAGTGCGTTGTGCAGAGCGCCGGCTATCAGGTCCGCGAGGGTGCCAAGAAGGAGAATTTCTTCCTCGGAAAAATCAATGTTTTCGGACGATTCGACGTAAAGGACGCCGTGGAGCTGTTCCGCGTAAAAAATAGGTAAGCCAATGGCGGCGACGGAATCCGCGAGGAGCGGCCTGAGGGAGGCGTCGGAGGAGGCAGTCGAGCGGAAGGCCGCCATGATGCCGTTGCGGGCAACGTGCCCAACCAACCCAGTGCCGAGTGGAATGCGCTGGCCGAGGACGCCGCGGCGCTTGCCCGCTTCCGCCTGGATCACGATCTCGCGCGTGGAGTAGTCGAGGACAGCGATGCCGATGTGGTCATAGGTGAGCCCGGCTTCCAACTGTTCGGTGATCTTGGCGACCATTTCATCGGGATTGAGAGTGGCAATGGCGTTGCGGGAGATGGTATTGAGCAGGCTGAGGTGGCGCGCTTTGGTACGCTCCTCGTTGAAGAGGCGAGCATTCTCAATGGCAATGCTGGCTTCGCTGGCCAGGACGCGCAACAGTTCGAGATGCCCTTCATCAAACGCGCGCTCCTGATCCGAAAAGACCGCCATGGCGCCGATGGCATGGTCGTACGCGACCAGCGGAACTCCGCAGAAACAACCGCGCGAGCGGATCGGCTCGACCCCAAATTTTGAGGCCTCAGCGGCAAAATTCTCCCTGATAAGCACGGGCTGGCGCGTGCGGATAATGTACTCGGTGATGTGATTGGCTGCCGGACGAGTGCGCTTCGGGAGGCGCATTCCGTCAATGATTTCAAGATCAAAATGCATTTCATCGCGGAGCGGGTCCAGGGAAGCGATATAAAAGTTCTCGACGTCGAAAAGACGGCGAAGCTCTTCCCAGATTCTACGCAGCAGATCTTCTTTATTGAGGGTGGAGCTCAGCGCACGGCCGATTTCGTTGAGGACATGCAGCTCCTCAGAGCGGCGCGAGGTTTGCTGGATGAGGAGGCTGTTTTCGACGGCCATTCCGATCTGATGTCCCAAAGCGAGAAGCAGGCGCAGCTCGGCGGGAGTAAAGCGGCGACTGTCAGGGGATCCAAGAAGAAGGACACCGAAGGCTTGTTCCTTGGCCTGAAGGCTGATGGCAATGATACTGCGGAGACCCTGCTGGAGAGTCAATTGGCGAAACCTGCGGATCGGCTCGTCCTTCTCGAGAGCGGAGAGAGAGTCGTCTTTGAGGTCGCGGAAACCCAGCAAGCCGCCCAAACGCGCCACAAGGTTGACGAGATAATCGTCGAGGCCTTCTTCCTGGGCGGCCCGGCAAAACTCATCGCTGAGGCCCGCGGCAACAACGGAGGTTGGGCCTTGCGGATCGCCATGATGAAGAAATAGCGCGCCGGTGGGTAGCCTTACGACGCCGAGAACCCGATCCAGCGCCTGCGAGAGCATGCGATGGATTTCGCCACCGACAAAGCTGGAGGTCGCGAGGTTGAGGTTGGAGAGCGCCAGCATGTTGCGCTCGACGCGGCGTTTTTCTTCCTCGTAGAGGGCCATGACCATGAGCATGGCGGCGAGCGCCGCGGGGAAGGAGGCAACGGCATGGAGGCTGAGATCTTTGGAAACGAGCCAGCCGCTCACAAAATGCAAGGAAATGCCGAACAAGGACCATGCGCCGAAGGTCACGGCGAGTAACTTGTCGGCGAGCGTCTCCTGGCGCCTGCTTTCCGTCCAGAACAGAATGGCGACGCCCAGGTAAATCAAATTGGCGGGAATGACGACAGAGAGAGGAAGTACGTGGAGGCCATTGGCGGCGGCCCATAGCGCGAGGGTGGCGGCTGCGGCCGCTGCTGGAAGCAGCCAGCGTTTGCGCCCGGAGTAAAGTTGCGCGCCAAGGAAAAAGAAAATCCCGGAGATGCCGAAAAGCCAGTCGTCCAATAAACCTTGGAAAGAAAGTTCTCCCGGCCATCCGACCAGAGAAGAGCCCAGGTAGTGAAGCGTGAGCATGCTCCAGCCGGCGGTCCAGAGGAGCAGGTAGGCTTGCCGCTTGAGGCTGTAGATATACGCGAAGAACCCCGCCACCAGTGAAGTGGCGACCAGAAGCACGAGCGCGATGAGACTATGGTTCGTCAAAGCAGCGATCAATCCTGTCTGCTTGGCAGACGACTCCCTGATGCCGCGGTCAGCGGCATGGGTTTGTATGCACAATGACGCAAAGCAGCGTCATCGCGCGCAAGGAGACACGCGCGGTGGCCTTAAGTGCCCCATTTGTGCACAAAACAAAGTACTTGCGATTATGGGGCATGAATTTTTATCTGTGCAAGCGTACTGCAGTACTGATGGACCAAAAAGGCAGCAAGCCCGGGAGTAACGAACACAGCACAGAGGCTCGGCCCCTTCGCTGGCCTTTCGGAACATAAGTTTCTTTGTGTGCGTACTGCCAAAGAGGCTTCCACGAGGTCGCATTCCACGTCTAAGGAAGCAAGAGCCCTGTCAGGAGACCCCAAATGGGCCAACTATTTCAGGATCTGCAGTTCGCTTTTCGGCAGTTTCGCAAGTCGCCCGGCTTTGTCCTTACAGCGGTTCTCTCATTAACTCTAGGGATCGGCGCGACCACGGCAATCTTCAGCGTGGTTTATGGGGTGCTGCTCGACCCTTACCCCTACAAGGATGCGAACCGCATGGTGCACGTCGAGTTGCGAGACAAATCCGGACGAGGCCCGCTCCTAGAAGTGAATGGCACGGAATACCAAGAGCTTCGCCAGGCTGCCGCGATTGATGACGTGTTCCTACAACAGTTCAAGCAGGAGAACTTGACGGGGGAACAATTTCCGGTATCGGTGGCTGTCGGAGTGTATTCGCCGAATCTTTTTCAGTACATGGGAGTGCCGCCGCTGCTTGGCCGGGAGTTCTCTCCCGCGGATGTTTCCGGGGCAGGCCCCGCGCAAGTGGCGGTTCTGAGCTATCAGTTCTGGCACCGGCAGTATGGTGGAAACGGCGACGTGATCGGAAAGACGATTGAGCTGGATCACAAACCATATTCGGTGATCGGTGTAGTACCTCCGCGCTTTACGTGGGGAGATTCGGATGTGTACCTCACGGCGAATCCCACGGCCGATCCGCACGATTCTTGGCTGTCTTTCATAAAACTCAAGCCGGGCGTAAAGCATGGGACGGCGGCCGCGGAATTGCAGAATCTGGTGGACCAGTTCGTTAAAGCGGACCCCAAGGATTACCGGAGAGACAGGAAAGTGACGATCGTTACGCTGAACGAGGAGGTTCTGGGAAAATTTGCCGGGACGATCGTGCTGCTTTTCGGGGCGGTCTTGGCGCTGCTGATCATCGGATGCGCCAATGTTTCCATCCTGCTGCTGGCACGAGGAACGGCCCGGCAACATGAGCTGGCAGTGCGAGTTTCGGTCGGCGCGGGGCGCTCCCGGTTGATCCGCCAGCTGCTGACGGAATCCACACTGATTTCGGTGACAGGCGCGGCTCTGGGAGTTTTGGCCGCGTACAAGGGCGTAAGCGCGATCTCCGCCATGTTGCCGTACTACTCGTTTCCGCACGAGGCCGCGATCCGAGTGAACTGGGTCGTGCTGGCGTTCAGCGCGGGAATCGCGCTGATCACCGGAACGCTATCCGGAATTTCACCGGCCTGGCAGATTTCGCGGCCGCAACTCGGCCAGTTAATGCAGGCCAGCAGTGGAAGGCACTCGGGAAGTGAACGCGGACGGTATGCCCATAAGCTGCTCATCGCCGGGCAGGTGGCGCTGACGATCGTGCTGCTGGCGGGGGCTGGGGCGGCAATCAAGGCCTTCCTCGCATTGACGCACACGCCGCTCGGATTCGACCCGGAAAATATTTTGGAGATGAACGTATCTCTTCCCAAGGGGACAAACCCAACCTGGCAGCAGCGATTGCAGTCCAACGAACTTATTCGCCAGTCCGTCGAGCAGACGCCTGGGGTAGCAGCTGCGAGCGTGTCAACGTCGTGGTTTCCTGGCTTTGGCGGATTCCGCGCTAAGGTAGAGATTCAAAGCAAGCCCAATCTTGGCGAGGCGCAATCGCAGCTGTCGCTGGCGAGTTCCAACCTTTTCGCGACCATGCACATTCCACTGCTGGCAGGCAGAGAATTCGACGATGGGGAAGTGATGCGCGCGGCGCATCTCGCGCTGGTCAATCAAGCGTTCGTGAAGCAGTACCTCGGTGACGCGGATCCGATCGGGCAGATGGTGCGCAGCCCGATGCTGAAAATAGATCAGCCCTCGTTGCTGTCTGCGCAAGCTCCCGACGACTGGCTGCAAGTGATCGGAGTTGTGGGAGACGCACGGAATGACGGGCTGGACCATCCGACGATGCCCGCGGTGTTTCTGCCGTACAGCTTTGTGCTGCCGCCGGACGAGTCGCTGCTGATTCGGGTAAATGGTGATCCCGAAGCTGCAATGCGCACCATCAAGCGGCGGCTGAGCGAGATAAATCCGGAGCTTGTCGTGGGGGAAGTCCATACAATTGATTGGTGGCTGGATACGCAAGGTTGGGGCCGGGAGCGCTTCATTGCAGCGCTGTTTGCGGTGTTTGCCGGGCTAGCGCTGGCACTGGCCGCGGCCGGGCTGTTCAGCGTGGTTTCCTACGCGGTGACACAGCGGACACAAGAGCTGGGAATTCGCATGGCGCTGGGGGCACAGCGAGGCAGCGTGGTCCGGCTGGTGGTGAGCTCGACGGCGGCGACCCTCGCTGCTGGACTGGCTGTGGGCCTTTTGGCAAGCGTGGCTTTGGGCAAGGTCATGTCATCCTGGGCGGGAGGAAGTTCGCGCGATCCCTTAACCCTGCTTGGGGCGACGGTAGTTCTGGCCCTTGTTGCCACGATTGCCTGTCTTGTGCCAGCTTGGCGAGCTGCATCCATAGACCCAATGCGCGCGCTGCGAATCGAATAGCAAGCGGACACCTCCGTACAGTTCTTTCCCGGAGGGCATCCACAGAAGGTTGGGCGACGCACATCAATTCGGTACGGCCTCAAGAATAGAAAACCTCCCACCACCAGCTGCGATCTCGCGAACCAGCCGCAATCCGGCCTGACCGAGCAAATGGGAGTGTTCATGGATGGTGCGTTGGCGGCCCGTGAGCATCGTCAACATCTGGATGTCCAGCAGCTTGCTCCAGCTTGGAGCAGAATCTTCGGAAATGACCGCCTCAATGAGCAACAGCCTGGCATGAGGGGGGGCAGCCCGGCGCAGGTTTCTCAGGATCTCCAATGCATCTTCGTCGCTCCAGGTGTTTATGACGTCCATCATGAGATAGGCGTCGCAGACCGGCAGAGGATCAGTGAAGAAATTGCCGCTGTGCAGGCGCAATCGGTCTGATGCAATGTTGACGGCCTTTTCGATGACATGCGGCAGATCGAAAAGAACTCCGCTCACTTTCGGTTCGGCAGCCAGGATTGCCTGAAGGAGGTGTCCGCGACCGCCGCCGATATCGCCGACGGTGCCAAGTCCTGTAAAGGTGTAGCTTCCGAGTACCCCGGCGATTTGTCGCTGCGATTTGGAGGCCATGCCTTCGTTGAAGATGCGGCTGGATTCCGGATTCGTTGCGAGATAGCTCCAGAGACCTCCAGGAATGACTTTCTCGGAGGAAGGAGCGCCTGTTCTCAGCGAGAATTCAAGGGTTCCATAGGATTCCCATAAGATCTGGAGGCCACACATTCTCACGAATGAACGCATAGAACGTGGGTGATCCGAGCGCAATGCAAGAGAGGCAGCGGTGTGGCAGTAACCGCCGGCGCAAGATCTGAAGATGCCATGCGACGAGAGGAGGCGCAGGACGCGCCCAAGTGCCCCGGCGTGGCAATTCGTTGCCTCCGCCAGGGCAGATACCGCCTGGGGCACATCATCCAGAGCGTCCGCCACTCCCAGTTCGGCAATCACATGCAAGCATCGTGAAAGCCAATAGGCGCAAGAGATTTGGGCAAGTGAGTCGAAGGGAGTTGCTTCCGCTGAGGAGAGTTCCGTCATGGCACCCTTCATGGTTCCACTATGACTTTTCCCACCATTCCCAGATCGTCGTGAAGCACGCAGATATAGGGATAGACGCCGGCATGAGTGAAGGTTGCGCGGAAGCGTGTGACCCCTGCAGGAGTTTGCGGAAGTCCGGTCTGATCCTGAGGAGCCGCAAGGAGGAAGCCCGAATGAACGTTGTCTGCGGTGGAATTAATCGTGGCGTGTCGCGCACCGTCTGCATCCAGGATGACATTTGTGGATGGAGGAATGGGGTTTGCGGGCTCGGTCCCGAAGGTGATCGTGTGCGGCGTCACCGGGTCGGCATTACTCCACTCCACGGTTTCTCCGATGTGGATCACTTTGGCGGTTTGTTCGAAGCGCATTACGGATACGGTGTCTGAGCCTCCTGGGGTCGCCACAATCTGTCCCGCGCCTGCGCTAATTTGGTTCGAATGAGATAGATCGGGGGCCGCATTTGGATGATCACATTGGGGAGTGTGCACAGAAAGGAGAGCCACGCGCTGCTTTGCCGCTTCAACGTCGTAGAAAGCCTGATCGTAAGGAAGAGGCTGGGACCAATCAAGAACGTGGACCACACCCGTCATATTCTGATGAATGAGGCAGACGAGCTTGTAGTTGCCCGGATTGGGAAACGTCACAGTGAAAAACTGCCCGTTGGGCAGAGGGCCGGTCGTCACGCAGGTGGAGCCGTCGAAGGCGGCTCCCGAGACGCTGAAACCCGGGCAGCCAGCCTGGTAAGGAGGACGGACCTGCCCGGCTTTGAGGAAAGTTATGGTATGGGGCTCGTCGGTTGCCACTTTCCAGGTAATGGAGTCGCCTGCGTGAATCCACATCTCGTTGGGAAGAAAAGCCAAAACTTGTTGAGCTTTGTCCTTGCTTTGAGCGCCCACGGTCGCCTGCCACTGGGCAAAGAGGGAGTATGGAAAGGCGGGGAGCGCAAACAGCAAAAGGAAACGGCAAAGCCAGGAAAGCTGAAGCGGTCTGGGAACAGTCATGATCTTCCTCCAAACAGTCATAGTTTTCGTCCGGGGCGCAGATTGGCGCCGGTCCGGACCTGCGCATGCTCTTTCAATCCCAGCCGAAAGTCTTTAGAATGCGACTGAAATTTCCTGAAGACTTCTGAAATTCCCGAAAACCAGGTATGGATAGCGAGACATCTCACAGCTACAGGTTTGGCGAATTCCAGATTGAGGAGACCAAACGCCAGCTCCTTCGGAATGGACAGGCGGTGCCATTGACGCCCAAGGTGTTCGACACGCTGCTGTACCTGGTCGAGCGGCGGGGAAGTTTGGTGGATAAAGACGAACTGATGCGGGCTATCTGGCCCGACACAATCGTGGAAGAAAACAACCTGAACCAGAATATTTCCGTCTTGAGGCGGATCCTGGGAGAAAGCCGAGGGGAAAACCGATACATTGCGACGGTTCCCGGAAAAGGATACCGCTTTCTCGCGAACGTAGAAGTATTGGAAACCGCGAGCTCAGGAGCTCCGGAGATCAGTTCACGAACAACGCTCGCCGTCCTCCCGTTCGAAAACCTCAGCGCCGATCCGGGGCGCGAGTACCTTGCCGACGGCCTCACGGAAGAGACGATCGCGGCCCTCGGCCAGATTGATCCCGAGCACCTGGGCGTGATCGGCCGCACCTCCGTCCTGGCGTACAAACGCACGACGAAAACCGCCGCCGAAATTGGACGTGAGTTGAAGGCTGCCTACCTGGTCGAAAGTTCGCTGAGAGCGGAAGGCGAACGTCTACGCATTACCGCGAAATTGATTCGTGTTCAGGATCAGATCCAGATTTGGTCCGCGTCTTTTGACAGCGAACCGGGCAGCATGCTCGCGTTTCAGCGCGAGCTGAGCGCGGCCATCGCTGAGCAAATCCGTTTGCGGCTTTCTCCCGAACGATTAAGCGCCCTTGCCCGGCGGCAAACACGCAATGCGGAAGCCTATGATCTTTATTTGCGGGGACGGCACTTTTGGAACCAGCTCACACCCGCAACAACCCGCCGTGCTGTTGAATATTTCTCCCGGGCGACGGAACGCGATCCGGAGTATGCGCTTGCCTGGTCGGGAATCGCGGATTCCTACGCGGCAAGCCCCATTAATGGGGATGTTTCGCCCGCGGCAGTGGCACAACGCGGCCGGGAAGCGGCCGCGCACGCGATCGCGGCGGAGCCGGAGCTTGCCGAATCGCAAACATCCCTAGGATTCGTGAAATTCTGGCTGGATTGGGATTGGCCGTCCGCGGAAGCAGCATTCCGGAAAGCCATCGTTTGCGATCCCAATTACCCGATGGCGCATCGCATACTTGGAATTGCACTGTCGCACATGGGCCAGCACGAAGAGGCGCTCCAGACGATCCAACGCGCTCGCGAACTCGATCCTCTTCTTGCCGTGAATCAAGCGTTGTCCTCACAAGTTGCGTTCGCAGCCAGAGATTGCGAAGCGGCCATGAAGTTCGCGCGGCAAGCCATAGTGACTGATCCCGAGTTCTGGATCGGTCATCTTCAGCTCGGACAAGCTGCCGCGCAGATGGGCCGCACCGAACTGGCGCTCGAGGCGCTCAACAATGCGGGCCGCTTTTCGGGAGGAAACAGCAAGGTCATCTCGCTGCGCGGCTACCTTTTCGGAAAGGTGCGGCAAAGAGACAAGGCCGAGGAAACCCTCGGAATGCTCGAATCGGTGTCCCGCGACCGCTACGTGCCGCCGTACGCCATGGCACTGGTACACGCGGGCCTAGGCCAAAACGATGAGGCATTCGCGTGGCTCGGACGGGCCCTCGATGCGCGTGACGTCCACCTCATATTTCTGACGGTGGATCCCAAGTGGGATGCGTTTCGATCCGATCCTCGCTTCGTTGATCTTCTCGCACGCTGCGCCTTCACTCCGGCAGCGTGATCAGATCCACTAAGAAGCACAATGCTGGTTTGCGCGGTGCGGTTGGACGGTGGGGAATGGTTTCGCTAAACTGGTCGTTTCGATCAAGCAAAAAGGAATGGACCGATCAAGGCAGAGATGAGCAATCCAGCTGAAAATGCGCCGCGGGTTCGCTTTGCGCCGTCACCCACGGGCTATCTCCACGTGGGAGGAGCGCGGACGGCGCTATTCAACTGGCTCTTTGCGCGGCGGCAGAAGGGCACGATGATTTTGCGCATCGAGGACACGGACGCGGAACGGAACAAGCCGGAATTGGTCACGGGGATCCTTGAGGGATTGCGCTGGCTCGGCGTGAATTGGGATGAGGGCCCGTATTACCAATCGCAAAGGACGGAGCTGTATCGCGAAGCAGCCAAGAAATGCCTGGCGAATGGCAGCGCGTTCCTGTGTACCTGCCCTCCCGAAAGATATGCCGGCGGCGATCATGCGGAGGAGGGAAAGGAAGGCTCCGCAGTCCGGCGGGTATTTCGCTGCCCTTGCCGGGATGGTAAGGCCTCCACGCCGGGCGCGAAGCCTGCGATTCGCTTCAAAGTGCCTCTGGGCGAAACGACGAGATTTTTCGACGCTGTGTTTGGCGAGCGCGAATTTGCAAACGACGAGATCGAAGATTTTGTGCTGCTGCGCTCGGGAAAAGGCGAGGAAGAGTTCGGGCAGGCAATGTACCAGATGAGCGTGGTTGTGGACGACATCGAAATGCGCATCACGCATGTGATTCGCGGGGCCGACCACATTTCCAATACGCCGAAGCAGGTGCTGCTCTACCGCGCGCTGGGGGCGCAACCGCCGGTGTTTGCGCATGTGCCCTTGATTCTTGGCCCGGATAAATCGCGGCTTTCGAAGCGGCACGGCGCGACCGACGTGAACCTGTACCGCAAGGAGGGTTTTCTGCCGGAGGCTTTTCGCAATTTCCTGGCGCTACTTGGATGGTCGCCGGGAGGAGATGAGGAGTTCCTGCGCACGAACGAGTTGATCCAGAAATTTTCTCTCGAAGGCGTGAGCCGTACAAATGGCGTTTTTGACCGCTCCAAGCTGGAATGGTTCAACACACAGTATTTGCAGAAGCTGCCGATCGAAGATCTGCTGCCGGAAGTGGAGAATGAGCTGAAGCGCAGCGGGCTCTGGAAAGAGGAGTGGAAGAGCGGAACGGGCGGCGAGTGGTTTGCGAAAACGGTGGATCTGCTTCGGCCGAGGATTCGCTTGTTGCCGGATTTTTCCACGTGGTCGCGCGCATTTTTCAGCGATGATTTCGTCAGAGATGAGGCGGCAAAAGCGAAATTTTGGAAAGACCCGGCGCTAGTGAAGCAGCTCCTGGCAAAAACCGCGGACGCACTGGAAAAACTGCCGGAGTGGAACCACGATGCGTGCGATCATGCGACGCGCGCGGTCGCAGAAACAGCCGGAGTGAAAGCAGGAGTTTTGATCAATGCGATCCGCGTCGCAATTGTTGGGCAAGCCGTCGCGCCGCCGCTTTTTGACACAATGGTTGCCCTGGGGCAGGAGCGAGTGGTGCGGCGGCTTCGCGACGGACTCGGCGAAATCGGGTAAATTGATTTCCAGAAAAACCGGAGTTGCGGAATGCGACCTTCGCGGCGTGAGTTCTTGAAAGCGCTCGGCGTAACAGGTGCAGCGGCAGCGGTTCCTCCCTTCTCTCGCTTCGCGCTTTCAAATTTGGCGAGCAACGATCAGGTTTCACGCGCGCAGCTCGCCGCCGATCCGCTTCGTCCGCAGTTTCATCTTTTGCCCGCGCGCAACTGGATGAACGATCCCGATGGCCCGATCTACTGGAAAGGCGCCTATCATATGTTTTTCCAGTACAACCCGAATGCCGCGGTATGGGGAGACATGCACTGGGCGCACAGCGTCAGCCCGGACATGATCCACTGGAGGCATCTGCCGATGGCGCTTTCGCCCACGCCTGGGAGCGACGATCAAGAGGGATGTTTTACAGGAAGCGCGGTGAATGATGATGGAACCGCGACAATTCTCTACACGGGAGTGAAGTCGGTCCTGCCCGGAGATGCGACGCTTCGCGACGGTGCGCACAATTTCCGGGAGGTGCAATGTCTGGCCAGTTCGCAGGATTCGAACCTGCTCGAATGGCAAAAGCTTCCCGCACCTGTTCTCACGCCTCCCAGCGATCCCAACCTTACTGGCTTTCGCGATCCTTGCCTGTGGCGCGACGGGGGCGTCTGGTATATGGGCATTGGCTCCGGACAAAAAGGCGTCGGCGGCCGCGTGCTGCTCTACCGCTCGTACGACCTCCGGCAGTGGGAGTATTTGCATCCGCTGGCTTCGGGGAAGTGGAATGGAATGGACTCCGTCAACCCCGTTGACTCCGGCGAAATGTGGGAGTGCCCGGATTTCTTTCCACTCGGGGAGAAACACGTATTGCTCTATTCGACCGAAGGAAAAGTCTTTTGGGAAACGGGGGAGCTAGACCCGAAGGAACTCGTTTTTCATGCGGAGAAACGCGGCCTTCTTGATTGCGGCGCGTACTATGCTCCCAAAAGCCAGCTTGACTTCAGGGATCGCAGAATTCTTTGGGGCTGGATTCCGGAGACGCGGCCCGAAGCGGAGTATCGCGCGGCGGGCTGGGCAGGTTGCATGTCTTTGCCGCGTGAACTGGCCCTCGGCCCGGAAGGAGAGCTTGTCATGCGCGTGGTCCCCGAAGTCAGTGACTTGGGGAGAAATTTGGCAATCCTCCCGGATAGAGTTGTGGCCCGCGAGGCACGGCGGGCTGCCCTCCGAAGAATGAGCGTGGAGAATCTGTCGGCAGAAATCCGATTTCGCTCTTTGCCAAGGCCTTTGCGGATCATCCTTTCCGATGGTCATTCTCCGTTTCTGACCATTGTTTACAGTCCCGAAGAAGCAGGCAAGGAACTTGAAATCAACGGAAAGCACGCGCAATTAACGGGCCGAAAGGATGCTGAATTGGAATTCCATATTTTTCTGGATGGTTCGGTTGTCGAAACCATTGCCAATGACCGGATCGCGCTGACTTCGCGCGTTTACGCGGTTCCTCGCGGCCCATTGCATTTGGTGGCCTCGGATTTGGACTTGGACTCCGTGGTCTCGCTGCAGGTTTCGAAAATGCAGCCCATTTCCCCCGATCGCCTGACCACCTGAATTTCTCAACACTTTCCACGGCTGTTCGCTGCGTTGCACAAGATGCGATGCAAGGCTATGCTGGCTCGCGTGAATCCGATTATCAGGGAAGGCCGCCCATGAAGCCGACAATCGGGATGAGCGCGCTTGGTCTCACAGCTGTCATTGTTCTATTGCCCGGTGCCCGAACCACCGCACAAACTCCTGCTACGAAGCCGACTTCGGCTCGCCCGGCGATTGAGTCCGTCCTGAAGATGCAACAGGAAGCCTGGAACCGTGGCGACGTAGATGCTTTTCTGCAGGGCTACTGGCATTCGCCGGAACTTACGTTTTCTGGGAGCGGCGGAACATCGCATGGCTGGGACGGCGTGCTCCAACGCTACAAGAAGAACTATCCCGACCGCGCCTCCATGGGCCACTTGACTTTCTCGGGGCTGGAATTTCACGAACTCGGGCCACGAGCCTATCTTGTTCTGGGAAATTGGCATCTGGATCGAACCAGTGGCGATATCGGCGGCGTCTTCACGCTGGTCTTCCAGCATTTTCCAGGAGGCTGGCGCATCATCCACGATCACACCAGCCTGGTTCCCTTGAAACACTAATGGTTCCTGCCGAATCTCGGAGGGCAGCGCGCTTCAGAGAATTTCGAGAACCTCTTCGTACCGCTTGAATGGCGGAATCAGGTACGCTCCGGCCAGTTCCGTGCGCGCCCAAGCGAGCATGTCTCGCGCGACCTGGAAGCCGCGTTCGCGCGCGGCTATTCCGGCGGACTCCAGAGAATGCAGCAGCGCATCCGGAATGACGATTCCCGGCACCTCATTGTTCAAACGCAACGCTTGCTTGTAACTATTTAATGGCCAGATGCCGACCAGGACGGGAATTGGCGGCTTGGCACCGAGCTTTTTTACAAAAGCGTGCCAGTGTTCCGGGTCGAAAATCGGCTGGGTCATGGCGAAATGAGCTCCGGCTTCGATCTTGGCGTGGAAACGTTCAATTTCGCTATCGAGATCATCCGCCACGGGATTGACGGCGACTCCGATAGTAAAGTTTGTAGATCCGCCGAGCGTTTTCCCGGACCAGTCGGTGCCCTGATTGAGCCGGTTCAGGACTTTCACGAGACCGACGGAATCCACTTCGTAAACGCCGCTCGTTTCCGGATAGTCGCCTACCGAAGGCGGATCGCCCGTAACGGCAAGAACGTTGCGTACGCCTCCGACTGTCCAGGCCCCCAAGAGACCGGCTTGCAAGCCAATGATATTCTGGTCGCGCGTGGTCAGGTGCGGAACGGTCTCGACGCCGCGGGCTTCGAGCGCCCCCGCAACGACCAGGGCGTCCATACCCACCCGCGCCATCGCGCCGGAATTGATGTCAATGGCGTCCACGCTTCCGGGAGCCATGATCCTTTCCACCTGCTCAAAGATACGATCAAGCGCGATTCCTTTCGGGGGATCAATTTCCACGCAGACGACGAATTGCCCCGATTGGATCTTCTTCCAGAGCTTGCTTTCCGGCTCGCGGTGCACGGCGGCCACCGGCTTGGCCATGGCTTCCACGCTGACCGCGACAGCATGGGCCTTCACCGGTTTCAGCGATTTGACCGCCTCCGCCATCGCATGGATATGCGCCGGCGTCGTGCCGCAGCAACCGCCGAGAATCCGAACGCCAAGCTCCGCTGCCTCGCGAGCGAACAGAGCAAAATACTCCGGAGAAGACTTCGGGTACACGATGCGGTCGCCTTCGCGTTTCGGGAATCCAGCGTTGGGCATGCCGCTGACGCGGAGGTCGTCCACTCCCGCAAGCTCTTGCAGAATTGGCAGCAGAGCCTGGGGTCCGAGCGTGCAGTTTGCTCCGATCACCTGCACATTTCTGTTCTTGAGTTGCGCCGCCGCATCCGCCGGACGAAGATCGCCGTAAGCGGTCCCTTCTTCGGAATAGGTAAGCTGCGCGATGACCGGCAGACCCGAGAAGGAGCGAATGGCATCCACGGCGAGAAGAATTTCTTCGATATAGGTGAAGGTCTCCAGTATGAAAAGGTCCACGCCGCGCTCTTCCAGCGCTTGTGCCTGTTCGAGAAAGACGTTCAGGATTTCGTCGGGCTCCGGATGGCGCGCCTGCACTCCGAGGCCCAGCGGTCCGATTGAACCTGCAATCAGGACTTCGCGGGCGGCCGATTCCCGCGCTTCCCGGGCGATTTTCACTCCGCGCGAATTCAGACGCTGCACTTCGTCGGCCAGGCCTAGCGGCGCCAGCTTAAAGCGGTTCGCGCCGAACGTATTTGTCTCAATGATTTGCGCTCCGGCCTCGATGTAAGCCTGGTGCACGCGAAACACAGCTTCCGGCTCCGTGGCATTCAGCTCGTCAAAGCAGCGTTGCGGGCCGACCGCTTCATGGAGCATGGATCCCATCGCGCCGTCGGCGATGAGGATCGCCTGCTTAAGCCGCTCGTTGAAGTCGTATATCTTCACTTTCCGGATTCTCGCCTTCTGAAATTCGCGGGAAGTTGTTCGTCAGCGTTTCTGTTCCATCAAGCTGGCAACCGTGCTCATCAGGTCGTATTTAGTGAGGATTTCAAATTTCGCCTCGCCCATCTCCACGAATACGGCGGGATTCTCGTAGCTAAGAATATGCGTCACGCGTTCGACCGGGGCGGTCTTGGGAATCTTCGGCATGGGCTTGCTCATCACTTCGCGCACGACGAGCTTGCGCAAGTCCTTACCTTGCAGGGCCAGAGTCAGAATCTGATCTTCGTATACCGTGCCGATGGGAATGTTTTCTTCAAAGATGGGAATTTGAGAGATGTCCTGTTCCTGCATGGTTTTCAGAGCGTGGAATACGGTTTGATACGGCCGGGCAACCACGAGTTCCCGCGCCTTGCCTGCCTTGTGTTTGGCGCGGACGACCTCCGCCGCCGTAATCGCCACGGTCGAATCCACATAGCCCCGTTCGCGCATCCACTCGTCGTTGTAAACTTTGCTGAGATATCTCATTCCCGTGTCCGGCAGAAACGCCACGACAAAATCCTTGGGACCGAGGTCCTTGGCCAGCCGAAGCGCCGCGGAGAGGCAACCTCCGCCGCTGCCGCCGGTGAACAGGCCTTCCATTTTCACCAGGCGGCGCGCCACGACAAAACATTCCTCATCGTTTACCTGGATCACGTCGTCCAGTATTTTCATGTCCATGGTCGCCGGGAAAAAGTCCTCGCCGATGCCTTCGACCACGTAGGTCCTTGCCTTTACGACTTCACCGCACTTGTGAAAATCATAGTAGAGAGAACCTACGGGATCCACGCCAATGATTTTTATCTGCGCATTCTTCTCCCGCAGGTATTTTCCTACGCCGCTGATCGTTCCTCCGGTCCCGATCCCGCAAACGAAGTGCGTGATCTTTCCCTCGCTGTCTTCCCAGATTTCGGGGCCAGTGGTCTGGAAGTGTGCTTCCGGGTTCTTCGGATTATCGTACTGATTCGGATAGAAGGAATTGGGGATCTCGCGCGCCAGTTTCTTCGCAACGGAATAATAGCTCCGTGGATCTTCGGGTTCCACGGCCGTCGGGCACACGATTACTTCCGCGCCCAGGGCCTTGAGCAAGTCCACTTTTTCCTTGGATTGCTTGTCCGTGATGGTGAAGACCATCTTGTATCCGCGCACGGCCGCTACCAGTGCCAAGCCCATGCCGGTGTTCCCCGAGGTGCCCTCGATAATCGTCCCGCCCGGCTTCAACAATCCGCGCTTCTCCGCGTCGTCAATCATCGTGACGCCGATGCGGTCCTTCACCGATCCGCCCGGGTTGATGTAGTCCGCCTTCACGTAGATCAGGGGCTTCAAACCCAGATTGATGCGGTTCAACCGCACCAGTGGCGTCCGTCCGATCGCTTCCAGAATATTGTTACAACGCATTTCGCTCGATTCTCTTGATGAAGCGGCATGACGCCCCGCCCGAGTTGCTTGGCGCGTGTGCCATAATTTCTTTCAGTCTATCATGCGGCCTTGAGGACACGCATGGGCGCACCGTGGAGGTAATAGACATGCCCCGTCAGAATATTTCGAGTGGAACGCAGTGGGAACCAATCGTCGGATACTCGCGCGCCGTGCGCATCGGCAATAACATCATGATATCGGGAACCACCGCGACGGGCCCCGACGGCAAAATCGTGGGCATTGGCGACGCTTATGCCCAGACCGTCCAAACCATTCGCAACATCGAGGCCGCGCTCAAAAGAGCGGGCGCTTCCCTTACCGATGTCGTCCGCACGCGGATTTTCGTCACGGATATATCGCAATGGGAAAAAATCGGCCGCGGACACGGCGAATTCTTCGCTTCAATTTGCCCCGCGACCAGCATGGTTCAGGTCAGCCGATTGATCTTGCCGGAGATGCTCGTGGAAATCGAGGCCGACGCCATTTTGGAAAGCTGATTGAAGAAACAAGTTTCCTTCGCGCCCGAAGGAGCAGGAAAACCTGGAATCTTGCCCAAGTGGATTGTCGTTGGGGAACTGAACGTGTTACTTCGAGAAGCTCGCCACCGCTTCTGCTTCCGTATTGAACACTTCAAAGACCGTCAGCAGCTTGGTGATTTGCAGCACCTCCTGGAATTTTGTACCCAGTTGGCACAGCCGCATCGAAGCTCCTTGCGATTTTGCCGAATGGTGCGCCGCCACCAGCGTTCCCAAGCCCGCGCTGTCAATGAACGTGATGTTGTCCATGTTCAGCACAATCTTTTTTCTTCCTTCGGCGAGCAGACTCTTCACTTTTTCGCGAAGGGCATTGCTCTCCTCGCCCAACACAATCCGGCCGTCCAGCGCCACCACGGACACGCCGTCCACTTCACGGTTCGTCATTTTCAAAGCCACAGTCGTTTCCTCCTCATCGGAAAGCGGATCCGGCGGCAACCCGGGCCGGAGCCACAAAGGATACCAAATTCCCAAAAATTACACGCGGTTAATAGTAGTCCGCGCAGGACATGTAATAGCCGCAAACCCTGCAGATCAACTTGCAGCGCCTCGATTCCAGCCTCTGCGAACAGACTGGGCAGAACCGCGAAGCATCTTCGGCGATCTCCACCTCTCCGATTGGAGCGGTTCTGTCTGGGGCAGAGTTCCTACGCACCCCTTCCGCACTCCTTTTGGGTACTTGCTGCACGGCATATTCCACGGCGGCACCGTTTATAGCACATCCCCCGTCGCAGGGTATAGGGGAGGAGAAGATTCCGCCCAGCTTGATGTCCGGCGGCACTATTTCGACGGCAGGCGCCTCCGAACATGAGAGTTTCTCCTTGACAATCTAGGAGAGAAAACCTATCTTCCTAGCCTGTCTAGGAGAGCGCACTCCCGATGGAAAAGCAACTCGATCTGTTGCAAGGGACTCTTGACATGTTGATTCTCAAAGCCGTGTCCCTCGGCCCCCTGCATGGCTACGGTGTTCTTCTGCGCATCCAGCAAATTTCCCAGGATCGCCTGGAAATCCAGCAGGGCTCTCTCTATCCGGCACTCTATCGGCTTGA
>Ga0335079_10001743_pt1 | contig 24852 bp, 18 predicted proteins | sample Lox_Sample_33_FD_206719 | JGI IMG/M metagenome (GOLD analysis project Ga0335079, IMG submission 206719) | Soil microbial communities from Loxahatchee National Wildlife Refuge, Florida, United States - Lox_Sample_3.3 | ecosystem: Environmental > Terrestrial > Soil > Wetlands | place: USA...
TGCAAGCGCGCGGGAGAGCGACTCCAGCGCGGCATTGACGGCGCTGACGATCGCCGAATTCGGCCGCGGCCGGACGCTCAGGAAGCCAGATACCAGCGTCAGCGACCCGCCGGCGCGAAATTCCGCTGTTCGCGCCACCCGCCAGGCGCCCCAGAATTTGCTTTCCATGGTGCCGCGCACGTCCTCCATCGACACCGTCCTGAACGGACCGGTGCGAAGCTGCGCCGCGGTGACCACGACATGGTCGACCGGACCCGTGCTGCGAAACAGGTTTGCGACGCTGGTGTCGTCGGTGACGTCGGTCGGTATCGCGATCGCGTTCAGTTTCTCCGCGATCGCGTCGAGACGTGCGGCCTTGCGCGAAGCGATGATGACGTCGGCGCCTTCGCTTTTTGCAACCTCCGCGGTCGACAGCCCGATGCCGGACGAACCGCCAATAACCACGATCTTCTTGCCAGTGAGCAGCATGATTTCCCCCTAGAGATATGACGGTCAGGCCGGCTGATAACGCGTGCCGATGCCCGCCTTGCTTTGCCCGAGCCCGGGCAATTCCCAGATGCCGGCGCCGGCCGGATTGATGTCGGCGGCGATATCGACGTCGATCAGATAGGGCTTGTTGGCGGCGATGGCTTTGCGGATCGCTTCGCCGATGTCGCCGGCGCGATCGACACGCACGCCTTCGATACCACAGGAGCGCGCCATCGCCGCGAAATCCGGATTGTAGCGCTCGCCGGTCCTGGGATCGTGGAAATCGGTCGCAAGCTCCCGGCCGCCAAGATAGCCGCGCTGCAATCCCCTGATCGACGCATAGGCGTAGTTGTTCCAGACCACCCAGACCACGGGCAGATTGTATTCGACGGCCGTGCCGAGGACGTTGGCGTGCATGAAGAAGGCGCCGTCGCCGCACACCGACACGCAGGGACGGTCGGGAGCTGCGAATTTCGCGCCGAGCACGCCTGCAACGCCAAAGCCCATCGGGCCAAAGCCCATTGAGCCGATCAGCGAATCCGGCCGCTTCGGCTTGCAGAAGCCGAGCAGCCAGTTGTGGTGCACGCCGATGTCGCTGACCAGGATCGCATCTTCCGGCAGCGCCTTGTCGATCTCGAGCGCCGCGCGCTGCGGATTGACCGGCGTCGTGTCGTCGGAAAAGCCGGGGGCAACGAACTTGTCCCACTCCTTGCGATAGATATCGATCTGCGCCAGCCATCTTTGTCGCGCGTCGGCCCTGGCGTCGAGATTGCCGCGGCGGTCGAGCTCGGCATGAATCTGGCGCAGGAAGGTGCGCACGTCGGCCATCAGCCCGAGCGCAACCGGATAGTTGCGGCCGATCTCTTCGGGATCGATGTCGACATGGATGAGCCTCGTCGGCGGGATGGTGAAGGAATAGCCCGGGATCCACGAGCTCGAGGTGCGGTCGTCGAAGCGCACGCCGAGCGCCAGCAGCACGTCGGCCTGTCGCGCGGCGTGGTTGGCTTGATAGTGTCCGGCGCGGGCGACGAGACCGAGCGCGAGCGGATGGTTGACATCGAGCGCCCCCAACCCGCTGGCGGAAGCAGCGACTGGAATCTGCAGTCGCTCGGCGAGCCGCTTCAGTTCCTGAGCTGCACCGCCATAGCGCACGCCCTGGCCAACCAGCATCACCGGCCGTTCCGCAGCAAGCAGCATGTCGACCGCCTTCGTCACGCCCTCGGGATCGGCGCCGCAACGGCAGGAGATGTTGGCGTTCCATTCGATCGCCTTCGGCGCCTCCTCGGCGGCCTTCTCCATGAAGACGTCGAACGGCACGTCCAGCACGACCGGTCCCGGACGTCCGGTAATCATGGTCTTCCAGGCCTGCCGCACCGCGAGCGGCACCATCTCGCCGCGCGTCGGCTGGAACACCTTCTTGCAGACGGTGCGGACGGTGGAAGGAAAGTCGGCCTGGTAATGCCGGTACATCTCCTGGAACGCGCCGCGGTTGAACTGGCTGGTCGGCACATTGCCGGTCACCGCCATGAACGGCACCGAGTCGAGAAAGGCGTTGGCGAGCGAGATCGGCAGGTTCGCCGAGCCGGGTCCGCAGGATGTGAAGGTCGCGGTCGGCCGTCCCGAGACGCGGTAATAGACGTCGGCCATGAAGCCCGCGACGCTCTCGTGATGCACCGAGATGGTCTTGATGTCGGCCGAGCGTTCATAGAGCGCGTCGATGAACTGGATGTTGCCGTGGCCGCAAAGGCCGAACACCTGCGGCACCTTCTCCTGGATCAGATAATCGACGATGACCTGGGCACCGTTGAGCGTGTTTCCTGCCATTGGATTCCTCCTGATTGCTCAGCGATCAACCGTGACACCGAGCTCGCAGGGTGGCCAAGCGGAAGTCGGTGGGCACGGCGCGGAGAACGCGCCTTTGCCCACCCTTGCGAAATCTCGGCGCCGAGCCCCGCAGGCCGGTGCAGCCGGACCCTATTTCTCATAATACTGTACGTCAATTGCTATTGTAGTATGATCGCGGGCGACCGCCGGGGCGATTCATTCGCGACATGCCGCCGAATGGAGTGGACTCTGGCCGAAGCGGAGGCAATCAGACGTGAAAGCGCGCGCTAAACAAAAAACCGAAGGGCCTGCGCGGCCTCGCAGGACCACGATTGCCCGCCTCGTGCCGTCGAGCGAGCCCAACATCGACGACGAGGCCGAGGATCGCCAGCGCGGCGGCGTGCAATCGCTGTCCCGCGCCTTTGCGATCCTGGAAGCGGTGGCGCGCCACCGCGAGGGCATCGGGCTTGCGGAACTATCCAAGCTGGTCGGCCTGCACAATTCCACCACCTTTCATCTGGCCAAGACCATGGTGTCGCTCGGCTATATCCGGCAGGAGCGCGATTCCAAGCGCTACCGCGTGGGGCGGCCGCTGTTCGCGCTCGCGGCCAGCGCGCTCGACGAAATCGAGATGGTCAATGTCGCTACCCCGATCATGGAAGAGCTCTCGCGGGAAACCGGCGAAAGCAGCCATTTTGCGGTGCGCATGGGTGATGCTGTGGTGGTGATCGCGCGTACCAGCGGGCCGGGCGCGTTCCAGCTGACCGACCGGGTCGGCGTGGTGCGCCCCGCCCATTGCACGGCGCTCGGCAAGATCATCCTGGCCGCATTGCGCCCCGACCAGCTCAAGCGCTTTCTCGAGCGTGTCGAACTGACCCCATCGACGAAAAAGTCGATCACCGAACCCTCCGTCCTGTTGCGCGAGATCGCCGAGATCAGACGCAGCGCGGTCGCCTTCGACGATGGCGAGTTCAATCCGGAGGTCCGCTGCGTCGCCGTCCCCGTCTACAATTTCACCGGCGACGTCGTCGGCGCACTCGGCATTTCCGGCCCCGTCTGGCGGATCACCGACCAGATGCTGCAAAGCCGCGCCAAGGCGGTGAAAGCCGCGGCGAACCGGCTTTCGGGCGAGTTCGGCGCCAACAGTTTTGCGAAGTCAGTTTGAGGCTGGTGTCTCCGCGACACTTTTGGCGTTGACAGCGGCAGCCCGGTCCGGAAATATCATCTCATAATAACAAAACGTCTCTCATATCTTCGCATAAAGAAAGCCAAGAGAGACACTGCGCCAGCCCCCGGGAGGAGATCAGCCATGACCCGCTTTAGCCGACGCACATTGATCAAGGCCGGCGCCGCCTTTGCCGGCACATCCGCGCTTGGCTTTCCCGCGATCGTCCGGGCGCAAGCCGACAAGATCAAGATCGGTCACCTTACCCCACTGACGGGATTTTTGGGGGCGATCGGCAGTTACGCCCAGCTCGGCGCAAGGTTGGCGGCCGAAGAGCTCGATCAGGCCGGTGGCATTTTGGGCAAGCCGGTCGAGCTGATCTCGGAAGATTCAGTCAACCCGGCGACCGCCGCGACCAAGGCCCAGCGCATGATCGAGCAGGACGGTGCTGCACTGCTGGTCGGCGAAATCTCGTCGGCCTCTTCGCTGACCATCATGCAGGTCGCCGAGCGCAACAAGAAAGTGTTCTTCTCGACCGGCGCCCGCTCCGACGCGCTGCGCGGCAAGAATTGCAACCGCTACTCCTTCCACTGCGATATCCCGAACACCGTGATGGTCAACGCCGTCGGCACGGCGCTCTCGCAGAAAGGCATGGTGAAGGGCAAGAAGTTCTTCACCCTCACCGCGGACTACATTTTCGGACATGACCTGCTGAAAGCGGCCAAAGCGTTCTTCGCCGCCAACGACGCCAATCTGATCGGCGACGAATTGATCGGAACGGATGTCACCGACTTCAGCCCCTATCTGCTCAAGGTTCGGCAGGCCAAACCTGACATCGTCTGCTGCAATCTCGCCGGCAATCAGGTCACCAACCTGGTCAAGCAATATGCCGAGTTCGGCTTCCCCTACCCGCTGGTCGGCTTCAATCTCAACACCGGCGATGCCTGGGCAGCCGGCGAAGGCAATCTGAGCGGAACCTGGCCGACGGTCTGGTACCACACGCTCGACAACCCCGCCTCAAAGGCCTTTGTCGCGGCTTTCACCAGGAAATACGACAAGCCGCCGGAGAACCACGCCTGGATCGATTACGTCACGCTCAAGCTCGTGGCGCAGGCGATCAACGAAACCAGGTCGACCGACAGCGAGGCTCTGATCGCCCATTTCGAAAAGCAGACCCAGTTCGACATCATGAAGGCGCGCAAGGCCTATTTCCGCTCCTGGGACCATCAGCTGGTGCAGGAGGCCTATCCTTTCACGGTGAAACCGAAGGAGCAGATGAAGGACAAGTGGGACATGCTTGTGCTCGGCGAAGCCGTGCCCGTCTCGAGCCAGCCGCTGGAATCGATTTACCCGACGCAAGCTCAAAATCCCTGTGAGATGAAGACGTAAAGCGCGACCGAAGTCGGCGGTGCCTGTCGCCGCCTTTCTCCGAGGCGACGGATCAAGCATGCAGCTCGAATTCCTGCTCGAACAGGTGGTGAATGGCCTCGTGCTCGGGGGGTACTATCTCCTGATCGCGCTCGGGCTGTCGCTGATCTTCAGCGTCGGCGGCATCGTCAATCTCGCGCATGGCGCGTTCTACGCACTCGGCGCCTATGCTTCAGTCGAGCTTACCAAGGCCCTCGGCTTCGGTCCGGCCGTGGTGATCTCGCCGATTGCGGTGGCGCTGCTCGGCATCCTGTTCGAGCGCTTCATCCTGCGTCGCTTCTACTCGGCCGATCCGATCCTGAGCCTGCTCGTGACGTTTGGATTGGCGATGGTCGCCGAACAAGCAATCAGGATCATCTGGGGCGCACCGCCGCTCCCGGCCTCGATCCCCCCGGCCTTGCGCGGCTCGATCTTTGTCGGCGACTTCCTGTTCTCGCGCTATCGCCTTTTGATTCTTGCTGTGGTCGCGGCCGTGCTGCTCGGTGTCTGGCTGCTTCTGAACAAGACCTCGTTCGGCCGCGTGGTTCGCGCCGGCATTCAAAGGCCCGACATGGTCGCGGCGTTGGGCATCCGCCTGCAGCCCTATATGACCGCGATCGTCATGCTCGGCGTCGGCATGGCGGCGCTCGGCGGCGCGTTCTTTGCCCCGATCACCATCGTGCATCCAGCGATGGGCGGGGAGATCATCACGGTCGCCTTCGTCGTCGTGGTGATCGGCGGCCTCGGCAGCTTTTGGGGCGTCGTCATAGCCGCGCTGCTGGTCGGCGTGGTGCGCGGCATCACCATTCACTTCGTGCCGGCCGCGGGCGAGGCCTCGATCTACATCCTGATGTTCCTGGTCCTGCTGCTGCGCCCCCGCGGGCTGCTCGGCGAACGGATCGAGAAATTCGAATGACGACGCCGGCCGCCGAAAAATACCGGCCCGTCTTGATTGCGGCGCTGGCAATGATCGCACTGCCGTTCGCACTGTCTGCGCTGGGGCTCTCGCTCAACACCGGAATCCAGGTGGTAGCGTTCGCGATCGCGACCTTGGGGCTCAATCTGTGTATCGGATATACCGGGCTTGTGTCGTTCGGTCACTCGGCCTGGTTGGGCATTGGCGCCTATGCGGCTGGCCTGATCCAGCTTCGTTGGTTTCCCGGCGAGATCTTCCTGCCGCTGCTTCTGTCGATGATTGTGGTCGCGGTCGCGGCGGCCGTCATCGGCGTCATCATCTTGCGGCGGCGAGGCGTTTATTTCTCCCTGCTGACGCTCGCGCTGGCCGCGCTGACCTACACCATCGCCTTCCGCTGGACCGCGGTGACCGGCGGCGAGGATGGTCTCGGCGGCCTGAAGCGCGGCAGCATCGGCCCGTTCAGCCTCGACAATGCGCTTGCCTACTACATCGTGGTGGCCGTCGTCGCACTCGTCGTACTCGTCGCGCTGGTGCGGCTGGTGCGCTCGCCGTTCGGCCATGTGCTGGTCGCGATCCGCGAGAACCAGTTGCGCGCAACCTTCCAGGGCTATCCGGTCGAGCGCTACAAGCTCGTCGTGTTCGTGATCTCGGCCGTGGTGACCGGGCTCGCCGGCGGGCTCATCGGCTTCCAGAACTATCTGGTCTCGGCAGAAGCGGTCTCTGTGCCGTTGGCCGGCGAGCTGCTGGCGATGGTCGTGATCGGCGGCATGCGCAGCATGCTCGGTCCGGCGCTTGGCGCTCTCTTCTTCATCCTGTTCCGCGAGCTCTTTTCGATCTGGACCTCGAACTGGCTGCTTCTCTTCGGATTGACCTTTGTCGGCTTCGTGATGTTCTCGCCAGACGGGCTGGTCGGCATCTGGACCAAGCTGATGCGGTACCTCAAGCCGCCGCCGGAAGAAGCGGCCGCCATGAGCAAGCGCAGAATTTACGAGGACTTGCCTCTACCTTCTTTCCTTCGAGCTGACAGCATTCAGGGGACCGTGCTGGACGTTCAAGGCGTCTCCAAACAATTTGGCGGCATCCGCGCCGTGCGCGAGGCAAGCTTGCAGATCGCAGCCGGCGAAATTCATGCGCTGATCGGTCCCAACGGCGCCGGCAAGACTACGCTGTTCAACCTGATCTCCGGGCTGTTTGCGCCTGATGCCGGCACCATCAAGCTAAGGGGTCTTGCCATCCAGGGCACGCCGTCGGAGCTCATCTGTCACCAGGGACTCGCACGCTCGTTCCAGATCACGAACCTGTTCAGGGGATTGTCGATCTACGAAAATCTGCGGCTGTCGCTGCAGGCGCGAAGCGCCGGCCGGTTCAACATCTGGCGCGACATTGACAGCTTTGCCAGTGTCCACGCCGAAACCGCGGAGCTTGTCAAATTCTTGGGCCTTGAGGGTATCGAAGAGATTCCGGGCGGCGATCTCTCCTATGGCGGACAGCGTCTGGTCGATCTCGGGATTGCGCTCGGCTCCAAGCCTCAGGTGTTGCTCCTGGACGAACCGCTGGCGGGACTTGCCGCAGCCGAGCGCGAACGCGTCGCGAACCTGGTCAAGAACATCGCCGCCAGCGTCCCGGTGCTGATCGTCGAGCACGACATCGACCGCGTGCTCGGCCTGTCCAAGACCGTCACCGTCATGAACCAGGGCGAGGTCCTGATGTCCGGCCCGCCCGACGCCGTGCGCTGCGACCGCCGCGTGCAGGAGATCTATACCGGCAAGGGCATCCCCGATGTCGCGCATCGCCGGATCGACGCCGCGCAGGCCACGGCACGGCTTCTGCGCTTCGACCGCGTCAACACGTTCTATGGCAAGAGCCATATCCTCAATGACGCGACGTTTGACGTGAGCGACGGCGAGATCGTGGCCCTGCTCGGCCGCAACGGCGCCGGCAAATCGACACTCCTCAAGACCCTCGCGGGCCTCGTGCCGGCGGCGTCCGGCACGATCCAGTTCGAAGGCCGCGACATCGCAAAGTTGCCGGCGCCCGATATCGCACGGCTCGGCATCGGCTATGTGCCGCAAGGCCGCGGCCTATTCGCCGGGATGACGGTGCGTGAAAATCTCGCACTCGGACGGCTTGCCCGCAAGACGGACGGCAGCCATGGCATGGTCTGGGACGAGGCACAGATCCTGACATATTTTCCGCGCCTGAAGGAGCGCATGGACGTTGCGGCTGACTATCTCTCCGGCGGCGAACAGCAGATGGTGGCAGTCGCGCGCGCCATGTCGGGCAATGTGAAACTGTTGCTGCTGGACGAGCCCTTCGAGGGCCTCGCACCGGCCGTAACGCTCGAGCTCTTCGGCGTGTTCGATCAGCTCCGGGCGCACATGGGCATTGTCATCGTCGAGCACAACCTTGACCTCGTGCTGGCGCTCGCCGATCGCGTCTTTGCGCTGGAGCGTGGCGCCGTGTTCCATCGGGGACCGGCGTCGCCACTGTTGACCGATCTCGACTACCGCAAGAAAATCCTGTGGCTATGATGCGGGAGATCTTGATGCGCGGTCTCATGACGGCGGCCCTCTCAGGAGCGATGGTTTTGATTGCAAACTCGTCCGGTGCAGCCGACAGCACCATGACCATCGCCGTGTTCACCAAGAACACGACCAATCCGGCCTACAGCGCGTTCCGTCTGGCCGCCGACCAGATCGGACAGGCGACAGGGGCGAGGATTGTCCATTTCGTTCCGCAAAAGCCCGATGATGTCGATGAGCAGAAGGCGTTTGTCGAGCAGATCTTGAAGGACCGGCCCGACGCCGTCGTCTTCATCCCAGTCGACGACGTCGCGATGATCGAGCCGGTCAAGAAGCTGAACGATGCGAAAATTCCGATCGTGCTGGCCGCCAATTCGCTGCCCGGCAATTTCGTCACCTTTGTCGGCGCTGACGATTTCGCCATTGGCTACCGGCAGGCGCGTTATCTGTTTGATCATCTCGCAGGCAAGGGCAGGATCGTGATCCTGGAAGGCACGGCCGGCGCGCCAACCAACCGCGAGCGCCTGCGCGGCTACAAGCAGGCGCTGTCCGAAGCACCCGGCATCACGGTCCTTGCCTCGGCCAGCGGCAGTTACCAGCAAGCCGACGGCAAGCGCGTGATGGCGGGCTTCCTCGCCGACCATCGAGAGATCGACGCGGTGCTGTCGGCCAATGACAGCATGGCGCTCGGCGCGCTCGAAGCGCTGAAGGAGGCAAACCGCAGCGCCACCGTGATCGGCATCAACGGCATCCTGCCGGCGGTGAAGCGGATCGAAAGCGGCGACATGCTCGCAACCGTCGACTTCAACATGTTCAGGATCGGCTGCATCGCGACGCGGGCGGCGGTGCGTCATCTCCGCCGCGAGCCGCTGCCGGACAAGGTGATGTTGCCGGCCGAGGTGATCGACAGGACCAACTACAAGCCCTGGCTCGTTCCGGTCGAGCAGCGCCCTTGTCCGGAGTGGGATGACGTCGCCCCACGCTGAGGCGGAGGGCTGGACCAGGGCCTGCACTGATGAGTGCCGATCTCCGCTTCGCCGCGAAGAACAGTGGCACCGCATTTTCACACAGCCAGATCGGCCCCGCTTCCGCGGCATGGTGCATCAGCTCCTCTTGCTGTCGGGCGCTTGTCAAGGCGCTTGAGGGCCCGGCGATCTCGCTGTTCAGGGCTTCGCGGCGGAATTCGCCGATGCGTTCGAAGTCATTCCGGTTGCTACAGGTGGCGAACTCATCATTTCAAGGCTTGTTTTCACGAGGTTCGTTCTCATCACTGCCCACACCAGCAAGATCGATGCGAACAGGCATAAGACGGCGAACAAGCCCTTATAGCTTGGACTTCGGCGGGACGCCTTTTCATACGTGTTATACGTGTGCATGATCCTCACTCCCTAAAGGGTCTCGAGGCTCATTTGACGCTTCAACAACCTTTCAATCGTGCATTGATCCGCGTCAACCATCCAAAAATGTACAAGCTCTCCGATTGAACTTCGTCGAGGCGGCAATGCAGGAATTGGATGCCACCGCTGCCGAACTCGGGCCGCGGTGGCAGTCATCGGATTAAAGGTCAACGCCTGGGTAGCGAGGCCATGACCTCGCCGGCGTCTGCGTCCTCCAGGCAAGGCGTGACGGTCAACGGGAGCAGGTCGGCCCATTGGGCGACCCAACGATACATGGCCTTTGGATCATTCGATTCAGAGATCGCAAATCCCTTGCCGTCCATGCCGTGCCAACGCCCCAACATTTTGACACCCTCGGGCGGTGCACCACCAGTTTCCAGGAAGCGCGCGACTGCTGCATTGAAAGTGCCTTGAGGGACAGTCCAAGTACTGATGAATTTCATGCGAGTCTCCCTTCTGCAATTAATTTGTGTAATCGGTAGCCGACGCGGCTTCGCCGCTTGCGCACGATAGCGCCAGCGTATCGAATGACAATGGCGAGGAGACGAGACTGCTCGATTATTCCGGGGCACCCTTTTGAACAGCAACACTGGAATTCTGCCGTTCATCGGAATGCCGCATTGGGGCGGGTTCGTTTCTACCCCGACAGCAACCGGCGGAGCGGACATCGAGCGTTTGCAAGACACGCCCTAATCGTATGACGCGGGCCCGGTGTCGCGATAGGCCCAGCACGCCTCCTTCGGGATGCAGACCGGCATGTCGACGCCGATTGCATGGCGCGCCGCGGTGCCGAGCTCGAGCGCTTCGAGGCGGTTGCCGAACAGGTCGATGTCGTAGACGGTCTGCGTGCCCTGATAGCGGCGGTCGACCAGTTTCGCCGTAAACGCGTTGCCACCCTCCTGCCGACCGATCGCGATGTTCTCCGGCCGCAGCGCAATTCGCACCTTGTCGCCGGGATCAAGCGCCTGCAGGAGCGCCGCCTCTCCCCGCCGCCCGCCGCCAAAATCCACCACGCCGAACTTGCCGTTGCGCGCGACCAGCGTGCCGGCAAGCTCGTTGGTGGCCCCGGTGAAATTTGCGACGAACAAATCCGCCGGGCGGTTGTAGATTTCGTCCGGCGTGCCGAGCTGCAACAGCCTGCCGTCGCGCATCACGCCGATGCGGTCGCCAAGCACGACGGCCTCGGCCTGGTCGTGGGTGACGTAGAGCGCGGTCATGCCGGTCTGCTTGAGGATCGCGCGGAGGTCGTCGCGCAGGCGCAGGCGGAGCTTTGCGTCCAGGTTCGACAAGGGCTCGTCGAGCAGCAGGAGCTGCGGCCGGTAGATGATGCTGCGCGCGAGCGCCACGCGCTGCATCTGCCCGCCCGACAGCGCCACCACCGGCCGATCGGCATATTCGGAGAGGCCCACCAGCGCCAGCACCTCCTCGACCTTGCGGCCGGCTTCGTCGCGCGAGATGTTGCGGTGCTTCAGCGGATAAACCACGTTCTGCCGCACGGTCATATGCGGCCACACCGCATAGGACTGAAACACCATGCCGAGGTCGCGGGCGCGTGGCGGCACCAGGATGCCGCGACCAGGCGACGACACCAGCCTTCCGCCGATCGCAATCTCGCCGCTTGTCGGATGCTCGAGGCCTGCGACGCAGCGCAAGGTCGTGGTCTTGCCGCAACCGGAAGGGCCGAGCAGCACGACGATCTCGCCGGCCGGCACGGCGAAACTCACGCCGTCGATCGCCGGGCGGCCGATCGCGAACTGCTTTCTGAGATCGGAGACCTCGAGCGTCGCCGTCATGATGTCACCGAGCCTCGAAGCCTCTTCACTGCCGGTAGCCGAAGGTCTTGTCCCATTCGGCGACCCAGTCGCCGTGCAGCTTCACATACTGGTCGAAATTCGGGTACCAGACCTTGACCACCTTCGGATCGAAACCCTCCGGATAGAACGGCGACACCTTCAGCGAGGTGAGATTGCCCTGCGCCTTGATCATGAAGGTCTGGCCCTCCTTGGACAGGCACCAGTTCAGGTAAAGCCTCGCTGCGTTCGGGTGCGTCGCGGTCTTCGGAATGCCGGTGGCATAGGGATTGGCCGGCACGCCTTCCGGCGGGAACACCGCCTTGATCGGCGCGCCTTCGAGCTGCTTCGGATAGACCGCATTGTAGATCAGCGGCCCCATCGCGACCTCGCCGCGCACCATCGCATCCGACATCGGAGCGCCGGACGGATACAGAACCGGATGCGTCGCCGCCTGCTTGGCCCAGTAATCTTCGCCCAGCACCTGGCGCTCGAACATGATGCGCGTCCAGGTGGTGCCGCCGGACTGCGCGAACACCTGCGCGGTTTTCTTGTCATATTCCGGCTTGGTCAGGTCCATCCAGGTCTTGGGCGGATTCTTGACGAGCTCGGTATTGTAGGCGATCGACCAGATTGCCGTGATGCGCGGCCAGTATTTCGGCGAGATCAAGGAGGCGGGATCGTAGTCGGCGGCATTCGGCGGCGCGTAGTCCTGGAACAGATCGGTCAGCGGCAGCATCAATGCGCGGTCGGAATGATCGACGATGTCGGCGATCAGCTTGCCGGCCGCAGCTTCGGTCTTGACGCGCGTGATGAGCTGGCCGCCCGGCGCGCGCACCATCTCGACCTTGATCTCGGGGAAGCGCTTGTTGAATTCCCTGATGACGTCCTGCTCGACCTCCGCGAAGTTCGCGGTGTAGAGCACAAGCTTCCCTTCCGCTTTCGCCGCCGCGATCAGTTCGGGCGAGCCGAAGTCGTCTTCCGCCTGCACCGCAGTCGTGCCGCCGAGCGCAAGGCCGAGACCGAGGCCGGCCATTGCGGCCAAGAGCCTCCCTTTCAAGAGCCTCCCCTTCAAGAGCTTCCCCTTCATGAACGATCTCCCTCTTTGTTGTTACCTTATGCGTTGGGCGATGCTGCCCTGGGCAGCGCTGCGCGCCAGCCAGTTCGCTCCGCCGATCAAAACGCCGAGCAGCACGGTTTGCACCAGGCTGAAGGCGGCCGTCTTTCCGACGTTGCCGCCTTCGTAATAGTCGAGCAGCAACACACTCATCACCATGGTGTCGCTGGTGTAGAGAAACAGCGACGAGCCGAGCTCGCGAATCGAGAGCACGAAGAGCAGCGTCATCGAGGCGATCACGCCGGGCCGCGCCAGCGGCAGCACGATCGAGGCGATCGTGGCAAGCGTGCCCTTGCCGCAGACCCAGGCGGCTTCCTCGAGCTCGCGATGGATCTGCATGAAGGAGGTCGAGAGCGCCTTAACAGTGTCGGGCATGAAGCGCGCGATGAAGGCAAGCGCGAGGATCCAGATCGTGCCGTAGAGCCCGCCGGGAATGCCGATCCAGGCCCAGAGATAGGCCACGCCGACGACGAGACCGGGAATGGCAACCGGAACCGTCGAGATCAGATCGATGGCGCCGCGGCCCGGCAGGCGGGTGCGGTGAATGGTGTAGCCGATCGCAAAGGCCAGCGCCCCGCCGACGACCGCGGTGATCAGTCCGACCTCGATGGCATTGTAGATCGAGCGGATGGTCAGCGGATTGTCGAAGATGGCGTTGAAATGGATCAGCGAGTAAGCGCGTGGGTCGAACAGCGCATTGACGTCGCGGATGAACATGAATTTGCGAAAGGCCGCCACTGTCAGCGCGAGCATCGGCAGCACAACGACGACCAGCAGATAGAGCGCACCGAGGGCAAAGGTGAGCCATCGCCAGGGGCCGAGATCAAGGCTGCGCGGCCGGAACGCCTTGCCCGCAACCGTAGTGTAGCTGCGCCCGCTCAGGACCTTCTGCTGCAGCAGCACCAGCACGCCCGTCACCAGCATGAGGATGATCGCGACCGCGGCGGCGGTGTTGTAGAGCGGCGGCGACCAGTTGGTGAGCTTGAAGATATAGGTCGTCAGCACGTTGATATTGGCGGGCGCCCCAAGCACGGCCGGCACGCCATAGATGCCGAGCATGACAATGAAGGAAAGCAGCATGCCGGACACGATTGCCGGCATGATGAGGGGAAACGTCACGGTAAACAGCGTCGAGAAGGCGCTGGCGCCGGAAATCTCCGCGGCCTCCTCCAGGCTCGGGTCCATGTTGCGCAGTGCGGAGGCTGTGAACATGTAGACATAGGGCGCGTAATAGATCCCGAACACGAAGATGAGCCCTGACAGCGAATAGAAATCGACGTGCCAGTCGAGGCCCGCCCATTTGAAGACGGTGTTGATCAGTCCGGTCTTCGGCGAACCGAGGATCGACCATGCGACGCCCGCGACCAGGGGCGGCGCGAACAGCGGCAGGATGCTGGCGGCGGCGATGAAGCCTTTGAACGGCGTGTTGGTGCGCACCACGATCCAGGAGAACAACAACCCGATCGCAACCGCGATCGCCGTCCCTCCGCCACAGGCTAGCAGCGTGTTGAACAGCGCCTCCGCCACGTTCGGATTGGCCGCAACCGTCAGGAAATGCGCAATGGAGAGGTGGGACAGGCTCAGGCCGTCGACCACCGGATTGGTGTCGGTCAGCGCGCCGAGCAGGAGGGTAAGGACGGGATAAACGACCAGAAAACCCAGGATAGCCAGCAACGAGGCTACCCAGACGCCAGCGATCAGGCCATTGCGCCTGCCCTCAACGCCGCTCTGCGCGGCTTCGACGTGCCGGCTCAAGACCTGTCCGTCCAAAGCGCTTTCCCCTTGAAGGCATTGTTGGCTTTATTGTTTTGGTAGCCTTGCGGGCAAGCCTAGTCGATCGGAAGGCGCGGGAGAAGTAGCCGAAAGTCGGCTCGGAATGGACGCAGTGACGCATGCGCCCATGCGCTGGCGCGGCTGTGGGCAGCTCGCTCGCGGGTGTAATGCCGGCTCGGGTGGGATCCTTATTTTGTTGGGAAACGCTTGAAAAATGTCGGCGGATAGGGGCGAGGGAAAGGTTGCTGCAAGCAGCGGCAGCCGGGGCGACGGCTTGCCCTGGGAACGCCGCCGCTGGGCAATCGCTGCGATCTTCACCGCGCTCGCCATGGCCTCGCTTGACACGGCGATCGCCAATGTCGCGCTGCCGGCAATCTCAGCCGACCTTCAGGTCAGTCCGGCCGACGTGATCTGGGTGGTCAATGTCTACCAGATCGCGCTGGTCGCCACCCTGTTGCCGCTCGGCGCGCTTGGCGAGATCGTCGGCCATCAGCGCATCTATCTTGCCGGCCTGTTGCTGTTCACGCTCGCTTCACTCGGCTGCGCGCTCGCCTGGTCGCTGCCGAGCCTTCTGATCGCGCGCACGTTGCAGGGGCTTGGCGCCAGCGGCCTGATGAGCGTGAACACGGCGCTGGTGCGTTTTGTCTATCCGAGCCGGATCATTGGACGCGGCTTTGGCCACAATGCGCTTGTGGTCGCAACCGCCTTCACCCTCGGACCGACCATTGCCTCGGCGATCCTGGCCTTCGGCCCCTGGCCGTGGCTGTTTGCAATCAACATCCCCTTTGGCCTGATCGCATTGGCGATCGGGTTGAAAACGCTGCCGTCGACGCCTCGCGCCGTGCATGCCTTCGACTTTCCGGGCGCAGCCCTTGCGGCCGCCTGTCTCGGCCTCTTCATCGTCGCAATCGGCGGCGCAGCTCATGCGGCGCGTCCAAGCCTGATGCTGATCGCGCTGGCCACTGCGCTTGTGCTCGGCTTTCTTCTCGCTCGCCGGCAGGCTGATCATCCGGCGCCGATGTTGCCGATCGACCTGTTCAGGCGGCCGTTGTTTGCGCTGTCGGCCTTGACCGCCGTCTGTTCGTTTTCCGTGCAGGGCCTGAGTTTTGTCGCCCTTCCCTTTTATTTCGAGGACATCCTGCAGCGCTCGCAGGTCGAGACCGGATTCTTCATGACGCCGTGGCCGCTGGTGGTCGCGATCATGGCGCCGATCGGCGGCCGTCTGTCCGACCGCTATCCCGCCGGCCTTCTTGGCGGCCTCGGACTGCTGCTGCTGGGCCTCGGCATGGGATTGTTGGCGACGCTGCCGGCCAATCCGGGGGTCGCCAACATCGTCTGGCGCATGGTGATCTGCGGGCTCGGCTTCGGTCTGTTCCAGACGCCAAACATGCGAGCCATCATGTCAAGCGCGCCGCCGCATCGGAGCGGCAGCGCCAGCGGCATTGTGGCGACCGCGCGCCTGATCGGACAGACCACGGGCGCGGCACTTGCGGCACTCTGCTTCAACCTCGCGGACCGCGAGGGCGCCACGCTCGCACTTGCGCTCGGTGGCGGATTTGCCGCTCTCGGCAGTGTGATGAGCTTCCTGAGGCTCGCTGTCGCCCCACCGCGAGACACATGATCCGCGCGCAGCGAACTGTAACACCGGAAGATCAGCTATCTTCCACTCGCATGCGCAGAAATTAGTGATTTGAATCGTCGCACCTTCCAGTTCAACTTCCCCGCGCAGTCCAATCGGTGGATTGGGCCAATCAGGGGATCGCGATGGCTAACCTCACAATCAACGGGAAATCTTTCACTGTCGACGTCGAACCGGACACGCCTTTGCTGTGGGCAATCCGCGAGAGCGTCGGTCTGACCGGCACCAAATATGGCTGCGGCATTGCGCAATGCGGCGCCTGCACGGTCCACATCGACGGCGTCGCGATGCGCTCGTGCGGCGTCTCCGTCAGCGAGGCGATCGACAAGCAGATCACCACCATCGAGGGCCTTGCCAATAATGGTGCCCTGCATAAGGTGCAGCAGGCCTGGATCGAACACGACGTTCCCCAATGCGGCTATTGCCAGAGCGGGATGATCATGGCGGTGGCAGCGCTGCTCAACGAGAAACCGAAGCCGACCGACAAGGACATCGACGACGCCATCACCAACATCTGCCGCTGCGGCACCTTCCAGCAGGTGCGCGCCGCCATCCACGCCGCCGCGAGCGTGTAAGGAGGCGGATCATGAACAAGCACGTTGCACCGCAAATGAACCGCCGCGCTTTCGTGATCGGCACCGCCGCGGTCGGCACCGGACTGGCGCTCGGCCTCGACATTCCCTTTGGCGGACCGAGCGTGGTCCGCGCCGCCGACGGCTCGCCCGAAATCAACGCCTGGGTCGTGATCCGGCCCGACGATACCGTTGTCATCCGCATTGCCCGCTCGGAAATGGGCCAGGGCACGCTGACCGGACTCGCGCAGCTCGTGGCCGAGGAGCTCGAATGCGACTGGTCAAAGGTGGTCACGGAATTCCCGACGCCCGGCCAGAGCGTGGCGCGCAAGCGCGTCTGGGGCGATTTCTCGACCGGCGGCAGCCGCGGCATCCGCACATCGCAGGATTATGTGCGCAAGGGCGGCGCCACCGCGCGCATGATGCTGATCCAGGCCGCCGCCAACGAATGGAAGGTGCCGGTGACCGAATGCACCGCCGCCAACAGCGTCATCACCCACACCCCGTCGGGCAGGAGCACGACCTATGGCAAAGTGGTCGAAGCGGCCGCAAAACTGTCGCCGCCCGCCGAGGTGAAGCTGAAGGATCCGAAGGACTGGAAGCTCATCGGCAAGGGCGTGAAGCGGCTCGATACGCCCGACAAGGTCACGGGCACTACCATCTATGGCATCGACGTCAAACTGCCAGGCATGCTCAACGCCGCGATTGCGGATTGTCCGGTCACCGGCGGCAAGGTGAAGAGCTTTGACGAGGCCAAGATCGCGGGCATGAAAGGCGTGAAAAAGGTGGTGAAGGTCGGCGACACCGCGGTCGCCGTGATCGCCGAGACCTGGTGGCACGCCAAGACGGCGCTGGAGGCGCTGCCGATCGTCTGGGACGAAGGCGACAATGCCAAGGTCAGCTCGGCCTCGATCGCGAAATGGCTGAGCGAAGGTCTTGATACCGGTCCGGCCTTTGTCGGCAACAAGAGCGGCGACGCTGCCGCCGCGCTTGCAAGCGCGGCCAAGAAGGTCGAGGCGGTTTACAACTACCCATACCAGAACCACGCCACCATGGAGCCGTTGAACGCGACCGCGCTGTACACGGCGGACAAATGCGAAGTCTGGTGCGGCACCCAGAATGGCGAAGCGGCATTCGCAGCCGTCCTGGAGGCTTCGGGGCTCCCGGCCGACAAATGCGAGGTGCACAAGCTGATGCTTGGTGGCGGCTTTGGCCGTCGCGGCCAGACCGACTACGTGCGGCAGGCCGTCGACATCGCCAAGCAGATGCCGGGCACTCCGATCAAGATGCTGTGGTCGCGCGAGGAGGACATGACGCATGGCCGTTATCATCCGATCACGCAGTGCAAGATGACGGCCGGCTTTGACGCCGACAATAATCTCACCGCGCTGCACATGCGCATCTCCGGCCAATCCATCCTGTTCGCGCTGCGGCCGGAGGCGATGGTCGATGGCAAGGATCCCGCGACCTTCGCCGGCCTCAATGCGTCGGGCGATGCGGCGTTCGGCTATTCGGTGCCAAACCTCCTGATCGACCATTCGATGCGCAACCCGCACATCATCCCGGGCTTCTGGCGCGGCGTGAATGTCAATCACAACGCGCTCTACGTCGAATGTTTCATGGATGAGCTGGCGCATGCGGTGGGGCAGAACCCGCTGGAGTTCCGTCGCAAGCTGATGAAGGACCACCCAAAACATCTGGCGGCGCTCAATGCCGTAGCCGAGAAGATCGGCTGGGACACGCCGGCGCCGCAGGGAGTCTTTCGCGGCCTCGCCCAACACATGGGCTATGGCAGCTATGTCGCGGCGGCCGCGGAAATCTCGGTGACCGATGGCAGCAAGATCAGGGTGCATCGCATCGTCGCTGCGACCGACCCTGGCTATGCCGTCAATCCCGCCCAGATCGAACGGCAGGTCGCGGGCTCCTTCGTCTACGGTCTCACCGGCCTGTTCTACGGCGGCTGCACCGTCAAGGACGGCCGCATCGAGCAGACCAACTTCGATACCTACAATTCGATGCGCATCAGCGAGATGCCGAAGGTGGAGTCGATCGTGATGCCAAGCGGCGGCTTCTGGGGCGGTGTCGGCGAGCCGACGATCTGCGTCGCGGGACCCGCGGTACTCAACGCCTATTTCGCGGCAACAGGCAAGCGTATCCGCTCGGTGCCGTTGCGCGACCAGAACATCACCTTTGCCTGACAAGAGGGCGGCGGCCGATCCTGGCCGCCGCTCTGTTCCTCGGATGAACCTCATGGACGTGACGCGACGAGATGCCGTATTCGGCATGACCGCGTCGGTGGCATCGCTGGCCCTTCCATCCATTGCGCGTGCGCAAGCGAATGCGCGCATCGTCGTGGTCGGCGGCGGCTTTGGCGGTGCCGGCTGTGCGCGCGCGTTGAAGCGGAGCGACGCGAAACTCGATGTGACGCTGCTCGAGCCGAACCGCATCTTCGTCGCCTGTCCGTTTTCCAACGAGGTGATCGCTGGACTGCGCGAGATCGACGCGCAACAATTTTCCTATGACCGGATCGCCGCCGATGGTGTCGGCGTCGTCGCGCAGGCGGCCTCGAAGATCGACGCGCAGGCGCGCAAGGTGATGCTTGGCGACGGCACGTCGCTCGCCTACGACAAGCTCGTGCTGTCGCCCGGTATCGATCTGAACTTCGAGGCGCTCGAAGGCTATGACCAAGCGGCTTCTCGGATCATGCCGCATGCGTGGGTCGCCGGCGAGCAGACCATGCTGCTGCGCCAGCAGCTCGAGGCAATGGAGGACGGCGGCCTGGTTGCGATTGCCGTCCCCGCAAATCCCTCGCGCTGTCCTCCGGCGCCTTACGAGCGTGCGAGCCTGATTGCGCATTATCTCATGACGAAAAAGCCCCGCTCGAAGGTCCTGATCCTCGATGCCAAGGACAGCTTTTCGCAACAGCGGCTGTTCGAGAATGCCTGGAGGGAATTTTATGGCGACATGATCGAGCGCGTTGCGCTGTCGCAAGGAGGCCGCGTCACCGCGGTCGATCCGAAGACGAAGGCCATCGTCACCGAATTCGGCAACTACACGGCGCAGGTCGCAAACATCATTCCGCCGCAGCGCGCCGGCCGCATCGCAGACAGCGCGGGAACCGTGGACCACACCGGCTGGTGTCCGATCGATCCGAACACATTCGCATCGAAACTCATGCCCGATATCCACGTCATCGGCGACGCCTGCCTCGGCGGCGGCATCCCGAAATCGGCCGCCGCCGCAATTGCGCAGGGCAAGGCCTGCGCCGCGGCGGTCATCGCACTGCTCTCCGGCAAGACGCCGGAACCGCCAAGGCTTACGGGCGTCTGCTACAATACGGTCGCACCGGGCTACGCCTTTTCGCTTGCAGGCCACTATCAGCCCAGGGATGACATCTTCGCCGAGGTCGAGGGCAACGCCAGTCCCGTCGATGCGCCGCGCGAAACGCGCCTGCGCGAAGCGCATGCCGCGCAAAATTGGTTCAAGACAATCACGGCGGAGACCTTTGGCTAGAGCGCTCCCATTCATCGCCACGGTGTTGGCCGCGTTGCTCGCGCTGCCGCTCGCAGCAAGCGCGCAAGGGCTCGTGCCTTTCAGGGTTGTCGATGACGGCATTCCGGAATCGCTGATAGGCATGCCCGGCGATGCCAGTCGCGGCCGTGCGCTGGTCGCGGATCGCGCCAGCACCTGCATTCTCTGCCACTCCGGGCCTTTCCCCGAGCTCAGATTTCAGGGCGACATCGCGCCCGGCCTTGCGGGTGCCGGCAGCCGCTGGAGCGAAGGCCAGCTTCGGCTCAGGCTGGTAGACGCCGCGCATTTCAATCCGGCCACGATCATGCCGTCCTATTACCGCGTCGATGGGCTTGCGCGGGTCGGCGCGACCTGGCGCGGCAGGCCAATTCTGTCGGCGGACCAGATCGAGGACATCGTGGCCTATCTTGCAACGCTTCGCGACTAGGACGATATCAATGACGATCCGCAACACGATCAAGACCACGCGCCGGAACTTCCTTCATCTTGCGGGCACTGCGGTGGCCGGCGCGATCCCGGTCGCGACCTTGCGCCCGGTGGACGCAACGCCCGCGATGCTTTCCTCCGCGATCCGCAATGTCATCGGCGAAGCGCCGGTGCGCACCGGCAAGGTCAAGCTCGACATCCCGCCGCTGGTCGAGAACGGCAACACCGTGCCGATGACGGTCTCCGTCGCAAGCCCGATGACGGCGGATGATCACGTCAAAAGCATTCACGTCTTCAACGAAAAGAACCCGCAGCCGAATATCGGCAATTTCCATCTCGGCCCGCGCGCCGGCCGCGCGCAGGTTTCAACCCGCATCCGGCTCGCCGACAGCCAGAAGGTTCGACTTCGAATGGGTCGGCGACAAGGGCTTTTCGGAAACCGCATCCGCGCAGATCACGGTCGAATGACTATCGCGCGCGCGATTACCCTCGCGGCGGTGCTGACCGCCCTCCCCGCCTTTGCCAGCGAGATTCCGCGCGATCAACGCCGCTCCGGTTACGACTTCATGGCATCCGACACCAAGGCGATCCAGGACGACGATACCGCAAATCCCGGTCAGCTCTGGGTGCTCGATGGGGAGGCGCTGTGGAACACGAAGGCCGGCAGCGCCGGAAAATCCTGCGCCGATTGCCATGGCGATGCGCGCCAGACCATGAAGGGCGTGGCCACACGCTATCCGGCTTTCGACAAGACGCCTGGCCGGCCCGTCAGCCTCGAGCAGCGTATCAATCTCGAGCGCACGCAGCACCAGGGCGCGCCGCCGCTCGCCTATGAGAGCCGCGATCTGTTGGCGCTTACGGCTTTCATCGCCAATCAGTCGCGGGGAATGCCGATCACCGCCGGCGACGATCCCGCACTCCGGCCGTTTGTCGAGCAGGGCCGCGAGCTGTTCCTGCTGCGGCAGGGTCAGCTCAACCTCGCCTGCGCCAACTGCCACGACGACAATTGGGACAGGCACCTTGCGGGATCGGCGATCACGCAAGCACACCCGACCGGCTATCCCGAGTACCGGCTGGAGTGGCAGACGCTCGGCTCGCTCGAACGACGCCTGCGAAGCTGCATGGCCGGCATCCGCGCGCAGGCCTATGACTATGGTGCGCCGGAATTGGTCGCGCTCGAACTCTATCTGATGTCCCGCGCCAGAGGCATGCCGATCGAGACGCCCGCCGTGCGGCCTTAAACAAATCGGGCCGCAATGCGCGGCCCGATCCAATTGCCGTCATTGCGAAGCCTACTCCGCAGGCGCCGCCGACATTTCGGCATGCGAGGCATAATGCTCGCTGGCGCCGAGCCTGCCGAGCGCGAACAGCCCGGCCGCGACCACGGCATAGGACAGCGCGACCGCCGGCGTCACGCCGAGGCCGCCGCCGACACCGACCGCCTCGCCATGCATGAAGCCGAAATAGGTCAGCACGGCGCCGGCCAGCGCGAACGCCGCCGCCTTGATGAAGTCGCGCTCGATCACGAACACGCCGATCGCGCCCAGTATGAGGCCGGTCAGGATCGAACCGCCGCCCATGATTTCCAGGCCATGATAGACCACGCCCTGCTGCGGCAAGGACGAGATCGCGGCGGCCTTGACCTCGGCCATCTTCTCGGGCGATAGCCCGCCGACCGCCTGCGCAGCATTGCTCATCGACGCAAGTCCCGTGTCGATCAGGAGCTTGGCCCAGGCCGCAAGATGCGGCGTGAGCGCAAGCACGATCGCCGGCGCGTGCTTGACCGGTGTGGTCTGGAAAGCCTGGGCGCCAATCAGCATGCCGATATAGAGCAGGATCGGCAGGATCGCGACGACCGGCACCAGCGCAAGCAGCACCGAGATGATGCCGAGCCAGGACAGCAGGATCACCATGATGCCGGTTGCGGCGGAGTAGCCGATCCGCCCGCCCATCGCCTTCCAGCCGGGATGGCCGATATAGACTGCGTTGATGAAGGGATTGCCCATCATGCAGCCGATCAGGCTGACGACGCCGTCGGCAGTCAGAACGCGGGTCGTTGGATATTCGTCGCCAGCCGCTTCCGCGCTTTCGACGTTATCCATCGCCTCGACGAGGTCGTAGATACCGAACGGCACCGCGGTCACCAGGATGACGCCGAGATACTCGAACCCCGAGAAGACATAATTGAACGCCGGGATCGGAACCGAGAAGCCGAAACTGGCGAAGGCATCTCCCACACCCTTCAGGCTCAGGCCGCCGAGACCGAGACCGAAGATGTTCGACCCCCATGCGATGATCATGCCGACGACGATCGCGACCAGGCCCGCCGGAATCCCCTTCGGATACTTCACGCCGCCGAACCAGCTCACCAGGATGATGGCGAAGCAGACCAGGCCGATCTGCGGCGTCACATACATCTCGAGCGCAGGCCGCATCGAGATGAAGGTGACGGAGACGCCCGCCAGCGTGCCAAGCAACGCGGCACGCGGGGTGATCTTGCGGACGATCGGAGCGATGAAGCCGCCGATCATCAGGATGAAGCTCTGGAAGAACACCCAGACAAGGCCCGCGGACCAGCCTTTCAGGGGATCGCCGGTCTTGATCGTGATCGGCAGCATGATCACGAAAGTGACGATGAACATGTGCGGCACGCTGACGCCCGAAGGCAACGCACAGACGTCGGTTCGACCGGTTCTCAGCGCCAGCCGGTAGGCCAGGAACGCATAATAGAAGGTCGAAAGGCACATCATCAGCCCTAGCGCGGGCAGGATGCGGCCGAACACGATTGAGTCCGGCATCTTCAGCACGAAGCGCAACAAGCCGGTCAACACCAGCATGTTGACCAGGATGTTGGTGCCGAAACCGAAAAACGCATTCCAGTCGCCTGAGGTCCAGATGACCGGTTTGAAACCAGGTTTAACTGCAGTTGCCGCCCCGTCTGCACTCATCGTGATGCTCCCGCTGCCAGACTAGTCTTTGTCTCCGCTTGCATTGCCTTCAGAATTGCCGCCGAGTCGGCGACCCAGCCGAAGATGCCGCCCTGGGCCTTGATCATCTTGAGGCCCATCTCGTGGAATTCGGGGAAGTAGGAAGCGCAGCCGTCCGAGACGACCACGCAGCGATAGCCGCGGTCGTTCGCCTCGCGCACCGTGGTATTGACGCAAACCTCGGTGGTGACGCCACACACCAGAAGATTGTCGATGCCGTATTTCTTCAGGACCTCGCCGAGCTCGGTGGCGTAGAACGCGCCCTTGCCGGGCTTGTCGATCACGATTTCGCTGTCGAGCGGGTAGAGTTCCGGAATGATGTCATGCCCAGCCTCGCCGCGGATCAGGATCCGCCCCATCGGGCCGGGATCGCCGATACGCAAGGATGGCGCACCGCGCTCCACCTTGGCGGGCGGCGCGTCCGACAGATCAGGCAGATGACCCTCGCGGGTATGGATGACCAGCATCCCGGTGTCGCGGGCTGCCGATAACAACGCGCCGATCGGCTTCACCGCCCGCGCGAGCTGACTGACGTCGTTGCCGAGCGTCTCGCCGAAGCCGCCGGGCTCCATGAAGTCGCGCTGCATGTCGATGATGACGAGTGCCGTGGCCGACCAATCCAGATCGATCGGTTCAGGCTCGGCCGCAACCGTGCCGAGAGAAGCTTGCCGTGAGTTCAGCATCATGAACGCCCCCGGGCGAAAGAACTCTTTGCTTCACTCAAGCAAGCGCCATGCCATTGTGTACAATTGCCGCCAGCTGTCGGCGGCTCTGGAATCTCGCGTCTTTTCAGCAAGTTGGTTTTCGAACTTGCACCTGCTTATTCCCTGTGCGGAGAGTTTGCGGCGGGCACTTGCTCATTCGTTGAGCCGACATTGCATGCACGCATCCGCCATTCGCTCGTCAAATGAGCGAGGCAAGACGTGCGTTCCGCTTGTCTTGCCTCGGTGGGGAATCGCTTCGCGAGAATCGCAAACTCGCACCCAGGACACGTCCGACCCGGCGCAATGGCGGCCTCCACAATCGATAGACCGGTCGCGCAAAGCCATGAAATTCCTCGACAACGGCCATGCCGCGCCGCGTGCGATCGGCCAGCGATATTGACATTGGCAGCGCTTGCTTTTCACTGCCCGCTCCCCGGCGGTCCGGCCCAAAAGCCTTGAAGCAGCCTTACGGAGCAAGACATGACGCTGATGCAGGTGGGGCTCGACGACAAATACCGGCTCGAAGCCAGGCGGATCTATTTGTCCGGCGTGCAGGCGCTGGTGCGGTTGCCGATGCTGCAGCGCGAGCGCGACCGCTTGATGGGGCTCAACAC
>Ga0335079_10001744_pt1 | contig 24848 bp, 14 predicted proteins | sample Lox_Sample_33_FD_206719 | JGI IMG/M metagenome (GOLD analysis project Ga0335079, IMG submission 206719) | Soil microbial communities from Loxahatchee National Wildlife Refuge, Florida, United States - Lox_Sample_3.3 | ecosystem: Environmental > Terrestrial > Soil > Wetlands | place: USA...
CGCTGGAAAATCCGGTGGAGAGGAACTTGCGCCGGCCGGCGTGCGAACCGTCATACTCGGGATGCCGGAGGAGATAGTCCTTCAGCGCGCGGGCGGTGGCGTCGGGCTGATGGATCATGCGCACGCCAGAGGGCAGGGCGGCGGCGAAGAGATCGGCGACCAGCGGGTAGTGGGTGCAGCCGAGAATGACACACTCTGGCGGGGCACCGAGTTGTTGCAACAGCTCGTTCACGTAGCGGTCGACGAGTGCCTGCAGGTCGCGGCGGGGCAATCCACGCTCGATGGAGCCGGCGAGGTCGGGACAGGCTTGCTGGACGACCGAGATGCCGGGACGGCGTTTGCGGATCTCGATGGGATAGCAGTCGCTCTCGACGGTGCGGCGGGTCGCGAAAACCGCGATGGTGCCGGATGACGCGATGCCGGTGGCGGCCTCGATGGTCGGCACGACGATGCCGATGACGTTGCGCGCGATGCCGTCGTCTCGGCGGCGGACGGGCAGCCACTGCTGCTGAATCCAGCGGAGCGCCACGGTGGAGGCCGTGTTGCAGGCGACGACGGCGAGGGTGCAGCCCTCCGCGAAGAGGCGCTCGAGAGCCGCGCAGGTCAGGTTCAGCACGTCGATGGGCGGCCGCACTCCGTAGGGGGCGTTGCGGTTGTCGCCGAGGTAGACGAAGTCGCGCCGGGGCAGCGCCGCGATGAGCGCACGATGCACGGTCAGGCCGCCGAAGCCACTGTCGAAGACCCCGATCATCCGAAAAGCATCTCCATTACCCAGCTTAAACTGCGGACTACAATCAAACGAGTATGGACCGACGAAGATTTCTGGCGACTGCCGGAGCCGCCGGCACGCTTCTCGCGGCACCGCAATCCGGCGATGAGGCCGGATTCACCCGGCTCTTCAACGGCAGCGCGATCGACGGGTGGAGCGTCCAGGACGGCGACGAACGTGCGTTCTATGTGGACTCCGGCGATATCGTGGTACACGAGAGCGCGGGCTACCCGACGTGGCTGCGCTCGGCGCGGCAGTACGAGAATTTCGATTTCCGCGGCGAGTTCTTCGTGAAGGGGTGGTGCGATTCGGGCATCTACATCCACGCGCCGGAGCACGGGCGGGCGATGTGGTGCGGCATGGAGGTCCACATTTTCCACCAGGTGGACCAGGCGCCGGCGCCGGAATCGATGGGCGCGATTTACCCGATCGTGCCGCCGCGGATCGTGAACGTCAAGAACAAGGGCGAATGGAATACGTTCCGCATCCTGATGGACTGGCCGCGGCTGCGGGTGTGGACCAATGGCGAGATGGTACAGGATGTGGACGTCGAAACCGTGCCGGACCTGCGCCACCGGCTGCGCGGCGGGTACCTGGGCCTGCAGTCGCTGAGCTACCCGATCCGCTTCCGCAATCTGCGGGTACGCGAGCTGCCGTCGAAGGTGGCGTGGACGCCGTTGTACGAGACGCCGGCCGACTTCGCCAAGTGGCACATCTCCGACAGCAAGCCGAATTTCCAGGCACTGGGCGGCATTCTGCACAGCGACGGCAACGGGCACTTCGCGACCAACGAAAAGTACCGCGATTTCGAGCTGCAAATGTACGTGCGGCACGAGCTGCACCACAACGGCGGCGTGATGTTCCGGACGGCGGGCACGGGGTCGCGCGGGCGGCACTACGAGATTCAGTTGCACGATGTGGAGGGCGCGCATTATCCCACGGGGTCGCTGTATTCGGTGAAGCGCGGGTCGTATCCGCGGATCGCGGCGCGCGAGTGGTGGCCGTTTCAGCTTCGCGTGAAAGACGCGACGTGCCTGGTGCGGATCAACGGCGACACGGTGCTGGAGTACGACAAGCTGGATAATCTGGACGAAGGGCCGATCGAACTCCAGGCGCACGATCCCGGGCGGTGGACCGAGTACAAGCACATCCTGGTGCGGAGGATCTGATGCTCACACGCCGGCGCATGATCGCCGCCACGCTGGCTGCGCCGGCGCTGAGGGCGCAGATTGCCTATCGCGAGTATGCACGGTGCCTGCCGGACTACCTCTCGACGCTGGCCGCAGCGGCCTATGCGCGGCGCAATCAGCGGGTGGCGGCGTTGCGGACGCCGGCGGAGATTCGCAGTTACCAGGCGTGGGCGCGCGCGACGTTCACGCGCCTGGCGGGCACGCTGCCGGAGCGCTCGCCTTTGAACGTCCGGACGGTGGGTGGCTTCGAGCGCGACCGGTACCGGGTGGAGAAGCTGGTGTACGAGAGCCGGCCGGGGCTGTTCGTCACGGCCAACCTGTATGTGCCGAACACGGGCACAGCGCCGTATCCCGGGGTGCTGTTCCAGATGGGCCACAGCGCTCCGGGCAAGGCCTATCCACTGTATCAGCGCTGCTGCCAGGGGCTGGTGCAACTGGGCTACGTGGTGCTGGCGTTCGACCCGATCGGGCAGGGGGAGCGCTCGTCCCGCGCCACGCCGCCGCGGTCCCCCACGCAGGAGCACAGCATGGTGGGCCACAAGATGCTGCTGGTGGGCGAGACCGCGACCGGCGCGATGCTGTGGGACGCGATGCGCAGCCTGGACGTGCTGGCGGCGCACCCGCAGGTGGACGGGCGGCGGCTGGCATCGACGGGGCAATCGGGTGGCGGCACGCTGACGATGATCCTGGCGGCGATGGACGAGCGGCTGGCGGCCGCGGCGGTGAGCTCGGGCAACACGGAGAACTTTGCGCTGGAGCCGTTTCTGGCGCCGGGGTCGTCGGACGATGCCGAGCAGGACCTGGTAGGGTCCGGGCCGCTCGGGTTCGACCGCTGGGACATGCTGTGGCCGATGGCGCCCAAGCCGCTGCTGGTGGCGGTGAGCGCGCACGATTTCTTCGGCACCTACTCGCCAGCATACGAACGGAGCGGCCGCGAGGAGTTCGCGAAGCTGGCGCGGGCTTACGAGACGTTGGGCGCACGGGACAAGATCGAGTACTTCGAGGAGCCGCTGCCGCACTCGCTTTCATACCCGATGCGGATGGCGGTCTACAACTGCTTCGAGCGGCACCTGAACCACGCGATGCGCACCATCGACGAGGAGCCGCCGACCAATCCGGAGAATGACGAGACGCTCTGGTGCGGCAAGACGGGCGCGGCGGAGCGAGATTTCGGAGGGACGTCGCCGGCGCGGCTGGTGGCCGAGCGGGCGCGGAGCATCCGCACGCCGGAAAAGCCGGGAGATCTGCGGGCGCTGCTGGGCATGGACGCGGCGCCTGCGGAACCGACGCTAGAGATTCGCGGCAGGACCCGGTATCGCAACTGCGAGGTACTGGCGGTGGAGGTCCAGACGGCCCGTCAGGTGTGGTGCCCGGCGTGGGTGTTCGTGCCGAAGCGCGCGTGGAGCCGGATGCTGCTGGCCATCGAGCCCAACGGCCGCAATGGCGCGTGGCACGAAGAGGAGCTGTACGACCAGATTGCGACGGCGGGCATCGCGGTGTGCGCGCCGGACGTCCGCGGGGTGGGCGATTTGCAGGGGCAGTTCGCGCCGGGGGCGGTGGGTTACGCGCGCGGGCACGCCGCGGAGGACCAGTATGCGTGGGCGTCGCTGATTCTGGGGCACAGCCTGCTGGGGCAACGCACGACGGACATCGCGGCGTACGCGCAGGCGCTGGCGCGGGAGTATCCGCGGGCGGAACTGGTGCTGGCGGCGCGCGAGAGGATGACGGTGCCGGCCCTATGCGCGGCGGCGCTGGAGCCTTGCGTGGCGAGAGTGTACCTGGCGCGGCACCTGGCGTCGTGGCGGAGCGTGGCGGAGGACGAGAACGCGACGTGCCCGCCGGCGAATGTCGTGGCGGGCGCGCTGGCGGTGGCGGACCTGCCGCAGATCGCGCGGTCGCTCGCGCCGCGGCAGGTGACGACGGGCGGGGCGTGGGATGTGGCAGCGCTGACGAAGGCGGCGGGAGGGTGAGGGGCGCCGGCTAACGCAGGTCTCCGGCGCAGCGGCAGCCGAAATAGAAATAAGCATCGTCTGGTTTGTGCCAGACACGGTGCGAGGCGCGGATCTCCTTCGGAAATCCGCCCCACGAGCCCCCGCGGAGAACACGATCTGCGCCGCGTGCAGGTCCGGGCGGATCTTGCGATACCCCTCGATCGTAGTATCTCTCGTCGTACCAATCCGCGACCCACTCCAGCATGTTGCCGAGCATATCGTACAGCCACCAGCGGTTCGGCTCCTTTCCCCGGGGAGGGTGAAGGTTCGCCGCGCCGTTAAAGTTGTACCACGCGATCGCGTCCAGGTTTTCGGCGTATCGTGGGCCGGCTGTGCCTGCGCGGGCGGCGTATTCCCATTCGGCCTCGGTGGGTAGGCGCATTCCGGCCCACTCGCAATACCGCCTGGCATCGTCCCAGGTCAAGTTGACCGCGGGCAGGTGGGGCTGACGGGGACTTGTGAAGTGCTGTTTGCCGTTGGGGGCGAACTTTGCAAAGGCAGCCTGGGTGACCTCAGTTTGCCCCAGCCAGAAACCGCGGCTGATCGTCACTGCATGAGGCGGTTTCTCATTGGGTTGGCACTGGTAATCGCCCGGCGAGCAGCCCATGGTGAACTCGCCGGGCGGAATCCAGACGTAGGTGAGACCATCCTTGGGATTCACGCGGGTTTGCACCTCCACGGGAACAGGTATAGGCATCTCTGACGGCGCCCTAACTTGCACCGGCACGGCGTGCGATTCCACGCCACCAGGGCCTCTCGCAGTCAGTGTGTATGTGATCGAATAGGGAGAGAACCTCCGAGTGCCGCTGGCCGGCACTACGCCCACACCCTGATCGATGGAAACCTCGGTCGCATTCGACACGGACCATCGCAGTTCCCCTTCCGAGCCCAGCACGACTAAATCGGGCTCCGCCACAAAACTGTTGATCCGCGGCGGCGCCGGCGCGGGCGCCGCTCCGCCCCCGGCGGGCACCGGCGACCCCTTGGCCTCCAGTTGCGCCAGCTTGCTTTCCGCGTCCTTGCGTTTCTGGATCTCGGCGTCCAGCCGGTTCTGAAGAGACTTCACGCCAGCCACGATGTCGGTTGACTGCTGAGCTTGTGCGACCTGCTGCTTTTGGGTTTCCTCCTGGTACTGCTTGAGCCGGTCCTCCGCACTGGCCTTCTCCTTCGCGATGCGATCGCGCTCTTCCTTGGTGGAGCCCGCCCTGGCGTTCAAGCCGGCGATCCGGTCTTCCTGCTCCTTGATGTTTCGCTTGCGCGCTTCCAGGTCCTTGACGCTTCTGTCATTCAACTCTTTCAGCGCCGCCACCTGCTGGCGCTCCATGGAATTCTCGTGGAACAGCAGCGACGCAATGACCACCAGAACCACCACCACCGCAGCCGCGCCGACCCCAAACCAACGGATCAACTTCTGCTTGCGGACCGCTCTGCGGCTCCGATCGAGGAACGCCTCGACGTCCTCGAACCGGCCGGCGGAGTATTGACGGGCCCACGCGGGGTTCCACGCATCGGCCGCTCGCCTCTCGAGCGCCGCGGAGAGTTTCGGCTCGCCCCAGGTCGCCTCGCCTTGCGCGTCCTTTACCAGGTCGCGGTAGAGCTCGGCGTTGGATGCCTCCGCCGCGACCCAGCGGCTGAGCAGTGGCCACTTCCAGATCAGGCTCTCGTGCGAGAGATCGACACTGGTGTCCCGGTTGACGCGCAGGAAAGAGTTGTCCCCGCTCCCGAAAAGAGCCAGCACTTCGCCGATCTTCGGCTGGTCCTCCGGGCGTGCGCCCACGATCTGATACAGGTCCGCCAGCGGCGTCGGGCGCCTGACCGGCCGTCCCATTTCCGTGGTGGTCACGCACCGAAAAATGCGCTGCGCCCACATCCGCCCGGCATCGTCGAGCTCCTCCGTGAACACGTGTTCCGCATGCCGGCCCAGTGCAGACGCCATGCGTCCGGCCGCGGCATAGTGTGCCAGATCGATGCGGGTGCCGGCTTCGTCCGGCGGAAGCTGCTTCCATTCCTGGTACGTCCGCATCAAGGCGTGCTGAAGCACTGGGAGCGTGTCGGGCGCGCCGCCGCGGTAACTGGAGATCGCCGCGGGATCGCCCAGCTCATCGCCTGAATCGTTCAGCAACTGCTCCACAAGCCGCGGCGCGATGCCCGCCCGGAACAGCCGCAGGGGCTCCTCGATCGCCTGCCGCCGCTGCTCGCGCGTCAGCCTCGGAATCAGGTACTGGCTTTCGCTCAGCGCCTCGGGCAACCCGGGGAACTGCGCGCAGTCTCCAAGGAAATCCGACCGCATGGTGAGCACGACGTAGACCGGGGCGTCGGGGCGCTCCGCCGCGGTCAGTAGGAGGCTCACGAAGAGCGCGGCCTCGGCGCCGCCGTCGATCTCGCTCATGCGGCGCTGGTAGCGGAAAACTTCCTCGAACTGATCCGCCACCACCAGCAGGCTTTCGCCCGGCGCGAGCTTCGCGTCGCGGACCGCCTCCACCAGGCCCAGCCGGCTCGAGCGCAGCTTCGCGGGATCCGCGGCGCCCAGCGCGTCGGGGTCGCGCAACGCTGCCGCAAGGTTCTCGATGGGCGCCATGCCGGGCCGCATGACGGCGATCCGCCAGCGCGACGTCGCGCCGGCGAGATATCCGCGATCCAGGGCCGGCAGCAGCCCGGCCCGCACCAGGGAGCTTTTGCCGCTGCCCGATGTTCCCACCACGGCCAGAAAGCGGTGCGCGGCCAGGCGCCGCAGCAGCTCGTCGGTGTGCTGCTGGCGGCCGCGGAAGATCGCCTCCTCGCCGCTTTCGAACGGGCGCAGGCCCGGGAAGGGGTCGGGTACGCCGGGGAGGGCGGCGCCCGCCGGCTCAGCCGGCATGGGCCGCCCCGCCGGATCCACTGGTGACGGCGCGCAACGGAGCCAGGAACGGCTCGAGCTGCCCCAGGTCGAACGGATCGCTCCGCTGAATCACGGTCAGGCCCGGGTACGCGATGTTCGAGCCGCCGACCAGCATGGCTTTCGACTTCAGCTCGCGGCGTCCCGCCAGGTCTTCCGCTGTCAGCAGGTCGCCGAAGTTCCGCGCGTACCACTTCGCCGGCGCTCTCTCGTAATAGAGCAGCAGGCCGTTACACTCGCGCAGCAGACGCTCGTGCTGCGCGGCCGGCGAGAGAGTTTCGGCCGGCGCCGGTGGAACCTCCACCGGGATGCGTTCCCTGTCCCAGATTCTTCCCTGAACCTCGCGGGCGAAGCCCACGTCCTCGGGCGTGGTCGGATCGCATAGCAGATAGACGCGCGACGCATTGTCCTGCGCGGTGGGGGTGGGCCGCGCCGGCGCCAGCAGGCCGATCAGGTCCTGGCGCAGCACGGCGGGGGAACGACTCTCCAGCAGTGCCCACTTTCCTTCGGGCAGGTTCCGTTTGTTCTCGCGAATCCCGTCGATCAGCTCGCGCTGCTGGCTGGTGGCCGATTCGTGGCCGCGCACCAGACAGAACACCAGCTTCTTTTCGGCCTCGATGGCGAGGTCGATCTCGTCCCGGGCGTCGCTTTGGAAGTCGCGCCCCAGCACGTGGACGGTGATGCGGGTTTCGTCGATGTATTCGCGCAGGGTCTTGCGATCGAGACCTCGCGGTATGCGCCCGTCGGGCGGCGGCGAGATCGCGTATCCTGCCGCACGGATCTCGCGAATAATGGCTTCCCGCTCTTCGGCGGCGTCCGCCGACGTTCGCGCGACGAAGACCTTCTCCATGCCGCGGAGCATGGCGTCGAACAGTTTCTCGATGTGAAAGCTCAGCTTGTCCACGGCTTTGTGGAAACGCTCGGAGGTGTCCTTATATTCGCGCTCCTGCCCGGTTTTGGTGTCGCGGTCGAAGAACGGCACGTCGAGGTATTGGCTATAGAAGCCAAGATGGGCGTTGTTGCGCCAGGGGAATTTGACCACCTTCAGGACGCGGCCGTAGCCTCCCGTCTCCAGGCCGCTTTCGCGATCCACGGAGTCCAGGAAAGCGCCGAGTTCCTTTTCACACCATTCGGAGCCCTGGTAGCTGCGCGACAGAACCGTGATGAACGCCGCCGAAGTCCGGATGGCTTTGTGGAGCGCCTCCGGCAGGTTCTGCCCCGTCAGGAGCTTGTTCCTGTCCTGCCAGACTTCGCACTCCCATCCGAGCCGGTGCAGCAACCGCTCGGTAAGCTGCTCCTGGAGCGCACTCACCCACTCCAAGTCCTCGTGGGCATAACTGAGAAACAGGTCGTGCTCGATACCGGGTATGTACGCCATAGGAAGCCGCCGGGCCCCCCGCGGAAGCAGCCTCACTATCCTATCAGTTCAGTTTCGGGAGCGCGCCCGGGACCAGGGTGAACGCGGCCGATGTACTGTCGGGCACTGGCCGGCCAAGCCGTACAAAAAAATTCCGCCATTTTGCGTGGTGGGCTCATCAAAGACCCCAAAACAGGTGTGCCGTGACGACGCAGGCCGGCTCGAAACTCCATAGACTGACGCCGCTTATCCCTCGCCGGCAAGCCGCGCCATAAGAAAGGCGAAGAACCAGGCTGTGACTATCCGATACAAGATGCTGCTGAGCATGCTCGGAATCGGATGTGTGGCCATCCTGGTTTCGGGGTACATCAGCTATCGCCACGCCAGCCGCGGTCTCACCGATGCCGCGTTGAAGCAGCTAACGGGAATCAGGCGCTCCAAGGCACAACAGCTCGAAGCCCAGTTCGCGACCTACCGAATCCAGGCGGCCACGTTGAGCGCGGACACGATGTTCATTGCCGCGATGGGCGAGCTTCGGGAGTCGTTCCGAAAGATCGACGGAACGGACGTGCCGGCGGACCTGGCGAAGAAGCTGGAAGCGTTTTACCGTGCCGACTACCTGGATCCGCTCTCGAGGCTCATACCGGCTCGCCGGGTAATCGGAGACTACATGCCCGTCGGCCGCGCTCCATACTACCTCCAGACTCAGTACCTCGTGAAGAACCCTTACTCCAAAGACGAGAGGTGCAAACTCGAGGATGCCAAGGACGGGAGCCTATACAGCCGCGTGCATGCCAGGTATCACTCGGCTTTCCTGCGAATCGCCAGGAACTTCGGTTACCGCGATCTGTTCCTCATCGACAACGACACCGGCCGGATCGTTTACTCCGTATTCAAGAAGCCCGATTTTGGGACTACCTTGATCCAGGGACCCTACAGGAATACGGCTCTAGGCCGAGTATTCGAATCGTGCCGGAACGCGGCAGACACGGACTCGGTTTACCTGAGCGACTTCGAACCGTATGAGCCCTCGCTTGGTGCACCGGCAGCATTCATGGCTAGCGCGATTGATGAGCGGAGCGGCCGGTCCGGTGTTCTGGCAATCGAGCTCTCAATCGACGAGGTGGATCGCGTAGTTTCGGGGAACAACGGCTGGGAAAAGGACGGCCTGGGAAAGTCGGGGGATACGGGCATTGTCGGACCGGACTACCTGATGCGCACCAATTCGCGTGGATTTGCCGAGAATCCCGAGCAGCATTTGGCCCGGTTACGCGCTCGCGGCGCACCCGAGGAGCAGATCAACCGCATTCGCACCTACAGCAGCACGGCGCTGCAACAGGAGGTGCGGCTGCCATCGGTGGATGCAGCGCTGGCGGGCAAGGAAGGGTCGGGGGTACAAATCGGATCGGCAGGCGGAAGGACGCTGATCTCCTACGGACCGCTTCGCATTCCGGGGCTGCAGTGGAGCATCGCGTCCCGCATGGACGAAACCGAGGCACTCACGGCGGTTACGGAGATGCGCTCGAGGCTGATTCTTTGGGCGCTCATCATGGCGGCGGGGGCTTCGATCGTGGCGACATTGTCCACGCGCGCCATCGTACGCCCGTTACAGGCACTGGCCGCAGCGGCCAAGAGAATCGGCTCCGGGGATTTGAGCGTAAGCGTGCCCGTCACCTCCAAGGACGAAGTCGGCGCTCTCACGGAGACCTTCAATTCGATGATCGCAAGCCGAAAGCAGGCGGAGGAGGAACTCCAGGCGGCGAAGGAACGCGCCGAGGAAGCTACGGCCGCGAAATCCATGTTCCTCGCCAACATGAGCCACGAGATTCGCACGCCGATGAACGCGGTGATCGGCATGACCCACCTGGCCCTGAAGACCGACCTGACGCCCAGGCAGCGCGATTACCTGAACAAAGTCAAGGCTGCCGCGGGCGCACTGCTGGGGATCATCAACGACATTCTCGATTTTTCGAAGATCGAGGCGGGAAAGCTGGACATGGAGAATGCCGAGTTCCGCTTCGAGGATGTTCTGCAGAGTCTGTCTACTGTCGTCGGCCAAAAGACGCAGGAGAAGAAACTCGAATTTCTGATCTCGACCGGGCCGGATATTCCGTCTGACCTGGTCGGCGATCCTCTGCGGCTGGGCCAGATCCTGATCAACCTCGTCAACAACGCGGTCAAGTTCACGGAGCGGGGAGAAATCGTCGTCACCGTGAGCCAGGAGGAGAGAACGGCCGACCGGGTGAGACTGCGATTCAGCGTGAGGGACACCGGCATCGGCATGACGCCGGACCAATCGGGGCGCCTCTTTCAGGCATTCAGCCAGGCCGACGCTTCCACCACGCGGAAATTCGGCGGCACCGGCTTGGGCCTGTCGATCAGCAAGCGCCTGGTGGAGATGATGGGTGGCCAGATCTGGGTCGAAAGCCAGCCGGGCGCGGGCAGCACGTTTATCTTCACTGCCTGGTTCGGCGTGGGGGAGGCTGGGGAGCGGCGCAAGCACTTTGTGCCCAATCTTTCCGGTCTTCGCGTCCTGATTGTGGACGACAACGCCCACGCCCGCGAGATCCTGGGCGATACCTTGCGTGCCTTCAGTCTACGGACGGACGCGGTTTCGTCGGGTGAGGAGGCCGTTCGGGAGATCGCCGGCGCGGATTCGACGGATCCTTATCAACTCGTGCTCATGGACTGGCAGATGCCGAACATGGATGGCCTCGAGGCCACCGCTATGATCCGCCGCGACAGCCGGCTGAAGCACGTTCCGCGGATCGTCCTGGTGACGGCGTTCGGACGTGAAGAACTTTCCGCGCAGGCACAGCAGGCGGGCATCGATGGCTACCTGCTCAAGCCTGTGAGCGCTTCGGCCCTGTACGACAAGTTGATCGAGCTTTTCGGCGTGGAGGGAGAGGAGCCATCGGGCCCCGGCTCCAAGGAGGAGCCCACCGAATATCGAGCCAATGGCATTCGCATCCTGCTGGTGGAGGACAACGAGATGAACCAGCAGATTGCGAAGGAACTCCTGGAGAGCGAGGGAGCAACTGTGACGATTGCCGGGCATGGCGGCATCGCGGTCAGGATTCTTCGCGAAGGGCCCCAACCTCCGCCTTTCGACATCGTTCTGATGGACGTGCAGATGCCCGAGATGGACGGACACACGGCCACGCGGCTGCTGCGCGCCGACGGCCGTTTCAATGATCTACCGATCGTCGCGATGACAGCCCACGCCCTGGTGGAGGAACGGAAGCGGTGCATCGAGGCGGGGATGAACGATCAGGTCACCAAGCCGATCGACCCGGATGCCCTGTTTGCGGCGCTTCGGAAATGGGCGAAGCCGCGGGAACCGGACGCCGCACCGATGGCGCCCAAGGCGGCGGCAGCGCAGGAGGGCCAGGCGATCGAGATCGAAGGCGTCAAGGTCGCCGACGGCCTGAATCGGGTTGCGGGCAACCGGCGTTTGTACCGCAGCCTGCTGGAACAGTTTTGCGAGAAACAAACCGGCGCGGGACAACAGATCGCGGAGGCTATGCAAGCCGGAGACCGGGAGCTCGCCGGGCGCCTGGCACATACGTTGAAAGGAGTAGCCGGCAACCTCGGCATCGCGGGCGTGCAGCAAGCCGCGGCAAAGGTGGAGCGCGCCATTCGGGATGGCGACGGCGCGATATCGGGCCTGCTGGCCGAATTGGAGTTGCTGATTGGTCCTCAGGTTGAAGCCATCCGGCGCGGGTTGGGGGTTGCGGATACGACTGCCACGGCAGCTCCGGCTGCCCGTTTCGACGCGGATACCGCGGCTGCCGCGATTGCCCGCCTGAAGACACTCATCGACACAAACGACGGCGAGGCCGCCGACGCAGTCGACCAATTGGCGAAGGGACTCGCCGGGACGGTGGATGCGCAACGGATTGCCCAGCTCCGCGCCGCCATGGACGAATTCGACTTCGAAAAAGCTGCGACGGTGCTGGACGAAATCGCCAGCGCGTGCGGTGGAATGACGGGAGTTCGAAGGTGTTGAGCGCGGGATCTTGATTTCCGCCCGTGCAGTCAGCCGCTGCTCTGCTTTTGGAACGTGCGCATCATCTGCAGAAATGACTCGTGCATGATGAATGGGGGCACGCGCCGGCCGTCGGTGTCGGTGAATCCGTATTCCCTGGCCAACTCGCCGACGTGGAATGCCTTTCCCGACCTGCGGATCAAGCGCGCGTCGGCAGCCAGCGCCGCTACCGCGCGTCCAAGGTACTCCGGGGATTCGCTCCTTTTCAGCCACGGGATCTTCGTCCAATCCGTCTCTCCTCCCGCATGCGACATGACCCTTTCGGTACGCATGAACCCGGGGGCCAGCGCCACCGTCGCGATCCGGTGCTGCCGGAGCTCTATCGCCAAGCCCCATATCAGGCGCACGATCGAATGCTTGGCGACGTCGTAGAAGTTCCCGATGTACTTGTCGTGGTCCCAGGCTATGGTGCTGACAATGAGTCCGGGCACACGGGAACTCTTCGCTTTGGAAGCGGATTCGATCATAAGCGGAATCGCGAAATACGTGGCCAAAAGATGGGCTTTCAGGCCGCGCTCGAACATTGCGTCCCAGAGCCGGAGGGGCGCCTGCCAGAAGTACGCCGGCAGTAGCCGCGAACCCTCGTAGCCTCCCCAGGCATTATTGACGAGAATGTCGAGCCTGCCCCGCTGGTCGCGGACCTTCAGGAGCAGAGCCTCCACGTCGGATTCGTTGGCATGATCGCAACGCACAGCGATCCCCTGTCCCCCACGCCGGGTCACTTCTTCCGCCGTGTCTTCGATAGTGCCGGGCAGGTTGTCCGTAGTGGGCTGACCGCGCACACTGCGTCCAGTTACGTAGACGGTGGCGCCATGCTCCCCAAGCACGGCCGCGATGGCGCGTCCCGCGCCCCGGCTTGCGCCGGTCACCAACGCCACTCTGCCATGCAGGTCTCGGAGTTGATTCTTTCGCATTGCGCGCCGGGCAGCCATTGAAATCTCCCGCGAGTTCCACTTACTCCAGGGTGAACGTGAAGATGGCGTTGCCCGCGGCGATGGCGATGTGCTGTTTGCCGTCGCTCAGATAGCTCATGGGGTTGGAGAGGATCTTGCCGCCGGTCTGGAAGCGCCATACCAATTGGCCGGTTTTGGCATCGAGTGCGAAGAAATCGCCTTCGTCGGCGCCGCCGAAGACCAGGCCGCCGGCGGTCGAAAGCACGCCGGCCCAAGGCGGCGTCTGCAGTCGAAACTCCCACACCTTGCGTCCGGTTTGCGGTTCGAGCGCGCGCACGGCACCCCAGCGGTCGGCGCCGGGAATAGGGCGGAAGCCACCTCCGTTGAACAGCGCACCAGCTTTGTAATCGGCTTCCCCCTGGTAATAGATTTGTCCGTCCTCGCGAACCGCCACATAGAATAAGTTAGTCGCCGGACTGAACGAAGGACTGAACCAGTTGGTGGCACCGGCCACCGCCGGGTAGGCGGCCTTGCCCTCGACTGTAGGAGACATGTTCGGGATGAGAACGGGACGCCCGCTATCATCTATGCCCTTGGCCCAATTCTGCCGGGAAAGCTCATTCGAAGCGAGGTACTTCCCGGTGAGGCGGTCCAGCGCGTAGTAGAACCCGTTGCGATTGGCGAACAGGACCATCTTGCGGGGCTGGCCGCGGAACGGCAGATCCACCAGCACCGGCACTTCGGTGGAATCCCAATCGTGATCGTCGTGCGGAGTGAACTGGAAGTGCCATTTGAGCTTGCCGGTATCGGCATCGAGGGCGAGCAGGCAATCGGAGTACAGGTTGTCGCCGATACGAACGTCGCCGTTCCAGTCCGGTCCCGGATTGCCGGTGCCCCAGTAGACCAGGTTGGCGGCAGGATCGTAGGATCCGGTCACCCAGGTGGTAGCGGATCCGGTCCTCCAACTGTCGCCGGGCCAGGAATCATGGCCGGGTTGGCCGGGGCCGGGAATGGTCCAAAAACGCCAGGCGCGCTTGCCGGTCCGGGCCTCGTAGGCGTCGAGGAAGCCGCGCACGCCGAACTCGCCGCCTGCCATGCCGACCACGATCTTGTCCGAAAGCGCCAGCGGCGCGGCTGTCAGCGAGTAGCCCTGATCGTAATCGGCAGCAGCCACATCCCAGCGGACGAGTCCCGTTTTGGCGTCGAGGGCGACCACGTGCGCATCGACCGTGCCGAGGAAGACCAGGCCGTCGAGCAGGGCCACGCCGCGATTCACCTGACCGCAGCAGACCCGGAGGTCGGCGGGAAGTGCGCGCCGGTATTTCCAAAGGGGCTTACCGGTGCGTGTATCGAGAGCGGTGACGTCGCTGGGCGGCTCGGTCAGATACATCACTCCGTCGGCGACGAGCGGGGTGGTCTCGAACTTATGCCGGGCGGGGATCTGATATATCCAGGCTACGCGCAGACGCGAGGCGTTGGCGGGCGTGATCTCGGCGAGCGGGGAATGCCGGTGGGCGGAGTAATTGCCCGAATAAGTGAGCCAGTTCCCGGGCTCGGACTCCGCCTTCAGGATGCGCTGATAAGTCACCTGCGCCGCCAGGGGCGAGACGGTGGCGACGAGCCATACAAGGAATCTCATTGGGCACCTCGCAGCGATACGAGATAGGCGACCAGGTCTTCCAATTCGGCGTCCGAAAAAGTGCCGCGATACGCCGGCATAGGTGTCTTTCCGCGGCTGCGCTTCAGGTTCGAGAGATCCTTCTTCCAGAAGGACAGGGGGCGCTCGGAAAGATCGCGCAACTGGATGGAGAAGGTGTCTTCGGCGATGAGGATGCCGGAGACGCGGCGGCCGTCGTTTGTTTCGAAATCGACCATCTGGAAATCGGGCGGTGCGGCGGCGGCGGGATCGGCCAGCGTGCTGCGCAAAAAGGCGGCCGAGCGGCGCAGTCCGATTTCGGTGAGCGGAGGACCGAGGCCTCCGCCTTCGGTGCCCACGGCGTGGCACTTCAAGCAGCCTCCTTTGTCCCGGAAGAGGCGCGCGCCGTTAGCCGGACTGCCGGGGAGCTCTTCCGCTTCGGTTTGTCCCAGGCCGCGGACGAAAGCGGCGACCTGCCAGATTTCGCGGTCGTCCAGCGCCGAACCGCGCGGCATCTCCGTCCCCGGAAGGCCGTCGCGAATGACCGTGAACAACGCCTCTTCGGTGGCGGCGCGGGGCAAGGCCGTGCGAGCCAGGTTGGGGCCCCGGCCACCCTCGCCGGCGGGACCATGGCATGGCGCGCAGTGCCCGCCGTACAATTGCTTCCCCCGTGCCACGTTGGCAGGCGATGTGTATGGATTGTGTTCCTGCGCCTGCAGGGCCGGCGTTCCAGCCAGCAGAAACAGGATGGCCAGATTCACAGGCATTCCCCCCGACAGGCGGGAAGTATAACACAGCAGTGAGCCGCAGGGGGCGCGTGAACGCGCCGAGGCGGGCCTGATAGAATACGCAGCGGAGAGAACGATAATGCCGAAGAAAGTCGATCCGCTGAACAAGAAAAACTATACGGCCGTCACCGCTGCCCTGTGTGTTACCGACGTGAAAGCTGCTGTCAGCTTCTACCAGAAAGCCTTCGGATTTCAGAAGCGCGGCATTATGAATGGGCCCGATGGCAAGCCGATGCATGCCGAATTGACGATACGGGGCACCACACTCATGCTCGGTCCGGAGATGCCGGAAATGGGCGCGCGCAGTGCAAAGACTGTCGGCGCTTCGCCGACGACACTGTACCTGGTGGTCGAAAACGTGGACAAGATCGTAGCCAAAGCCGTGAAGCTCGGCGCTCAGCCGCAAGGGCCGGTCGCGGACATGTTCTGGGGCGACCGCTGTGGACGACTGGTCGATCCCGAAGGCTATACGTGGTACATTGCCACTCACATTGCCGACCCCACGCCGGCTGAAATGAAAAAGCAGATGGCGGAGGACATGAAGAAGTGGCAGGCGCAGCGGGAAGCGCAATCCAACGCGGTCACTAACGCGTCATGAGGGGGCGGCGTCCGCACAGGTGATTCGGAGGGCCCGGCGGCCCTCCGGCACACGTAGCGGCCTCCTGGTCGCTTGCTTCGCAAGGTGTCGGGGCATCGTTGCGCCGTGAGTTGGCGCCGGGCTATTATGACCTAGCCTTGTCACGGTCCTAACCGGGTTCCGGGTAAGGCACGCTCGTAAGGAGGGACGTATGCGTGCAGCCGTGATTCTCGTTGCTGGTACCGCGTTGGCGGCGCCCACCGTCAGATGGGGCAACATCCCGTTGAGTTTCGAACCGAATCTGGGCCAAGCCCCGTCGGAGGTCCGGTATCTCGCCAGAGGCAGTTCCTATACGCTTTATCTCGCCGGCGGCGAGACGGTGCTGACGGCGCGGGAACGGCCGCCCGTGAGGACCCGGTTATCCGGTGCCAACCTCTCGGCCCGGATCACGGGCGAGGCGCCGCAGGCGTCCACAAGCAACTACTTCGTCGGCAACGATCCGCGGAATTGGCACTCGTCCGTTCCGAATTACGGACGGGTGCGGTACACCGACGTCTATCCCGGAATCGATCTGGTTTATTACGGAAAGGACGGGCGCCTGGAATATGACTGGATCGTGGCGCCGGGCGCGGATCCGGCCAGGATCCGGATGACCTTCGAAGGCACGGGCCAAATACGCATCGACAAACATGGCGATCTGGTCATCAAGGCCGGCAACAGCGAATACCGGCATCGAAGGCCGTTGATGTATCAGGAGCTGGACGGCCGGCGTGTTCCGGTCGCGGGCGCGTGGACTCTGCACGGCAGGGAAGGCAGCTTCCGCATCGGAAATTACGACCATCGCAACCAACTGGTGATCGATCCTCCCCTGGAGTATTCGACTTATCTCGGCGGCAACGGCCTGGATTACGCGTACGCGGTTGCGGTCGATTCCATCGGCAATACATACGTCACGGGAGGAGCGGGTTCGGCCAATTTTCCAACTACGGCTCCGCTGCAAAGCAGCCTCAAGGGAGCAGAGGACGTTTTCGTGACCAAGATCAATCCCAACGGCTCCGCCAAGATGTACTCGACGTATCTGGGCGGAGGCGGCCCCGACGAAGGCCATGGGATCGCGGTAGATGTCCAGGGCAACGCCTACATCACAGGAAGCACCGGGTCGCTCGATTTTCCAACCAAGAATGCGATCCAGGGCACGCAGGGCGGGTCGGGAGACGCGTTCGTGGCGAAGCTGAATCCGAGCGGGTCGGCGCTGGTGTATTCGACCTATCTTGGGGGCAATGCCATCGACTCCGGTTCGGCCATCGCCCTCGACGCTGCCGGGAATGCTTACGTTGTCGGGAGCACCTTCTCGGCAAATTTTCCGACGAAGAATCCATTCCAGGCCGCGAAGGGCGCGCAGGAAGACGCATTCGTGGCGAAAATCAATGCGGCCGGGACTGCCTGGGTGTACGCGACATACCTGGGCGGCAACAACGTGGACGAAGGGAACGCAATCGCGGTAGACGCGGCCGGGAGCGCGTACGTCACCGGCTACACGGCATCCACCGATTTCCCCCTGCAATCTCCTCTTCGCGGTTCCAACGCCGGCAGTGTGGACGCGTTCATTACCAAAATCAATCCAGCGGGCTCCGCGCTGGTTTATTCCACCTACCTGGGCGGCTCAGGCACGGATTATGGGACAGCCATCGCTGTGGACTCGTCCGGCAACGCTTATGTCACCGGTCCGGTGGCGTCGGACGACTTCCCGCTTGCAAATCCGATCGATAACACGCTCGGAAGCCACGCCGTGGACGATGCATTCGTGGCCAAGTTCAATCCCGCCGGCTCGGCCCTGATTTATTCGACTTACCTGGGAGGGGGCTCGGAGGACGCCCCCTACGCGCTGGCGATCGATCAAGCCGGCAACGTCTATGTCACGGGGCGAACCAATTCGAGCGACTTTCCATTGACCAACCCGATTCAGACGACACGGTTCGCATTCGACATGTTCGTCACGGAGATCAACGCCGCGGGTTCGGCGAGGCTGTTCTCGACGTTCCTTGGCGGCACCGGGAGCGAATCCGGCCGCGGCATCGCGGTGGACAAGTTGGGGAATATCCATGTGGCAGGGGAGGGAACTTCGACGGATTTTCCCATGGTGAAACCGCTTCAGGGCACCAGTGGCGGCGGCAGTGCTCCGCAGGATGGCCTGGTGCTGCTGTTGGGCGATACGGCGCCATCGAGCGGGCCGGTGATCACGTCGGCCAGCGACAACCTGATTGACGGGGGTGCGGTGGTGCCGGGAGGGTGGTTTTACGTGAAGGGTTCGGAACTGGCCGACGTGCAGCGGATCTGGGGCTCCGGCGATTTCACAGACTCGAGTGCGCTGCCCACCGATTTGAATGGCGTGGAGGTGTGGGTAAATGGAGCCCCGATGCCGGTCTATTTCATCAGTCCCACCCAGGTCAATGCGCAGGCGCCCACCAATATCAGCGGGTCGATGACGGTGCAGGTTTTTCGCCTGGGTCTGGGCAGCAACATATTGACTGTCCCGGTCGCACAAATCCAACCCAGCATCTATTACTACTCGGTCAACTCGAAGAATTACGCAGCGGCGCTGTTTCAGGACTACTCACTGATGGGCGATCCCGCGATCGTACCGGGGACGCACAAGGCCAAGCCGGGCGACATCATCCAACTTTACGCGGCGGGGCTGGGCCCATCTCCTTCGGGAAACGTGGTCACGTCGCCGATACCGATTACCGGAGTCGGGGTGACGATTGGAACCGCGAGCGCCCCAGTATTGGCCGCTGCGCTGGTGGCCCCGGGGCAGTATCAGGTCAACTTCACCGTACCGCAATTGGCCGATGGCGAATATCCGATCACGGTTTCATCCGCGGGCAAGACATCGCCGGCCAACGTGGTATTCGAGATCGGCCAATAAGCACTGCGGTTTCCGTCTTCACCCAGCGGGCGCTGGCGCGGGCAACCCGAAGCGGCCTGATGTGACCCAAATCGGAAGAGTGCAATTCATCACGGTATTTCTTAGCGACGGTGCCCGCCTTAACGGGCGTCGCAATATCTGCGTGAAATAACTCTTCTATACTGCCAGCCTGTATTCCATACTCTCCGTTAGCTATGTCCAGAATGACGGTTGTGTTGGGCGCTGCAGTCTTTTTCCCGCTGATCGCGGTTGGAAGTGTAATTCCTGTCGTCAGTTATTCAATGAACAACGGAGGTACCGGCAGTTTCGACTATCGAGATACGAGCTACCTCCCTTGTCCCGCCAACAACTGCAGTACGACGGGTGCTGCGCTAAGCGGAGGCACCGGGAAACTGACGGATGGCGTTCAACCGACGGTGGACTGGAGTGTGGGACCGCCCGAAGGATGGGTCGGCTGGTCAGAAAGCGAGTTAAATGGGACGAATCCCATGGTGAATTTCATCTTGAGTGGGACCCCTATCATCAACTCCATCGTCGTATGGTTCGATAACACTCTGGGGGGCGGCGGCGTCGGCGCACCCGCTTCGATTTCAGTCAACGGGACGAGTTTCACCGGCATCCCTCAGTCGGTAGCAGGACCGCAAGCATTCACGATTAGCGGGCTCAATATCACGAGCAACAATATCGCCGTTCAGTTTTTTCAAGGATCCAATCCTTGGGTAATGATTGGGGAAGTCACCTTCAACTCCGCAGCTTCCGCCGTTCCGGAGCCTGTCTCTCCCCTGCTGATGCTGATCGGCTTGACAGCACTACTTTTACTCCGCGGACGTTTGCGCAAGATCAGCACGAGTTGAACAGGAACAACTGCTTCATTCCGGTTCACCGGCGCCTGACAGGCTCTCCTTTGCCCGCCGGGGGCCAAACGTTTTACTATCGTTTGTGCCAGCCGATTCCTTTGTCACTCCCCGGCGATTCGCGAGCCTCGTGGAGCGCCTTTTCGGGCTGAAGGAACGAAGGACCACACCGCGCATCGAGCTCCTGGCGGGGCTCACGTCGTTTGTGGCCGCTTCCTATCTGGTGGTGGTGATTCCGAACACCCTCGCCACCGCGCGTGTTCCGATTGCACCGGTGACCACCACAACGATCCTCATCTTCGTGCTTTCGACCGTGGGGATGGCGCTGTACGCCCGGCTGCCCTTTGTAGTGGGACCGGGCTTGGGCGGGGCGGCATTGGTTGCGAGCACGCTGGCGCTGACGGAAGGCGTTCCCTGGCAGACCGGACTGGGGATCGCATTCTGGTCGGGAGTTCTGTTTTTTCTGCTCACGGCCGCCGGGCTGCGGGAAGTGGTCACGCGAGTGGTGCCGGCGGAAATCAAAGTGGCGCTCTCGGCATCGCTGGGGCTGTTCATTGTGACGCTGGGGTTCCGGAATGCGGGGCTGATCGTAACCAACTCGCGCGCCAACTCCTACACGTTGGGCAATTTCGCGGCGCCGGGCGCGATCGCCGCGCTCATCGGAGTGGGCGTGGTCGTCTGCCTGCACATCCGCCGGGTGCCAGGCGCGATTCTGCTTTCCATGCTGGCGGCGACGCTGGTGGGGATTCCACTCGGCGTTACCAGGGTGCCTGCCCATTCGCTGGCGCTGCCGGCGTCCATCTCGCCGGTGCTGCTCCAGCTCGACTTTTGGGGAGCACTTCGCCCGGCCTTCTTCCCGTACCTGTTTGCTTTTTTCGCGGCGGAATTCTTCTCCACCATGGGCACCACGCTGGCCGTGGCGGGAGAGGCCAATCTCCTGGACGAGAACGGAAATATGCCCGGCATCAACGGCCCGTTCGTGGTGGACTCGATCGCAGCGAGTATCGGTCCGCTGGCCGGGGTTCCCTCGGCCACCGCGCTGATCGAATCCGCGGCCGGCGTCGAAGCCGGGGGCCGCACGGGGCTGGCCAGCATTTTCACGGCGGGATGCTTCGCCCTGATGCTGTTCATCAGTCCCCTGATCCTGATGATCCCGCGCGAGGCGACGTCGCCGGCGCTGATCCTGGTCGGGCTCTCCATGTTTTCGAACCTGCGCAAGATCGACTTGAAGGACTTCACCAGCGCTTTGCCCGCGCTGGTGGCCGTGCTGATGACGCTCTACGCCAATAATTTCGGGACCGGCATCGCCGCCGGGATTCTCAGCTATGTCTTCACGCAAGTACTGGCAGGAAGGGCGCGCCGCGTGTCCTTCGCCCTTTATGCCTTGACCGTGCCGCTTTTGTATTTCTTCTGGACGCTGGCTACGCGACACTGAGAGACAGATATGGGGACGGCAGAATTGGATTCCACGCGGGTCCGCGCCATCCGGGCCGCGCAAGGGCAGGAGCCCTTCGATATTTTGCTGGCCAACGGCACGGTTCTGGACACGGCGACTTCGGAGCTGCGCCATGCGGACGTGGGTCTGGTGGGCGACCTGATCTCCAGCGTGCATCCTTGCGGGTCGCGGAACGATGCCGCGCGCACGGTTGACTGTACGGGCTGCATTCTGACGCCGGGCTTCATCGACATCCACGTACACTTCGAGAGCTCGCACATGACGCCGGCGCGGTATGCCTCGGTGGTGGTGCCGCAGGGGACCACCACCATCTTCTACGACCCGCACGAGCTGGCCAACGCGCTCGGGCTGGATGGCGTGCGATATGCGATCGAGGCCAGCCGGAATCTGCCGCTGCGTTTCATTTGCGCGGCGCCATCGAGCGTGCCTTCGGCTCCGGGACTGGAGATGTCCGCCGCCGATTTTGCCGGGGAAGAGATGGAGGAGATGCTGGCGTGGCCGGAGGTCGCCGGCGTCGCCGAGGCAATGGATATGAACGGCATCCTGAGCCTGAGCCGGCGCATGAGCGAGATTCTGGAAGCCGGGCTGCGATCCGGCAAGCTGATCGAAGGGCACGGCCGCGGACTCACGGGCGCGCGGCTACAGGGCTACGCCGCGTCGGGCGTGAGCTCGGACCACGAACTGACTTCCGGCGAGGATGCATTGGAGAAGCTGCGCGCCGGGCTGACCATCGAGGTCCGCGGGTCCCACGATTACGTGCTTCCTGGAATCGTGGAGGTGGTGAACCAGCTCCCGCAGGTTCCTTCGACCATGACCGTCTGCACGGACGATGTTCCGCCCGACTTTCTAGTGGAAAAGGGGGGAATGGTGGACGTGCTCCGGCGCCTGATCGGATACGGCATGGACCCGGTACAGGCCATCCGCTGCGCGACGCTGAACGCGGCAATCCGGCTGCGCCGCGGCGACCTGGGGATGCTCGCACCCGGCCGGACGGCGGATATCGTCGTGCTGTCCGACCTGCCCAGCGTCACCGTGGACCGCGTCTTCTGCGGCGGAAGGCTGGCCGCACAGGGCGGAGAAATGGTGATCCCGGTAGAAGCGCCTGCTGCGGCCGTTCCTGGCGGCCGGACATCGCTCACGCCGTTCACGCTCGACGATTGCCGGATTTCCGTTCCCGGCGTGCGGAACGGGCGGGCTGTAATCCGTACCATCAAGGGCGCTCGTTTCGCGGTATGGAGCCAGGTGGAGGTCGATGTGCGGGAGGGATTCGCCGACCTGGCGCCGGGCTATGGCGTGATCCTGGTCCGGCACCGGCACGGCCGCCACGCGGCGCCGGTGCAGCGCGCGGTGCTGGAGGATTGGGGCGAGCCGCGCGGCGCGGTCGCGACTACCTACTCCCACGACTCGCATAACCTGGTCGCGATCGGCCGGCGTCCGGAGGACCTTCAGGCCGCCGCCAATGCGGTCGCGGCTTCGGGAGGCGGCATGGCCGTGGCGCGCGACGGCCAAATCACGGCGATGATCGAGATGCCGATCGCCGGGATGCTCTCGGATGAGCTCCCCGCGCGGATCGCCGAGGCCTACCGCCGCGTGCGTGAGGCTGCGGGCGAAGTCATCGAGTGGAAGCCTCCCTACCGTACCTTCAAGGCCCTGGAAGGCACGGCGCTGGCGTGCAACGCGGGGCCGCACCTGACCGACCTGGGACTGACCGACGGCACGTCGGGAGAGATTGTCGATCTGCTGATCGAACTGAAGTCCTGAACAGTCTAATTCTGGTTGGGCTTCGGCTCCGGCGGCGGGGGCTGCGTAAGCATGAGCGGGTTGTGGGCCTTGGGCGTGGGCCCGGTCATCAGGCGGATGAAGTCCTCCGCAAACTTCGGCATGTTGACGTCCATTTGCGCGCTCACCAGTTGCAAATCAAGAGCGGGCTTCACGCGGTCCGACCAGATCAACGTATCGCCGTATCCGGCGCCGTGGTCGAGGCTCACATCCATGTAGACCTTGCGGTCAGACGTGATCAGGCTGGGGTTCATCCACGCCGCGGCCGCCAGCTCATCCCACAGGTAACTGCGGCCCGGCCGCGCGTAGCGGGCCAGGTATTGCGCCACGGGCGTCTGCGCCTTGCCGATCTCCTTCATCATCTGCTCGCTGAGCTGGGTTTTCACGGAAACGTCCACCGTGGTGCAGACGATCGACGGCCAGTGCGCGCGCAGCGTGATGTGGGAGGCTTCGGGGTCGAACCAGAGATTGAACTCGTGCCGCGGGTTGGTGGCGAACTCGGGATTGTCGGTCTGCGGGTTGAGGCTGCCGCCCATGAACACGAGTCCTTTGCTCAACTCGGCGAACTGCGGATCGAGGGAAAGCGCCAGCGCCAGGTTGGTCATTGGGCCGCCTTCATAGACGGTCACTTCATGCGGATGCGCGCGAACCGTGCGGACCAGGAAATGGGCCGCATCCTCCGTCGCGGCCTTGATGGTGGGATTGCCTTCGCGCAAAGGCGGCACTTCGTAGGGACCGTGGCTGGTGGGACGCTTGCTCCATGCCCCCATGTAAACGATTTTTCCGAACATCTGCTGCCAGAGCTCGGTGGATTGCTGGGTTCGGACCAGCGGGAAGACGGCGCCCGGGACGACCGGTATGTCGGTCCGCCCGATCAGTTCGAGCAGGCGGAGGGTGTGAGACACTTCCTCGTCGCGCCAGGCGTCTCCCGTGACCACGGTGATGCCGAGCGGCTCCACGTCGGGCGATTGCAGGAGCAGCAGGATGGACATCATGTCGGTTCCGGCCGGACCCGCCGCGTCCTGATCGATCACGACGTAGCGCTTCGGCTGTGCCTGGAGGCTGTACGCCGCGAGCAGCAATCCCAGTAAGGCGGCGGTGCTGGTGAGAATTCTCTTCATAGCTTTCCTCAGGAAGTCAGGCGGCCGATGAGCATGTGCAGGAACCGGTCCACGTTGACATCGGTGGCCACTTTCGCGTTCGGGCGAAAGACGTCGCCGGGAGTTGCCGCGGGCGAATTTTCCATCGGCGGCGATTTGCGAATCGGCGCGCGCCGGTAGCCGACGGTCTCCCCGGCGGTGAGCTCTCCCGCGGTCTCGACCTCGACATAATAATCCTGCAAGGTCACGATGGTCGGGTCGATGAAGGTGGCCACCGCGAGCGAATCGTGCATGGCCGGCCCGAGCGCGGCGGAGTTGGCTTTGCGCATCCTGGTCATGCCGGCGCGAACGATCTGGCCGGCCGCGCGGCTGATGGGGTTGGCCCCCGCCTCCAGCGCCTGGATCTCCTTTTCGCCCACCATGGCTTTGCGTGTGACATCCAGCCCCACCATGGTGATCGGCACGCCGGAGCGAAAGACGATGGAGGCTGCTTCCGGATCGACGTAGATATTGAATTCCGCCGACGGCGACACGTTTCCGCCGGAGAGCGATCCGCCCATGAGGGTGAGGTTGGGAATCAGCTTAGGCAGCTCCGGGTCGGCGCGGAAT
>Ga0335079_10001745_pt1 | contig 24847 bp, 24 predicted proteins | sample Lox_Sample_33_FD_206719 | JGI IMG/M metagenome (GOLD analysis project Ga0335079, IMG submission 206719) | Soil microbial communities from Loxahatchee National Wildlife Refuge, Florida, United States - Lox_Sample_3.3 | ecosystem: Environmental > Terrestrial > Soil > Wetlands | place: USA...
GGCCGGTATGGACGATTACCTCGCCAAACCCATCAGCCAGGATGAGCTGGCTTTGGTCATCCAGCGGAATTGCGGCTCGCTGAGGAAATCGCTGGAGAGCCAATCCGTCCCATCGAACCCAGCGAGCCCGGGACCGGTAGCGCCTGCATCGGACTGGTTTGGGTCCGCCGATTACGAAGTGGTGCTTAAACGATTCGCCGGCAACCAGGCCTTGCTGCAGAAAGCGGCGAGCATGTTCCACACGGAATCGGAGATTGCGGTGCTTTCCATCGAAAAGGCTCGCGAAACCGGCGATGCCGCAGCCCTGCAGATTGCGGCGCACACGCTCAAGAGCATGTGCAAAATGTTCGAAGTCAAGGATGCCGCGGAAATCGCGTTTGACCTGGAGACCGCCGCCCGGGCAGGCAGCATGGGTACCCAGGAACAGGTTGCGCGATTGAAGGCGCAAGTCGAGCGGGCCACGGCTTTGGTAAGTCAATACCTCGAGAGATCCCAGTCCCAGGCGGCGGCCGGTTCCTCCTAAAGGCATAGTCTGATGGTTGTGTTCCCATCCGGTACTAGAGTAACCAGAGTGTCTGTTCCCGCTCCTAATGTTGGTTGAGGATTGGGCCGATATCATCCGTGCCAGTCTGCTTGCGGGAAGGTGCGGCTCGTGTCCCTTGTGGGACGCCAGGCAGCGGACGCGGTCGCTTCTTATGATCTATAGCTTCCCAGCGTGGCGATTCAGCGGGCAGGTTCCGCCAGCCAGCGATTTTGCGCGGGCATTCGTGGCCCATTCGGGTTCTATGATTCACAGCCTTTGCCAGGCAGCCGCCGGCCACGATGCTTTGATTTGTCTGCAGGGGATGGCACTGCTGCCCAGCAGCCTGGAACCATTGAGCGGATACCTTCTCTTCATATTGATTTTTCTGCTGGGCTATCAGCAGTGGCGGCTGTACCGGTTCCGCCAGGAAGCCGCCAAGCGCGAGGAACTGTTCCGCATTGTGGCCGAGAACGCGGCGGACATGATCGCGCTGGTCGACGTGAAAGGCCGCCGGCTGTACAACAGCCCAGCCTACGAACGAATTCTCGGTTACTCCACCGAAGAACTGGCCAAGACTCCGGCGCTTGACCAGGTACATCCCGAGGACCGTTTCCGGGTACTGGAAGCTGCCCGGGAGGCCCGCCGCACGGGTGCGGGAAAAAGACTGCATTACCGGATCCGGCACAAGGATGGCAGTTGGCGAGTTCTTGAGTCCACCGCCAGCGCCATTCGAAATGCCGAGGGAGAGGTGGAGAAGCTGGTCATCGTGAATCGAGATATCACCGAACGCCAGCGTTCCGAAGAAAAACTGGAGCACGACTCGTTTCGTGATCCCCTCACAGGCCTGCCGAACCGCTTACTCTTCCTTAACCGGCTGCAACATTGCTTTGCGCGAGCCCAACGCGATCCTGGCTACCGCTACGCGGTACTGCTGTTAGATCTGGATGGTTTCCGCGTACTCACCGAAGCGATGGACGCGGATGCTGGAGACCAGGTCATCGTGGAGGTCGCCCGCCGGGTGGAAGCGTGCCTGCGGGACAAGGATACCGTGGCCCGGCCGACTACGAAGCTGCCCACCAACGATACTCTGCTACCTCGTTCCGGGGGTGATGAGCTGGCGGTTCTGCTGGACGCAATCGCGGATCCGGTCGAGGCGATGCGGACGGCAAGGCGCATACAGACCGCGGTCGGCAAACCAATTACCGTTCGAGGGCGCATTTTGGAGCTCTCCACCAGCATCGGCATCGCCCTGAATGCAGCGGGCCTGCAGCGCTCGGAAGGCTTACTGGAGGATGCCGACCGTGCGTTGCACCGGGCGAAGGCCCTGGGTGGCTCCCGCTGCGAGGTCTACGACGAGGGGATGCATATCCGCGCCGTCAATCAACTGAAGCTGGAATCGGAGTTGCGGACCGCGATCGACTGCGGCCAGTTCCCGTTGTGCTATCAACCCATCATCAGCCTAGCCAGCAAACAGGTGGTAGGCTTCGAGGCTCTGGTGCGGTGGCGGCATCCCGAGCAGGGACTGGTGCCGCCCAGCAAGTTCATCGAAGCCGCGGAAGACATCGGCCTCACCATCTCGATCGGAAAACAGGTAATCCGTCAGGCTTGCACACAGCTTCGCGTCTGGCAGCATGCCTTCCGCTGCCCTCTGACCATAACCGTCAACCTATCCGCCAAGCAATTCGCGCATGCGGACCTGGTAACGGATGTCCGTGCAGCAGTGCAGGAGAGCCATATTGATCCGTCGCGGCTGCAATTGGAAATTACCGAGAACGTTATCATGGCCGATCCAGGCCAAGCCGTGGATCTCCTCACCCAGCTGAAGCATATCGGAATCGGCATAAGTGTCGGCGACTTCGGCATTGGACAATCGTCATTGAGCTGGCTACGGCGCTTCCCCATCGATGAATTGAAGGTCGACCGCTCCCTGGTTTCCAGTATGCTCACGGACCGCGTCAGTTGCGAAATCGCAGGATTGATCGTCACCGTTGGGGGCAGTCTGAAACTGAAGGTGGTGGCGGAGGGAATCGAGACCGCAGGGCAGCTCGAACGGCTTGGGAAATTGGGCTGCACCCTGGGCCAGGGATATTTCTTTTCGCCGCCGGTGGAACCGGAGCGGGCAGAGCAACTACTTCGAGAGCAGAACCTGCGGAAAGCGATCGGCGCGGGCTAGGATGATCCGCGGTCCGGCAACCATCTCCGCCGGTGAATCCCGGACCGCTTCTATTTTGCCAGCCGCTGTTCCAGTTCCCGGACGGCAGCCTGCCACTCGCGCAGGCCATCGGCCTCGAGCCACAGGTCCTTGAGCTCGGAGTTGGATGCGACGCGGCGCACCGCCTCCAGGGCCAAAGCGGTCAGCTCCGGCGCAGAGTCTATCGGATTCTGATCCATCCAGCCGCGAATCGCAGGGGGCACCTGTGGGGCGGGCAAGCCATTTACTGTGGCGATCACTTCCGCGGCAGCGATGGCGATGCTGCTGTCATGCGCCTCCAAGTAAGTTGGATTGGAGGCGGCGCGTGCCAGGACTTCGGTTATTTGGTCCACGCGGACCGTGGCCAGCCGCTTCAGCCACTCCTGAGCATCTTCATTGTCGAAGCTCCCTGTACCCCAGCCCGGCATCGACGGTTCCCTCCTTGGCAAACAGCCCAACGATAACATGGTGTCAGATTGTGACTGAGACCGGGCGAAGGAATTTATCGGAGTCCCCAATGGTATTGCAGGGCCAAGGCCGCCGAGGCTGCCTGCACACTATATTCCGACATACGGAAATAATAATTCCGCTTGGAGAGTGTCTCGTCCGCGAGGGCCGCGAGATTGTAGCCGTCGAGGCGAATGCTCCAGGGACCGGAAGGATGAAATTCGACACCGGTATTGACATAAAAATTCGGCCCGTAAGGGGCTGTATAACCGGGATCACTGAACGGCATCGCGGACGGCACGGTTTTGAGGGTTGCGGCGTAGTTGGCAAAGTCCTGCGCGCCGGGAAATCCGGAGTAGTGCACGGCGGATGAACTGAGCGACCAGCGTTTGCCCACACTGCGAATAATTGCCACCTTGGTGATGAGGGGCGCCCATTCCGCCAGATTGTTGCCGTAGCCATATGGCTCGGCGGTGATGGCTTGCCCGCCCGGCGGCAAGGATGGAGGAATCGAGGCGCTCACCAGCCTGGTCAGGCCGTGGGAAATGCTGAGCCGGGTGCGAGAGGTCGCGTAGCCAGCTTCGATTTCTTCGCCGGCCATGCGGTACCGGCCAATGGAGGAGGAATAATACAGGGCGGGAATCCAGCCAATGGCGTTGTAATTCTCAAAAAACGTGTTGCTGCCGACGTGCCAATGTTCCGCGAATTTGTGCTCGTAGGAGAACTCGTACGAGATGAGCGACTCGGGATCGGGAACGGTACCCAGCCGCACGTGTTGTGCCCAGAGCTCTTCATCGCCGCTGCGACGCACCGACCTGCCGACCATGATCTCCATCGTGTCGCGATCGGTGGGTGTAAAGACCAGGGTGCTGCGCGGGGAGACCAGCCAACCTGAATAGGTGTGCTTGCCCCCACGAGCGCCCAGGAATAATGTCCACCGGCTCCCCATCTTCCATTGATACTCAGTGAGGAAGGCGATGAGATTCGTGTCCCAACTGCGTTGTTCAACGACCGGATCACGATCCAGCGCGTCGGAAAAGTAGGGATCGTTGAAGGTCTCATGGGAATACTCGCTGCCGAACGCCAGGGAATGCGAGGACGTCGGAGACCAAACCGCAATCGCCCGGCTGAACCATTCCTGCTCGCCGCCCTCGCGGGGCAGCGGCGCGGTGACCTGGGTTCCCATGCGCTGGTCCTTGAAATCCCAACGGGTGTAGCTTTCCGCCAGCGAAAGATTCCAATGCTCCGAGAGGTCCTTCTTAAAGCTCAGGGTGGTTGTCGACTGGCGATTCAGAAATTGTCGGCCGCGCACCCAATCGGCCAGGGAAACATTGTCAGGCCGTTTCGTGCTATAGATTTCGCGGGTTGGTGGATCTTCGCTTCCATCCTGTACAAATCGCGTCCAGACCTCGAATGGTCCTTTGACGAAACTAAGATGCGTCTTGAGTCGAGGTTCGTCGAAACCAGCCACCCCATAGCTGGCGATGGGCGCGCGTAAAGGCTGACCGGCGATGTTCGGGGGCAGACCGTTCGTGGCGGGGTAGGAATGCCCGATGTAGTAGCCAGTGTCGAGTCCAGGCTGGTCCGCCATGCCGAAGTAGGCGAAAATGCCGGATCCGTCGTGGAACCTTCGTCCCAGTCGTGCTTCGCCTGCGCTGTACTGATCGAGTCCATCTTGACGGAGGCTGAAGTCGGCTCCCTGAAAACTGAGGCCGTCGTAGGTCTCCACATTGATGACACCCGCCAGCGCGCCGGGCCCGTGGGTAACCGAGGCGGGGCCGCGAACAATCGAAATCTTGCGGATGTCGCCCATCAGCGGAAGCCCCCGCTCGTTGTCTGCGCCCACCCACATGCGATTGTTCAAGGTGCGGCCGTCTACCTGGTACAGGTACTTGTCCTCCCGGTCGCTGATGATGCCACGAAATCCCAGGTGAGACTCGAGGTGGTGATGATCGATGAACTGCAGGTTCGGGACATAGAGTTCCAGAAGATGATTCAGATCCCTGGCGCCGGACTGTTCGACATCAACCGCATCGAGATCGGTCATGGTGACGGGGACGCGGCGGGCGTCCGTCCTGGTGTAGCCGGCGGCGGTTGTGATCTCGACATTGGCCAGTTGTTCAAGATCCAGGGGATCCTGATGCTTTCTCTCAGGCAGTTTGGAGGGAGCCGGGTCGGGCACATTCTCAGCGGACAAGAATGGTGGGCCTACGAAAATCATCACCAGCAGGACACGGGAGAGCAATGGAGTGTGGCGCATGAGTTCTCCATCCATACCTTCGACAGGGTGACAGACCGGCTTTAGCCGACGCCGAAGTTCGTCGCGATCGCTCGTTGGGACATGTCCGGGGGTGCGGCGACACCCCCGAACCCAGCCAAGCCCAACCGGTCAACGCTGGTTGTCGAGAATCCACCTGGCTGATGTGACTTAGGTCATGCATGACACCTCAGAGATCACATCCATGTCCGCTCCTCTGCCGCACAATGACAATGTGCAAGGAGGCTCATTCTTTGTGTTGCGGCTTGATTATTTGTCCTGCGTGCTGACCGTGGTTTCGACGATCCTGGTGGGAAGAGGCTGTTGGAAGGGCTGGCTGCTGGCGGCCATGAATAGCGTCATCATCTGTTCGATCGCGGTGAAAACCTCACAACTCGGATTCATTCCGGCAAATCTGTTTTGCATTGTGCTGTATATCTACAATGTGCGGAACTGGCGGAAAGCGGAAATTTCATAGCACGCTTCACCCATCACCCATCTCTGGCGCCCGCGTGGTGTTCTTACTTCAGTAACTGGCGCTGACGGAGTGACGGCTGCGATGATCGCCCTATTTGCCGGGAGGAAAGTGATGGGACGTGTCACCGCTATCGTTGCCGCCTTGGTTGTGTGGACCATGGCCGCCTCAGCACAGCCTGCGCCTCAGACCGCTCGCCAGGCATTAATTGAGATGTTCTTCAGCAAGACTCCCGGAACCTTCGAGAAACATCTGCCGGAAACCTTGCGCGGCGCGGTGGGAAAAGCGGACAGCGGCGGGTCGTCCCTCACCCAGCAGTTCTCGCTGCTCACCAGTCAATTGAATGCGCAGGGACAGCTGCAGACCTTCGAAGCCGGCCGGGAATTGGTCAGGCTGGAGAATCCGCAGACCGATACCAAGTTCGAAATTCTCGTGGAACGCGACGACCTGCGCGGCGACGAAGACGAAATCGAGCTTTCTTTCCGCTCCTACAAGGGGGGCAAGAGCCAAAACGCTCCAGTCTTTCCCAGACTCACGTTCCTGATGAAATCCGACGCGGGCACGTGGCGGCTGAATGAACTTACCTTCTCGATTCGAGTTTCGCTGGCTGACCCGGAGTTCGCGAAGACCATTCTCGCTAGCATGCAGCCGCGGCCAATGGCGGCCAGTCCGGTGCAGGGCGCGATGCCGGGCCCGGAATCGGCAGCAGCCCGCGCACCGGTGAACGATGCCGCTGCGGTGGGAGCCATTCGAACCATTACCACCGCGGAAATGGCCTATTCTGCGACTTATCCCGGAACAGGTTTCACTTGCTCGCTGTCGGACCTGGACGGATTCGGCGCGGGCACGCCGAACGAACATCAAGCCATGCTGATCGAGAGCCGCCTGGCCAGCGGCAAGAAGAGCGGCTACATCTTCACCCTCTCAGGATGCGATGGACCGCCAGCCTCGCACTTTCAGTTGACCGCGGTTCCGGCTATGCCTGGCATGGGGCTGCGGACTTTTTGCGCTGATCAAAGCGGAGCGGTTCGTTATGCCACAGATGGCCAGGCTGCGAAATGTCTGCACGGGGGCACGCCGCTCCCCTAGCTCTGCCGGCCTCACCTTCCCGGCTGCAGTAACAACTGCTCGGCCGGGGTGAATACCCGGGTGCGGATCATCCAGGTGCTGACCAGCGAGGTTAATCCCGAGGCCGCGAAAATCATCGCCAGCACTACGAACTGGTAGACCGCCGCATACACCGGACGCGATCCAGAGAGCAGCATGCCGGCCATCAGCCCGGGAATCCAGACAATTCCGAGCGAGCGCAGCGAGTCGATAGCGGGAATCAGGCTGGCTTCAAACGAAGCCTGGACGTAGGGCGCGACGCTGTTTCGTGCATCCGCGCCCAGCGCCAGCGCGCTTTCAATCTCTCCGACGTGCGAAAGCACCTCTGAGCGGAAACGGTTCAAGGTGAGCCCGTTGGTGTTCATCGCGTTCGCAATGAGCATACTTCCCACCGGAACCAGCGAAGTGATAGCCGTATCGATCACTCCGAGCCAGGTCATCAGCGCAATGACCGAGCCCGCGCCAAAGGCAATCGCCCACGTCGAGACCGGAAAGGCCCCGGGAACTCCCTTGGCGCGACGGGCGGAGGTAGCTCCGGCAGCCAGGATCATGGCTGCCAGCAGGAACCCGCTGGTCCAGCGCGGACTGCGCAGCAGCACCAGCAGAATCGATCCTACCGCCACAATCTGCACCAAGCCGCGCACCATGGCGACGATGATTTCTTTTCCCAGATGGATGCCACGCCGTCTCGCCAGGAGAACAATCACAAAGGCCGCGATGGCAGCGACGGCTGCCTGCGCCAGTCCGAGGGAAATCTGACTATGGAAGAAGAAGTTAAGCATGCAACACCTCACGAACCGCACCGCTTCGTACAATGCGCCCCTTTTCGAGCACCAAGGCTCGATCAGCCAGTCGAAAAGCCTGGGCGTTATCGTGCGTGACCACGATGCAAGTAAGACTCTGATTACGTACAACCTGCTGGATCACCGACTCGACCTCCAGCTTGGCCGCTTCGTCCAGGGCAGAGGTTGGCTCATCCAGGAGAAGAATCAGAGGAGAGTTCGCCAGCGTACGCGCGAATGAAACACGCTGGGCTTCGCCACCTGAAAGATTCGCCACATTGCGGGTTCCGTAGCCAGGCAGCCCAACTCGAGCCAGCAACTGGCCGACGGGCTCGGACAATTTCTCGCCTCTCTGTGCCGGGCCGAACTGCAGATTGTCTTCGACGGTTCCAGGAAAGAGATAGGGCCGTTGTGTCACCATGCCCACCTTCCGGCGCAAATCCCGCGGAGCCAGCTGGCGATAGTCGACGCCTTCGAGGTAAACCGTCCCGCTGGTGGGTTCGTCGAGACGATTGAGCAAACGCAGCAGCGAGCTCTTGCCGGCGCCGCTGGGGCCGGAGAGGCCGAGCACTTCTCCTTTGCGCAACTCGAAAGTCGCGTCGGCCACCAGCGTCTTGTCCCCCACCACGCGTCCCAGGCGCTCGGCGCGGAGAAGAACGGAATCGGGAGAGGTGGTCATGCTGCAGATGTCACTGACCGCCAGGGCCGCCGAACGAGGGAATCTTAACCTCTCAGAATTAAGATCCTGGCGCTCTTGGCGACCTCAGCGGTTCAGGCGGTTTCGCCTTGCGCGCGCACGCTGGCACGCAGTTCGTCGACAATCTCGCGCGCAGCTTTTCGTGCCGCCTCTTGCTGGGTCACGTCAAACGAAATGGCACCGACGCGCGCATGGCCGCCCCCGCCATAACGCTCGCAGATTTTCGCCAGGTTCACCAACCGGTCGCCGGGCGCCCAGGGATTGGATCCCACCGCCACCTTAACCCGGAAACTGCTCTTGCTCAATCCCACGCTGTAAGTGCATTCCGGACGCAGGTAGTAGGGAATGAACTTGTTGTAGCCCTCCAACTCTTTGTCGGTGATATCGAAGAATATGGTGCCGTCTTTGCACTCGGTCCTCTCGTCAAGCACTCCGATGGAATCCCGGTGGCGCTTTAACAGAGGGGGAAGCTGCTCGGCTACGAACGGTTCCTGCAGAATTTCTGCCAGCGGTTTGGAGGCGAGCAACGGAATCAACCGGGGCACAAAATCATATCCCTGGGCTGATTCGATGATCATGGTCAGCTTCATGGCCGGCGCTTCCATTTCGACGGCGGTACGGGCATCCGGATACAGAGCGCCGTCGATGATGTCGGTCCAATGCACCAGATCGGCGACCGGCGAGGGATCGAACCCAAACCGCTGTTCCGTGATGGTGGCGATGAAGCCGGTGCACGACTTGAAATCGGGATCGTAGAACTTGCGGTTGCTCTGATCGTGCTCGAAGTGAGCCGCATCCTCGGCGGTGAGGAACGCGCTCTGGTGATGATCAAACCACCAGGTAATCCTGGGCGAACTGGAGTATTTGAAGTCGACGATGGCATTCTCGTCGCCGTCGAATTTATTCTCGTCGAACAGAGCTCCGGCGCGGTGTAACAATCCGGAGAATACGAATTCCACGTCGTTGCGAATGCGCTCGCGGTAGAAGCGGGAGAAAATCGCCGCGGAGGATGCCCCGTCAAAACACTTGTCGTGATAGAAGACCCGAACTCGCACTCAGTTCCTCATTTTCCCTTGCCTGATGCATCGCCCCAAGGCACGCACCCGCGGCGGATGCGCAGAGATCAAAAGAGCAAAAGCTAATAGAGATGCCATTCCGCGCGGGTTATGTCAAGCGCAGCCGCAAATAAAAAGGGCCGCCGCTCGGGAATGCGGGCAGAGCGGCGACCCCCTGAGGTCGAACCAAATGTGCGCAGCAACGAATCAGGCCGCGTTCGCCTGCTTCTCGGCCATGTCGCCAATGATCGGCAGTTTGAACATCTGCCCCTGGTAGGCCTTGAGTAACAGGATGATCCAAATGATCAATCCGCCCAGCCCGACCAGCGGCCAGATAATCAGCGTGGCCCAACCCAGAACTGGAATCATGCCGACGATACTGAGAGCAATCCAGATCACGGTCCAGGCCACCGCAAAGAAAATGCACTGGAAAGAGTGAAAGCGAATAAAACGATTCCGGTTGTAGGGTTCCATCACCAGAAAAACGATGGCAGGGATAATGGTGACATAAGCCAGCATGCCGGCGACATTGTCGGTCATGCCGCCGGTGGCGCCACTGGCCACGATCGGATTGGCCGCGCCCGCCGACTTGGCGCAGGCTGGACAGGTCGTGTTGCCTTCCGGTAATTGTGCTCCACACGCGCTGCAGAAAGCCATGAATCTCCTCCCGCACTCAGTTTTACCAGCGGAACGGACCGGGCTGGCGCGGAGCAGTCCGCACCTCTAACAATGCGCGCAACTTAACAGAATCGGAGACGCAAGGCAAATAGAATTCGAAAACGCCGGCTCTCAGACCGCTCGCCGTGGGTTGGCTTTCTTGCGGCAAGCTTCGCACACACCGTAAATCTGGAAGGTATGGCGAGTGGTCAGATAGCGGTATTTCCGCCCGATCTCCTGCTCCAACTCATCCACTTCGTTGGAGAAAAACTCCACCGAACTGCCGCACCCGGTGCAGACCATGTGATGGTGGCTGCGCCGGTTGTACTGATGCTCGTAGCGGGCAATTCCGTCGTGAAAAGCGACTTCGCTGGCCAATCCGCACTCCGCCAGCAACTTGAGGGTTCGATACACGGTGGTGAACCCGATTTTAGGGTCTTTCTTTCGGACCAGCTTGTGCAGTTCATCCGTCGACAGGTGCTCGCGGGTCTCCAGGAACGTCCGCAGGATATTGTCGCGCTGCGCGGTCTGTTTCAATCCCACACGCTTCAGGTGGCGGTGCAGAATCTCCTGCGCCTCGCGAATCATCTGCGGGGAGAGACTGGGCCGATCGTCAATCCGCTTCTGCAGCATCGTTCAACAGACCATGATTTGCAACGAAAACACCCCGAATGCCCTCAAATCATACTGGCCTTTGGCAAAACCCGCCAACATTTTGGCCGGCTGGCCATTTGTCTACCGCCAACCAAGCTCCTAGAATCGTATTTCCTCATGGCTACGTCGACGGTTCCCATCTCCGGCCGCCGCAAGGGACCTCTGTGGCGGCGAATTGTCGTTTCCCTGCTGGCGGTTGTGCTGCTCTTGGTCGCGGGAATGTGCTCTTGGTTCTACATGCTGGCCCATTCCGCGCTTCCTCAGCTTGACGGCTCACTCGAGGTCGCCGGGTTGGCGGCTCCAGTTACCGTGATTCGCGATACCCATGGCGTACCCACAATCAACGCCGCTTCGCTTGACGACCTGTTCTTTGCCCAGGGCTACGTTACCGCCCAGGACCGGCTTTGGCAGATGGACACCATGCGGCGCTACGCCGCCGGAGAACTCTCCGAGATCCTCGGCGGCAACTTCGTGGAGCACGACCGTGAACAGCGCATTCTCGGCTTGCGTCTGGCCGCCCGCCAAATGCTGCAGTTGGCCTCGCCGCCGGATATCTCCCGTTTTGAGGCTTACGCTCGGGGTGTCAATGCGTATATCACCAGCCATCTCGATCGTCTGCCGCTGGAATTCCGCATCCTGCACTACGCTCCGCGCCCCTGGACGCCGGAGGACTCGTCGCTGATCGCGGCACAAATGGTAAAGGACCTCAATCATGGCCCTTACGAAGAAGCCCTGGCGCGAGAGAAGATTCTGGCCAAGCTCGGGCCTGAGCTTACCGCCGATCTCTATGTGAATTCGTCGTGGCACGACCGTCCGCCCACGGTTGAGCCGGCGAAGATCGAGAACAACAGCGAAGACCAAGACGACGAGGACGAAGAAGACGAAGATTCCGATACCGGCAGCTCTGTAACCCAGCTTCATCCGCCGGTTGTCCTGGATTCCCCCGCTGTGCCTGGACTGCCGGATCCGCCCCTAGTGATAGGCTCGAACAATTGGGTCGTCTCCGGCGCTCACACTGTTTCCGGAAAACCCCTGCTCTCGAACGATATGCATCTGCAGCACCAGATGCCCAACCTCTGGTACGAAGCCCATCTGCGAAGCGGCGCTTTCGATGCCGCGGGTGTGACTCTGCCGGGCGTGCCTTACATCATCGTGGGCCACAACCAGCGCGTCGCCTGGGGTTTCACCAACGTGGGGCCGACCGTGGAAGACCTCTTCATCGAGACTTTCAATGCCCAAGGCCAGTACCAGACGCCCGAGGGATGGAGGAATCCTGAGCATCGCCAGGAAATAATCCACGTAAAGGGCCAGCCGGATGTGACGGTCGATGTGGTCAGCACGCGCCACGGGCCGATCCTCACGGAACTCATTCCCGGAGAAACTCGTAAGCTGGCGCTGCGCTGGACGCTCTACGATGGCGTTCGCAGCCATTTCTACGACGTAGATACCGCCCAGAACTGGGAGCAGTTCCGCCGCGCCTTCTCCGAGTTCGATGCGCCAGGACAGAATGTCGTCTACGCTGACGTGGACGGCAACATCGGCTACCAGACCACCGGAAGGGTCCCGATTCGCGCTGCCGGCGATGGCAGCCTCCCGGTCAGCGGGAGCGACAATGCTCACGAATGGACTGGCTATATTCCATTCGAGAAACTGCCGGCCGCATACAATCCGCCATCCGGAATTCTGGCGACCGCCAACGGCCGCATCACCCCTGACGGCTTCCCCTATGGAATCAGCAATAGCTGGGAAGCCCCCTGGCGCTCGGCTCGAATCTATCGGGTGCTTGAATCGGGAAAAAAATTCGCGCCTGCTGACATGCTGACATTGCAAACCGACATCTATTCCGACTGGGACCGATTCTGCGCCGAGCGGTTCGTCTATGCGGTAGACCATGCCAAAAAGCCTTCACAACGGGCGCAACAGGCGGTGGAGATTTTGCGCGGTTGGGATGGCCACATGATGGCGAAGTCGGCTGCGCCGTCAGTAGTCTACCGTTCGCGGTTGGCACTAGCGCGCCTGTTGTTGGAGCCGAAGCTCGGCAAGGCGCCCGCCGACCGCAAGTCACAGCAATTAAGTCTGGATTGGAAGACGTATCGCTGGGGCATGCAGTCAATATGGCTGGAGAATATCCTGCTGCATCAACCCAAGCGCTGGCTGCCCGAGGCTTATCCCAACTTCGATGAATTGCTGACCGCCGCGGTAGAGGCTGCGGTGAGCGGCTCCGATGTACCCCAGGACCTGAATTCATGGGAATGGGGCAAGGTAAATCCAGTGGAGATTCAGCATCCGATCCTGGGGCGAATCCCGCTTCTTCAGTCTTGGACTGGCCCCGGCACTCAACCCCAGTCGGGCAGCGGATACACGGTCAAAGCCGTTACCCGGAGTCATGGGCCTTCCGAACGCATGACCGTGGATCTTTCCAACCTGGATCAATCCAGCTTGAATCTGGTTACCGGCGAGGCAGGAAATTTCCTCAGTCCCTACTACATGGATCAGTGGAAGGCATGGTATGGAGGAACGACATTCCCGCTCCCCTTCTCGCAAGCTGCGGTTGACCGGGCAAAGGCCCACACGCTCGTACTGCAACCGCTAAGGTAAGAATTTTGACGGCGCAAGCCGGAAGACGGTCCTAGAAATCCACCAGCTTTACGTCCACGGCTTGGCCAACGAGATCGATCTGGGTGGGTTGAAGCTTGTCGGTCGTGGTGTCGTAAATCCAGAGTTCTCCACCCTCCACCACATAAACCACATTACGATCGGTGATGGGCTGAATGCCGGTCACTCCGGCAACGTCGCCGGTTTCCGGGGGAATCACAACGCCATTGGTTTTGGAATTGAAGACGGAAAGGCAGCCCCTGACCTCGCCCCCGGAAATGTCGATATCGGTGCAGGCCTTTGCCCCAAGAAAGACCTGGCCGTTGCTGCCCATTTCCATACGGTAATGATAGCCATCGGTTACCAGAAGCGGAGTGGACGCCGTCATGGAATTCACATTGACAGATTGCACAGTCCCGCACGTGGTCGCAGCCGTACCGGAACCGCAGGCCGTGTTCGGGGGGGTGCCAGCAACGTACAGCGTGCTGCCGTCGAGTGTACCGATGGTCGACGCCGCCACCGCAACTCCCGCCACCGCAGTGTTGGTCGTGAGATCGAGCACTGCAACATTGGCGGCCGATCCTCCGCATTCCGGCCCGCAGCTCAAGATGTAGGCCTTGGTGTCATCGCTATTGAAAACTCCCCAAACCGGATGATCGAAGATCTTCGGCGCGTTTGGATCACACAGCGAGGGATCGGTCTGCGAAGTTCCGTCCTGACAAACGGTAATGGTCGCGTTCTGGTTCGTGCCGATGTAGGCGGGCACAACGATGGTGACAGTGTTCTGATTGTCCCCGAAAGCCAGAATCCGGTTGCCATTGTGGCTCTGCGCAACGTAATGAACGTTGGGGATGGGCAGACTATTGGTAATGCTCAAGGTGTTGAGACTCACCACCTCAAGCACGCCCGGACTCTTCCCGGTAACCGGGGCGTTCCGTACCGCGGCATAACCGGTGCTGTTATCGGCGGAAATGAACATGCTCTCCGTAAAGTCAGGCAGGGCGATGGCGGATACGGAATTGCCGGTGCCGTTTTGTGCTGGCGCCTCCGATACATTGTCGATCAGAGCCAGGGATTGATTTGCCGCGCTGAACACCAGGGTAAATTTCTTGTTGGGCGAAACTGCCATCATCCCCGGATCCGATATGACGCTGGCCACGTTGACGGCATTGGTTGCGAGGACATCCTTGGAGGCATCGATGATCTGCAAAGCCGGGAGCGTGGTTCCACCCACAGTCGTCAGGGGATTCGAAACAAACGCCCGGAAGGTCAGACCAGTGCCGGTAGTCTGGGTGGACGACGAAGAGTAGCCACACGAAACCAAGCCCGTAATCGCCAGAAAGGCAAGCACAGAAAAACCCGCGGCTCTTCTCAAATCTGGGACTCCGCAGAACATGGATGGACAGAGATTTAGATGCGAAATGTTGGATTATAGCAGAGCAAATTCCTGAGGTGTCGCCTGCACCGTTGCCCAGTGGACGGCCGGAGCCACCCGGGCGGATGCATATCCGCCGATCATGCTGTATTCTCAATGCAATGGCTGATTTGCTCGCCCGTCTGAAAGAATCCCCCATCCTGTGCGACGGTGCCATGGGAACCCTGTTATACGCTAAGGGAGTCTTCATCAATCGCTGTTATGACGAGCTGAACCTCTCCAATCCGGAGCTGATCGCAGCGATTCACCACGAGTATCTTCAGGCGGGCGCGGAAATCATCGAAACCAATACGTTTGGCGGCAACGCGGTGCGCCTCGGCCGTCATAGTCTGGCCAACCAGGTGCGCGACATCAACATTGCGGGCGCTCGCCTGGCGCGTGAGGCGGCCAAAAGCTTCGACGCATGGGTTGCCGGATCCGTCGGCCCGCTCGGGATTCGAATCGAGCCGCTAGGTAAGACTTCTTTTGAAGAGACGCGTTCGATGTTTCGTGACCAGATTGCCGCGCTGGTGGATGGCGGCGTTGAGCTTCTGATGATGGAAACTTTCGGGTATCTCGAGGAGTTGCATCAAGCTATGCTGGCCGCCCGCGATGTGAATCCGAAAATCCCGGTTATCGCGCAGGTCACCATCGATGAGGATGGAGTCTGTCTCGACGGTTCCACGCCGGAAACCTTTGCCCTGCGCTTGACCGACTGGGGCGCGGACGTCATCGGCTGCAACTGCAGCGTCGGTCCGGTCGCCATGCTGGAAGCGATCGAGCAGGCCCGTGCTGTGACCTCATTGCCGCTGGCGGCTCAACCCAATGCAGGTATGCCGCGCTCGGTGGAAGGCCGAAATATTTATCTGTGTTCGCCGGAATACATGGCCAGCTATGCACGCAAATTTGTGGCCGCCGGCGTGCGCTTGATCGGCGGCTGCTGCGGCACGACTCCGGAACACATCCGAGTGATGAAATCCGCGCTGCGTGTTGGGGAAGCCCGGGCCAAAACTGCCGCCGCCCAGGTAACCGGGAACGCCTCGGCCCAAACCGTCCCGGCAGCGGTTCCCTTGCAGCAACGCTCCCGCATCGGCGCTAAGTTGGCTTCCCGCGAGTTCATTACCATGGTGGAAATCGTTCCGCCCAAAGGTACGGACGTGCGCAAGGAGGTGGACGGCGCACGCTTCGTGCGATCCGTCGGCGTGGATGCCATCAATATTCCGGACAGTCCCCGGGCCACTGCCCGCATGTCCAACCAAGCGCTCTCGTTACTCATCCAGAAGGACGCCGGGATTGAGGCTATCCTCCACTACACCTGCCGGGATCGCAATGTGCTGGGCATCCAGTCCGATCTGCTGGGAGCTGCCGCCACCGGCATTCGTAACCTGCTCTGCGTCACCGGCGATCCTCCGAAGATGGGCGACTATCCCGATGCGACGGCGGTGTTCGATGTCGATTCGATCGGCCTGGTAAACATCGTTCACAACCTCAATCGCGGCCTCGACATCGGCGGCAACCCCATCGGTGCGGGTACCGCGTTCGTGGTTGGCGTGGGGGCCAATCCCGGAGTGCCCAACCTGGAAGAGGAGATTCGGCGCTTCGAATACAAGGTGCAGGCTGGCGCTGAGTATGCCATCACCCAGCCGGTATTCGATCTGAATTTGCTGGAAACCTTCCTGCGCCGGATCGAACCATGCCGCATACCGGTGGTCGCCGGCATTTGGCCGCTCATCAGTGTTCGCAACGCCGAGTTCATGAAGAACGAGCTGCGGGTTTCCGTGCCCGATGCAATTCTCGAACGGATGACTCGGGCGGCCAGCCCGGAAGCGGCCCGGGAAGAGGGCATCGCCATTGCCCGTGAAATGCTGATCGCGGTCCGAGGCATGGTGCAAGGCGCCCAAATCAGCGCCCCGCTGGGCCGTTATGCGTCGGCGGTCGACGTGCTGGAAGCCCTGGGCACGTCCCGTTCCGCCTCGGTGTAGATGCCGAAGGACCGGCACCACTGCCGACACCGTGACCACACGCCCGCTGTACTTCGCCCCACAAATTCACGGAACATTAATACGACTCTCTTGGTGTGAAACTGCAGTAGAATAAGGGCAGGAGCTTCCTGTTGGCAAAATTTGAGGAATGTCTCCAGCGCCTGGAAAGAATCGTGCAGGAACTGGAGAAGGGCGAAGCGCCCTTGGAGAAATCCCTAACCCTGTTCGAGGAAGGCATGCAGCTTTCTGCTTCGTGCCGCAAGGAGTTGGAAGAGGCCGAGGGCAAGGTAGAAATCCTCCTAAAGCAAAATGGGAAGCTTCAGGCGGAACCGTTCGAGCCCCTGACCGATAAGGTGGGACGCAAGTAGAGCCCGCGTGGTTCGTCATCGCTCATTTGTTGAAACGCCTGCGCCCCCCCGGCCGCAGCCCAGTCGCCGTAGATGACGGTGAGAGTTCAAGGGGTAGTAGTATGGAGCCATTGAGTGTTGTCCTCCTCCAGGGCGATTCGAAGACTGCCCAGTCTCTGGTCGCTTCACTTGCAAACTCGTTTCATTCCGTTCACGCCGTGCTCTCCTTTCAGGAACTGCGGTTGACGGTCGCCAAACATCGTGCCGACGTTGTGATTCTCGATATGGAGATGGTTCCCGTGGCCGAGGTCCAACACTTGTGTCGCGAATTTCCCGCTCTATGCATCGTATGCACCCATCGTCTCGCCGATGAAGAGATGTGGGCGGAAGCCCTCAATGCCGGAGCCGCCGACATCTGCCCGTCGTACGATACGCGAGGCATCCTGAGGGCAGCAGTTCGCAGCGCGACTATGGCTCGCTCCGCGGCTGCCTAAGGCTGCACCGAGATCGCGAGGGACGCCTGCGGGCGTCCCTCGTGTTTTCCGCACACTCCTCTGCTCTACAATTGGTCTCTTATTCTCCGGTCGGAGCTACCCCATGCCGCAAGCCGCCGCCTTGCTATACTCACCCGTCATGCTGAAAGAAGTTCTCGAACAGGGACAAGCCAGCGCCGACGCAGCCCTGGAAAAACTGTTGCCGCCGGCGACGCAGTATCCGGCATCCATCCACAAGGCAATGCGGCACAGCGTTTTTGCCGGGGGCAAGCGGCTGCGGCCGATTCTTTGCATGCAGACCGCCCGCATGGTGGCCGGAACCTTGCCCAGCGGGATCGAAGAACTGGGCGCAGCGCTCGAGATGCTGCACACGTATTCGCTGATCCATGATGACCTGCCCGCCCTCGACAACGACGATCTGCGCCGGGGACGGCCTACTTGCCACAAGATGTTTGGCGAAGCCATTGCCATCCTCGCCGGGGACGCTTTGCAGACCCAGGCTTACGAAGTGCTGGCCCGGCTGAAGTGTCCGGCTGAGGCCCGAGTTCGTATCATCGAGGAAATTGCCCGGGGAACGGGCACTGTCGAGGGCATGATCGGCGGCCAGGTCGTCGATCTGGAAGCAGAGCACACGAAGCCCAATCTGCAGATGCTCGAATACATCCACCGATCCAAGACTGCAGCTCTCATCACTGCCAGCGTGGTCAGTGGCGGCCTGTATGGGGGAGCGAACCATGATGCCGTCAACCGGTTGCGCTCCTTCGGGCAGTCGGTCGGCCTGGCTTTCCAGATCGTAGATGACGTGCTGGACGTCACCCAGACTTCCGAGCAACTCGGGAAAACCGCTGGCAAAGACACAGCCGCAGAAAAGGCCACCTATCCAGCGCTATTCGGGGTGGATGAATCCATCAAGAAAGCCGACGCTCTGGTGGAATCAGCATGCCGATCGCTCGGTGACTTTGGCGCTCGATCCGATACTTTGAAGGCCCTGGCCCATTTTCTGGTCGAGCGCAAGAAGTGACCGAAGTACCTCTGTGCTGCCTGGTACCCGCTGTGGTAAAAAAGACTTGTACGGCGATGGAGTTCGCCATAACCGCCGGATATTCATCCGGCTGATAACTCCTACGAACTTCTCCAGGAGAACTCCATCGTGCGGGACTTCCTCGTCATATCCGCGGGCGCAATCGTCGGAGCCAACGCCCGCTACTCGATCAGCCGCTACACCGCAAAGTTCCTTGGTCCGGTTTTTCCCTACGGCACGCTGATCATCAACACAATGGGCAGCCTGATCGTGGGCTTCTTTCTGGTGTGGACCGCAGATCGAGTCTTCGTTGATCCACGCTGGCGCCTGCTGGTGGTGGTGGGATTCTGCGGCGCTTTCACCACGTTTTCCAGTTACGCATTTGAGACCATGGCTTATTTCGAGCAAGGACAATGGCTGCTCATGCTGGGCAACGTCCTGACCAACAACCTGCTGTGCCTGGGTGCGGCGCTGGCCGGCATGGCGCTGGCGAGGGTGCTGTAAAATGCCAGACAGAATGGCAGTGCAAGTCACCATCTACCTTAACGAAGCCGACCAGTGGCATCACCGTCCGCTGCATATGGAGATTCTCACCTACCTCCGGAAAGAAAACGTCTATGCCGCCACTGCGGTACACGCGGTTGCAGGGTTTCTGGGGCGTCACCGGGTTGAGACTGCGCACCTGGTGGACGCCGGCGGAAAACTGCCGGTTGTCATCACCTTCGTGGATACCGATGAGCACGTGAGCCGCGTTCTGCCTACGTTGAGAGAAATGGCCTCGCACCGGCTGATCGTGCGCGAAAATGTGGTGTTGGAACAGGGAAACCTCGACTGATAAGGGTCGGCGGAGGCCAGCACTCGGCGCGTCAAGGTCGCCGCTTGGCTGATCGTATGGTCAGGCGCTGATGGCCTCGGGACGTTGTTTCGCCGGCTTGACGTTGTGGTTCAGGCGAAAAAGATTTGTCGGGTCGTATTTGTTTTTCAAAGCGACAAGCCGGTCATAGTTAGGCCCGTAGGCTTCGCGCTCGAATGCATCTCCCTCGTCTGCCACGTAGTTGCCATAGGAGCCCTCGATTAAGAAGGGCCGCATCGCTTCCCAGCACTCGCGCGTCCATTGGATATTTTTATCCGACTCGGACGGGTTCACCCAGTTCGACCAGGCAAAAAAGTTATACGAGTACTGCCGGTGCGGAAACGCGGTTTCCGTCACCGGCACGCGAGTGGCCGCGCCGTGCCAGTGCTCGATGAACGGGCCAAAGGTGTACGGGGAGGGACTCTGGCCCGCGAATCGTGCGATCGTCTCGATAGCCTCGTCGCTGAGATTGCGGACGAAGTTCGACTTCACATAGGTGAGCCGTCCGGGTGGAAAGAAGCTATCGAACATGGTCTGCAGCTGTAGATAACTGATAGGCGCGAAGTTGTCAGCGATGGGCAAACCAAAGGTCCGCAACGGTCTGATGATGGTTTCGCCCTCTGAAATTCGGCCACAGTAACATGCTGCGATGGCGAACACAGCAACACCATCGGGAAGATTGAAAGACCCTCCCTGGGTGACGAGTTCATCCGGGCTAGTGGCGGCGAACTCTCTCCAGGCACGCACCACCTCTTTGGTTTGAGCGGCTGGGTAGAACACGGCACCGGCCAGCACGGGACCGACTTCATAGAGCCGGTATTGCAGTGAGGTCACGATTCCAAAGTTGCCGCTCCCCCCGCGTATCCCCCAGAAAAGGTCCGGATTCTCGGAAGCGTTGGCGGTGAGAAGGCACCCGTCAGCGGTAACCACATCGGCGCCGAGGACATTATCGACGGCGAGCCCATACTTCGCATGCAAATGACCCCAGCCCCCACCGAGGGTTAGGCCGGCAATGCCCGTCGCTGATACCACACCCAGCGGCGTAGCCAAGCCAAACGCCTGCGTCTCGCGGTCCAGTTCACCCAGTTTTAGCCCGGTCTGTGCGCGGACCGTCCGCCGTGCGGGATCGATCCAAATACCCTTCATAGCGGACAGATCGACCATCAGGCCGCCCTCACAAACTGACTTACCGGCGACGCTGTGCCCTCCGCCGCGTACCGCGAGAGAAAGTTCATGTTCGCGCGCAAAACGCACGCACGCGATCACATCCGCAGCTCCGGCGCAGCGCGCAATGATCGCGGGACGCCGGTCGATCATGGCATTCGGGATAGCTCTGGCGGCGTCGTAACCCGCATCGCCAGGGCAAAAGGACTGTCCGCGCAGAGATTCCCGGAGTTTCTGAATGGCTGATTCCGCGATCATGCATCCTCCTGTTAACCGCGGGGCCCAGCGACTGTCGTCGCACTACTTAATGACAAATGATGGAGCACAAGATGCGCTGCTTGGCACCATTTGTCAAGGGTTGGAGGCGGAATTTTACCGTGAAAGCAAAGACTCAAAGGATAAGCCCCCGGTCTGCGCGCAGAGGACTTCGGCTCGGCGGAAAACGAGCCGCGCAGTTTGCCATCTCTTCCACGATGTAGGTATGCTTCCTCGAAGGACATGGCGACTGCTCCCCTCGACATTCTGGCCATCGCCGCCCACCGCGACGACATCGAACAAACCTGCGGCGGCACTTTGCTGAAGATGGCCCAGCGCGGCTCTCGCACTGGCGCTCTCGACCTCACCCAGGGTGAGATGGGCACCCGCGGTACTGCCGGGGATCGCGCCCGCGAAGCCGAAGATGCGGCCCGCATTCTGAAGATCTCCTGGCGGCAAGCGCTCGACATTCCCGACGGCCGAGTTGAAAACACCTGGGAGAACCGGCTAAAGGTTGCGCGGGTTATTCGCGAACAAAGGCCCCGTGTGGTGATTCTTCCCTACTGGAAGGGGCGGCATCCGGACCACTACACGGCTTCGATTCTGGGATATGAGGCCTGCTTCCTTGCGGGTTTGAGCAAGCTCGATTGCAACGCTACCGAATCGAAGGTGGGGGCGGGACGCCCCCAGGACAGCCGGCAGGATGCCGGTGCTACTCTGCCTCATCGCCCTTACAAAATTCTCTACGCGACCCTCTACTACGATGTGCGGCCGACGTTTGTCGTGGACATCTCCAGCGAGTTCGAAGCCAAATTCAGTTCCATCACGGCCTACAAGTCGCAATACAGCGATCAGGCTGCCGGCCGGGATGTGTTCCCAGCCGAGGCTGAGATTCGCGCTCGCGTCGAATCGATGGCCCGGTTCTATGGGGCTTTGGGCGGGGTCACATTCGGGGAGCCTTTTATACAAAAGGAAGTAGGGCTGGTAGAGGATTTGCTGGCAATCCCGGTGAAGTCGATCTGAAGATGAGCCCACGCGTCCTGGGTGAACCGCACGCGATTTTCCTGGACTTCGCTCGGGATAACAAGGTGCGAGGAACTGAATGCTGACGCCTGAAAGCTGCCGTTACCGTTTCACCGCCACGGCCACCCCGTCGCGTATCGGCAGAATTGTCGTAAACAAATCCTTCGAGTCGTAGAGCAATCGATTGAACTCCAGAATGGCTCTGGTGTTCTCTTCCTTCGGCTTTTTTTCAGTGACCCGGCCGCTCCACAAGACATTGTCGGTCACGAATAGCCCGCCCTTGCGCAGCTTGGGTACTGCCAGACGGAACACGCGCGGATAGTCGTGCTTATCCACGTCGTTGAAGATGATGTCCAGTTCCTGCTTTTGCTCGGACAGAAGTTCCAGCGCGTCGCCGGTGAGCACATGAATCCGGTTCGCCACGCCGGCCCGCTCGAAATACTTTCGCGCGCGGTCGGCGTTTTTCGAATCGCCATCGGTATAGGTCACGCGGCCGCCCTCGGCGATGCCCCGCGCCCACCAGATGGTCGAGTAGCCGATCGCCGAACCCATCTCGAAAACGCTTTTAGCGTTTATCATCATCGCCAGTTGCTGCAGGATGCGGCCAACCGCCGGACCGACGATGGGCACCTTGTGCTTGACGGCTTCGGCCTCCATCTCGGCGAGCACTTCGTCGCGCGGCGGAAGCGCGGAGTAGAGATAATCCTCGACTGCAGGAACGGTAATCCCGCCCATGCGCCAGTGAGAAGCGTCGATAGTTGCGTTCGCCAATGAACCTCGCTTGGATTTTTGATTGTAATTGTCGATTTGTTGATTGTTGATTTCAAAATCCCAGGGGCGTGGGGTCCTCCAATCAACAATCAACAATTCCTCTTCAAACTGTCTGCCCCGGTTTCAACTCCACCAACTCGACGCCCTTCACCAGCTTCTGCAACTCAGACGGAGTTCCGGTGAGCACCGGGAAAGTCCCAAAATGCATCGGGATGACTGTCTTCGGCCTCAGCAGGTTGCAGGCGTAGGCCGCCTCGCGCGGCGACATCGTGTAGTGGTCGCCAATGGGCAGCATGGCGATATCAGGCGCATATAGATCACGGATGATGGCCATGTCGCCGAAAACATTGGTATCGCCGGCGTGATAAATTTTCACCCCGTTTGAGAACTCGACCACGTACCCGCAGGCTTCCCCGCCGTACACCATCTGGTCTCCATCCTGGATGCCGCAGGAGTGATCGGCATGCACCATGGTCACCTTGATGTCATCCAGCGTCTGCGTGCCCCCCTTGTTCATCTCCGCCGTGTTCTTCACCCCCTTCTTCTGCAGCCAGCCGCAGAGTTCGGGAATGCCGACGACCTTGGGATTGTGTTTCTGGGCGATTTCGACTGCGTCGCCGATATGATCGCCGTGCCCGTGGGTGACGAGCATCACGTCCACTCTCTTGACGTTCTTCTCGCTCTCCGGACACTTGGGATTGCCCATCACCCAGGGATCAATCAGGATGGTCTTGCCGCCGGGCGTCTCAATACGAAAAGTCGCGTGACCTAACCACGTAAGTTTTATTCCGTTGAGATTCATGAAAACCGCTCCTAGCTTTTAGCTACCAATTACTTGCTTTGGGTCCAACCTCGATATCCACCCGCGAGCGATATCACTTTGTTAAAGCCCATTTTCTTCAGCATCCATGCTGCGAGGGCAGAGCGACTTCCTCCGCCGCAGTACAGCACTAGTTTCTTGTGCTTGTCAGTGGTGATCTGGTCAATGTTCACTTCAAGAACGCCGCGCGGCATGGCCACCGCACCGGGAATGGCGCCCTTGGCGATCTCTTCCCGCTCTCTCACGTCCACCAGGATGAAGTCTTCCCTGGCCAGCTGCATTTTCTTCAGGTCTTCCGGACCAATTTCCTGGATTTCCTGCTTGGCTTCGTTGACCAGTTGTTGAAATTCGGGCATGGGCATGATGAGACCTGGCTGTGAGCCTAGACATTCTAGTGAAGTACGGAACCGGGGCGCAACGTAAGGGCGTCCGGAATTTCTCCGTGTCCCAGGTGCCCTCTGTGGTTAATATGAAGAAGCCGTGTCTGAACCGAAGATTCTTTTGTCCCGCGAACAGATCGCCCAGCGTGTCGCCGCCTTGGGCGCAGAGATCACTCGCGACTTCGCCGGCCAAACCATAATCTTCGTCGGCGTGCTCAAGGGTGCCGCTATCTTTCTTAGCGATCTGGCACGACAGGTGCACCTCGATGCCAGTTTTGATTTCATCGGCGTTTCCAGCTATGGCAACCGCCCCAGCCCGACACACGAACTCAAGCACGGCTGGGATTCCACCGGCGAGGTCCGGCTCACCAAGGACGTCGATCAGTCAATGCGTGACCGCAATGTGATTCTGGTCGAAGACATACTCGATACCGGGCTCACACTCACCTTCCTGAAGAAAATTCTCCTAGCCCACCAACCGCATGCCCTCAAAATTGCTGCCTTGCTCGATAAGCCCTCGCGCCGCAGACAGCCCATCGAGGCGGACTATCTGGGTTTCACGATTCCCGATGAGTTCGTAGTGGGTTATGGCCTGGACTATGCTGAGCGCTATCGCAATCTGGCTGATATTTGCATCCTACCTCGCGAGTGATTGCCGGGCGCGGTCAGACTCCCTTAGACTCGCGACATGGCTCAAAGTTTGCCGCTGCCGAAATCGGATATCGAACTCACGGAGTGGCGCGCCGTCGCCTCCATGATCGATCACACCCTGCTCAAGCCGGAGAGTACGCGTGAGCAGGTGAGGGCCCTCTGCCAGGAAGCCATTCACTTTGGCTTTGCCAGCGTGTTTGTACATCCCTGCCATGTTGCGCTTGCAGCGGAT
>Ga0335079_10001746_pt1 | contig 24820 bp, 23 predicted proteins | sample Lox_Sample_33_FD_206719 | JGI IMG/M metagenome (GOLD analysis project Ga0335079, IMG submission 206719) | Soil microbial communities from Loxahatchee National Wildlife Refuge, Florida, United States - Lox_Sample_3.3 | ecosystem: Environmental > Terrestrial > Soil > Wetlands | place: USA...
TACCGGCATCGACTTCCGAGATTCGCCGGATCACCGCCGCGAGGACCTGCGGGTCCAGCGAAATTACGGCCTGCCGAAGCTGCGCGCGCAGCTCCACGGGGAGCATGGACAGAGCTTCCGGTGTCAACGGGACGATGGACTGCCGTTCCACGGCTGCCGCGGCCGTGTCGCTGAGATACACCACTCCCAACTGCCTTGCCATGCAGCGGAAGATCTCCGCCGGCCGATAGGGTTTGAGGAGAAAGTCGTCCAGACCGGATGACATAACCTCGTCCCGCTCGGTTTGCGAGGTGGAAGCCGACACGGCGACGATCTTCACTCCGCGTCCGCCGTCCATGGCACGGATGCGGCGGGTTGCCTCCAGGCCGTTCATCACGGGCATGCGGACGTCCATCCAGATGAAGTGCGGCCGCCAATTCTGAAAGACCCGGACGCCATCTTCGCCATTGGCAGCCGCGCGCACGGCGAAGCCGGCTTCCCGGAGCAGGCGCTCGAGGAGGAGACGATTTTCGGTTTCGTCCTCGACGATCAACACGCGCCACTCGGGCGGTCCCGGAGGCAGACGGAAAAGGCGGCCATATTCCGATTCCATCTGTTTGACGGCGGTTTCGGCGGCGGCCGTGACGGGAAACACGATGCGGAAGCGCGAGCCCTGGCCGGGGGCACTGGTCACGGCGATGGAGCCGCCCATGGATTCCACGAACTGACGGGTGATGGTGAGTCCGAGGCCCGTGCCCTTTTGGCTGCCCGGCTTGCCGACTTGCACGAACGGTTCGAAGATGCGCTGCTGATCTTCGGGCGCAATGCCGGTTCCGGTGTCCTCCACCTCGAGGGTTACCTTGACAGAATCGCCATCGTTTCCGCGGTCGGCGTGCGCCCGGAAGGTCACCGAGCCCCGGTCCGTGAATTTCACGGCGTTGCCGAGGAGGTTGAGGAGGATCTGACGAACCTTGCCGGCGTCGGTCACCACGAACCGCGGGAACCCGGGAGACACGACGACTTCCAGCTCGATGTTTTTCTGATCGGCGCGCACGCGCACCATCTCGGCTGTTTCGCGGACGATCTGCCTCAGGTCGCAGGGAGCGAGCTCCAGACGTTCGCGTCCGGCTTCGATCTTTGCCATATCGAGCACGTCATCGATGAGGCCCAGCAGGTGTTCGCCGCTACGGCTGATGATATCCATGTCATTGCGGCGCGCCTGGGGCAGCGCCGGGTCGCCGCGCACCAGGCTGGAGAAGCCCAGGATGGCGTTGAGGGGCGTGCGCAACTCGTGGCTCATATTGGCGAGGAAGGCGCTCTTGGCGCGATTGGCTGCTTCGGCGGCGTCTTTGGCGACGCGGAGGTCGCGAGTTCGGGCGGAGACCTGCTCTTCGAGCATTGCGGTCTGGCGCTCGAAGGCGCGTATCCGGTAGCGGTATGCTGCGAAGGCCAGCGCGACGATCGAGACCGCGACACAGCACCGGAACAACCAGGTTCCCCACCATGGCGGGAGCACGGTGATCACAAGGGACGCGCCTTTTTCATTCCAGACGCCGTCGTTGTTGGAAGCCTGAACCCTGAAGGTATAGGTTGCGGGCGGAAGGCTGGTGTAGGTCGCCAGTCGCTGCCGGCTGTCCACTTCGTTCCAGTCTTTTTCGAGCCCCTCGAGGCGGTAGCGGTAGCGATTCTTTTCCGGAGCGATGTAACTCAGGGCGGCGAATTCGACGGAGAAGATTCCCTGGGCATGAGTGAGCTTCAGGGAACCGGCAGCCCAGACGGGCTTGTGGAGCGGCGAGTCAGCACCGGGAGCGACGGGCTTGTTGAACAGATAGAAGTCCGTAAGCAGGACCGGGGGAACGTGGGGATTATCGGCCAGGCGATCGGGGTAGAACGTGGTGAGGCCCTTGCTGGAAGTAAGGATGACTTCACCGGCGGAAGTTTGGAAGCCGCCTTCCGCGAAGTACGGGTTGAGTAAGTTGTCGGGCAGGCCGTCGGGTTGGGTGTAATTGCGGAAAGTCTTTGTGCGAGGGTCGAATCGCGAGAGGCCATCGTGTGTGGCCACCCAGAGGTATCCACGTGCGTCTTCGAAGATTCCGGAAATGGTGTTTCCGGGCAGTCCGTCCTTCGTGGTGAACGTCGTGAAGGTTCCGCTTCCAGGGTCCAGTCGATCGAGGCCGTTCTGGGTGCCGGCCCAGAGCGTGCCGGCACGGTCCTCGGTAATGACATAGACCCGGTCCGCGCTGAGGCTGCGGGGATCCCGGGGGTTGTGCCGATAGTAGGTGAAGTGTTCCGTCGCGGGGTCGAAACGACCTAGACCGTCGTTCTCGCTGCCCAGCCACAGGATTCCGGCGCGGTCCTCGATGACGGTGCCGATGTAAGCGGGTGCGTCGCGATAGATCGTGAAGCGTCCCGTTCGTGCATCGAAGCGGTTCAGGCCGCCGTTCTGGGTGCCCACCCATAACACTCCGTGCCGGTCCATCAGCAGGGATCGGGCGGAGTCACTGCCAAGGCTGAAAGGGTTGTTCGGGTCGTGACGGTAGGCGAAGAACTGTCCGGTGGCGGGATCGAAGCGGTCGAGTCCTCCGCCGTAGGTGGCAAACCAGAGCGCGCCGGATGGGTCTTCGCGGATGGCAGCGACCTTGTCGTAGGAGAGGCTGCGGGCGTTGTTGGGGTCGTGGCGATACAGGGTGAAGCGTCCGGCCTGGCGATCGAGGCGGTTGAGGCCGTACTCGGTGCCGATCCAGAGGATTCCGTTGCTGCCGGCGCGGACAGACCAGATCATGTTGTCATGGAGGGTGTTCGGATTGCCGGGCTCATGGCTGTAATTGATAAACCGAGGCGGTTTGCTGGAGAAACGGCACAGCCCTCTACCGGTTCCGGCCCAGAACTCTCCTTCCGCATCCTCGAACAGGACCGCAACGGAATCGTGGGGCAGGCTCGCGGGATCGCCGGCGTTGCGGGCGTAGCGGAAGAGCCTGGTTCGATCGGGATCGAACTCGAGCAGTCCCATGTCCACGCTGCACACCCAGAGCGTGCCGCTACGATCCAGAAAGAGGCGGTTCACGCCGACGACGCTCTGGCTAGCCGCCTCTTCCGCGCGAAAGGAATAGCGCCTGAATTTGCCGGTCTTCACGTCGAACGCGCACAGCCCGTTTCCGAACGGGGAGGCCAGCCACAAGTCACCCGCCTGATCTTCCACAATGGAGGTTATATAGTTGTGGCCCAGGCCGTGCGCGTCCTTGGGATCGTGGACAAAGTGCGAAAACCCGCGTGTGGCACGGTCCAGCTTTTTCAAACCTTCGCCTGTACCGGTCCAGAGGTTACCAGCGCGATCCTCGAAGATGCAAAGAACGCCTGGATGTGGGGGGGTGCCCGGGTCCGGAGGAGTGTCGGGGTAGTGGATGAAAGTTCCCGTGGCAGGGTCCAGGCGATCGAGTCCAGCCTGGGTGCCTATCCACAGGGTTCCGCCATGGTCCTGTAACGCTGAGAGCGTTCCGTCGTCGCTCAGACTGCCGCTGTTGCGGGGGTCATGGCGGAAATGGGTGAGGATTTCGGTAGCCGGGTCCAGCCGATAGAGTCCTTCGTTGGTGGTGCCGACCCAGAGGATGCCGGCCCGGTCTGTACACAGAAACCTGATGGGATCGCTGGCGAGGCTGCTCCTCGAGGGATCGCGTTCGTTGCGGTACCGACGCAGACGGTAGGCGTCGTAGCGGAACAGGCCGTCGCTGGTGCCGATCCACAGGACACCATAGCGGTCCTGCGCGATGCTCCAAATCCGGGTTTGCAGCGATTCGCCGTTTACGGAGAGCGGGAGGAAGGGGATGTCGCGTTTATCGATTACAGGGAGTTTGATTACGGCGTTTTCAGGCGCTGGGGCGGAGGCGGGACGGCCGGATGCCGGGGCGGGGCACGCGATCACGAGGAAAAGCAGTGTGCGGGCCGATACTCGAAAGGGAATGGCCAAGTCTAAGAATATGCCAGGGGCATGGTTCCGTGGTATCGACGGGCCTGGCGAGTCACGGCGCCCCTGGCGCATTATATGTCTTGACACGTATATACTCTTCAGGGTATATCAGAAGAGTGGAGTCGGTGTTCGAAATCATTGCGGAGCCAAACCGGCGAGCGATATTGAGCCTGCTGGTCCTGTCGCAACAGTCGGTGGGAGAGATCGAGCGGCAACTCGGTATGGCGCAGCCGAGCGTGTCGAAGCACCTGAGAGTGCTGCGCGAGGCGGGTTTCGTGGAATCGACGGTGGACGCACAGCGCCGCCTGTACCGGCTGAAGCCCGGACCCTTTCAGGAGGTGGATGCATGGCTGGCTCCGTTCCGGCGGTTCTGGTCGGCTCACGTGGATGCTCTGGAACGCCACCTCGACCGCATGGAGAAATCCGTGCCGACGAAAAGGAAAACAAAGAGGAGACGACGCGGCCCAGGCCGCGGACCTGACAAAGGAGAGACGGAATGAAGATCAAATTGACGAGCGTGTACGTGGATGACCAGGATAAGGCCCTGCGTTTTTATACGGAGGTACTGGGCTTTGCCAAGAAGGCCGATTTCAGCCAGGGCCCATATCGCTGGCTGACCGTGGGCTCGCCCGAGGAGCCGGACGGCACCCAGCTACAACTGGCGCTGAACGACGGTCCCGCGGGCAAAGCGTATCAGCAGGCGATCTTTCAGCAGGGCCAGCCCGCGGCCAATTTCCTGACCGACGACATCAAGGGCGACTACGAGCGGATCAAGGCCGGCGGCGGCGAATTCACCATGCCGCCGACCGCCGTGACCGGCGCGACCATTGCGATGCTGAACGACACCTGCGGCAACCTGATTCAGATCACCCAACTGGCACGCTGGTAAATGCGCCGGTTCCGCACGATCGCGCAGCTTCGCCGGTTCTGGTCGGCATACGTGGATGCTTTCAACCGCTACCTCGACCGCATGGAGCAGACCACGCCGACGAAGGGGAAGACGAGGAGAAAAAGATGATGGAACGCGAGCAGTACACACCTGGTCCGGCCAGCGGGGCGCAGGTGCATAAGGGCGGAGAAAAGTGGACGCTCATTCTGGTGAGAGAACTGCGCCATTCACCGGAAAAAGTATGGGAGGCGCTCACCGACCCGTCGCACCTGCGCGAGTGGGCGCCCTTCGTGGCCGATGGGAGCCTGGGCACGGTTGGAGCCACGGTGAGTCTTACCTGGGTGGGAACGCACGCGACGATCGAGACAAGGGTGACTCGGGCCGACGCTCCCAGGCTGCTGGAGTACAACGATATCCGGTGGGAGCTAGAAGACGTTGGCGGCGGCACGCGGCTGACGCTGTGGCACAGCATCGATCGCCGCTTCATCGCGTGGGGCGCGGCGGGGTGGCATATTTGCTTCGACGTTCTGGAGCGGCTGCTCGCGGGTGAACCGATTGGACGCATCGCCGGCGGCGAGGCGATGAAGTCCGCGGGCTGGCAGCGATTGACGGCCGAATACACCAGGCAGTTCGGCGTAGAAACGCCCAACTGGCCGCAAAAGTCGGCTGAAAAACCGTGAATGAGGAGGTCGGATTGAACTGGAATAAATGGGTTCGGCAGACCCACCGCTGGCTGTCGATTGCCTTTACGGCGGGCGTCATCGTCAACGGCATCGCCGTGCGACAGGGGAAGTACACCGCGTGGGTGGGCCTTTTGGCAGGGCTTCCGCTCGCCCTGCTTTTGTTTACCGGCCTGTACCTGTTCGCGCTGCCGTATGCCGCCAAATGGCGCAGCGGACAGGCTGAACGCAGCTAAAATAGGGTGCGAGAGTTGGAGTCGATATGAAGAGGTCCGTTGAAGTGGAATCCGCGTCGGCATTGATCGACCAGAGGATCAAGGAACTTGGGGACTGGCGCGGGAAGACGCTCGCCAAAGCGCGCCAGATCATACACGAGGCAGACCCTGAGATGGTCGAAGAATGGAAATGGAGGGGGACTCCGGTCTTTTCCCACGGCGGCATCGTGTGCACGGGAGAGACGTATAAGAACGCCGTCAAGCTGACCTTTGCCAGGGGAGCCGCGTTGAAGGACCCCTCCCGTCTGTTCAATTCGAGCCTCGAGGGGAATGTCAGGCGCGCCATCGACATCCACGAAGGCGAGAAGGTCGATGAGGCGGCGTTGAAGGAACTCATCCGCGCCGCGGTGGCGCTCAATCTCATGGTCAAGGGCAAGCCCAAGACCCGGCGAGCGGGCAGCAAGCGGGCGGGCTAATGTCAGCGCTCACCCGACGTGCCGCGCTCGCCGCGATCCCCGGAGCGGCGGCCTCGTCGTGCCTGGCAGAAGACACGGCGGCGCGCATCGAAGTGCCGGCACGGCTCAATCGCAATCGCCAGATCGTGATACCGGTGAGCATCAACGGCAGCGGGCAACTTTGGTGCCTGCTGGACACGGGAGGCGCGAATCTTCTGTATCTGCGTCCGGCCAAGGCGGCCGAAATGGGCATCACAGCGTCATCCGAGGCTTTCAGCTCGGGCGCTCTCGACACGAGTTCCCGTGCCGGCGGCCGGGCGCTGGTGGCGCTGGATGTGGGCGCCGTCCATCGAACCAACCAGGGACTCTATATCAAGGATTTCCAGTCCCGCGACGATGGCGTCATCGGGTCAGCAGTGTTCGCCGACTATGTCGTGGAACTGGACTTCCGCACTCCGGCACTCCGTCTCCACGCACCTGCGTCGTTTCCATATAGAGGTCACAGCACCCCGATCGCTTGCGATCTTTGGTCATTCAACCCGCAAGTTCTCGTCTCTTTGACACTCGACGACAGCGATCCGGTGAAGGCGCGGATGACGGTCGACTCCGGAGCCGGGGGGATCGCGGATGCCTTCGTGACGCCGCGATTCAACGAACAATTGCGCCGCCAGGGACGGAGCATTCGGTGGGCGCCCGACAAAGAAGGATGGTCCACGTGCCGGATTCGCAGAATCACCCTCGGAGCTAATGGGATGGACAATCCGCTGGTGGTTCTGCCGCCGGTTCAGGGATTTGGCGGCGATACCAACGCTCCCGACGGGATGCTGGCGGTGAATTTCCTGCGGCAATATCGGATCTACATCGATTATGCGAAGAAACAGACGATCTTCGATCCGAACCCTGCCGATGGCCGCGTGGACGCTCGCGCGGCCGGCGGTTGATGGTGTAGCATGCGCGTCATGCGTCTCCGATTGCTGGAAAGGGCCGTGTTCGCCTGGTGCGCGGCTGCATCCGCGCAAAGCTTCAGCGAGTTGACGAAGCTCTACGAATATGACCGCAACGCGCCGCTTGACGTCAGGCTCACCCAAAAGGAGAGCCGGAACGGATACACGCTGTACGATATCAGCTACGCTCTGCCGAAGGGGCTGCGGACGGACGGGTTTCTCGCGGTCCCACAGGGGCAGGGAAGGAAGCCGGCAGTCATTTGGATGCACTCGAGCGGCGCTTTGGCGTGGCTGGGCGATGCCATCCTGCTGGCACAGGCCGGGGCGGTGTCGGTCATTGTAAATTCACCAGGAGCGGGCATGAACGGGTCACCCGAGGGCGACCGGGACGCCATGATCGCGGCGGTGGTGGCGTTGCGCCGCGCGGCGGACGTGCTGGAGACGAGGGAGGACGTGGACGCGCGGCGCATGGCAGTGGCCGGACACAGTTTCGGCGCCATGATGGCGGCGGTGGCGGCCAGCATCGATGCCCGGTTTCACGCGGCTGTGTTCGAGGCCGGACTGCTGGGGATGAGCATCCATATCGGAACGAGCCCGCACCCCTGGGCGCAGGGAGTGCGCAAAGAGCTGGGTGCGGGTCTGGCGCATTACCTGGAAGCGATTTCGGTAGTGGACGCGAAGCACTACATCGGGCACGCGCCGGCGATTCCGAAGCTGTTCCAGTCCGCGTGGTACGATCCCGGCGTACCGCACAAGGACTCGGAAGAGTTCTACGAGGCCGCGACCGGTCCGAAAGAATTGAAGTGGTACGACACGGCGCACGACATCGACGATATCGGGGCCATGACCGACCGCGCGCGGTTTCTGGCGAAGGCATTGGGGCTGGCCAACGCCGAGGCGGTGCTTCGCAGGAAAGCCGGCGGGAAGCCGTAAGCGGCGACTTTCGGGCACCCGGCACTTGCGCCGGCTGCATCAGGATTGCGTCCGGGGCAGGAGCCCGTTTCTCTGCAGGATCCAGTCGATCTGGCTCACCATGGCGCGGAGCATAGCATCGCCAAAAGGGCTGTCGAGGAAGAACGTGGCCAGGGGATCGTCGCGGAAGGCGGTCATAGTCAATTCCCGGATTACCCGAAATGCCAGCTCGCGCCGTTGATCCGAGTCGAGCGCCTCGAATGCAGCGCCTGCGAGCAGGATGCGGTTGATCAGCTTTACATGGGGAGCCGTGACGTTCCCAATCTTGACTACCAGGTCCGCCACGTTCAGGAACGCACACTGAGCGACGGCGGGCGAAAGGACGCACTGCAGCCGTTTGACTTCGGGATCCATACGGCGCATCGAGGCTCGCAGCAGCCGCTCATAGCGCGAGGGGCGGAAGAGGATCTCCTTGAGACCCAATATGAACCACCAGAGTCTGACGCCGATGCGCAGCAGGACGCCGTTCGCCCCTGCGTACAAGTTTGGGAAATCGATGGTTTGTTTGGGTTGCCACAATTTCTGAACGTTGAGAACCGCTACCGACCAATCGATCAGAACCCCGATGACGGGCCGTACCAGCACGTCGTCGACAGGCGGGACGAAAGGAAGACCGTCTACGTTGTACCGGCGGAGCACGCGCATGCTGAGATCGAGTGCATATTGTCTTTTCTTGGGGCCGGTGTGGTCTCCGAACTGTTCCGCTTCCCGAATCGCAGCTTCGAGAACAGCGGTCAACTCTTCTCTCAGGCCCTCGCGCCATTTGAGGTCGATGGGAATCTGGCCGATCAACTGGAAGACGCGTTGCGTATCCCTTCGCAGAGCCGGGGCGTCCGAGCGAAATTCGGCCAGCAGCAGCTGGAACTGTGCGTCCAGTTGGTCCACGGCTGGATCCTCAGGCGCGTTCGGCGCACGCGAACCCAGCAGAGAGTTCAGGAGTTCAAGAAGCATCGGGCTCGTCCGCCAACTGAATCTTAATAATGTAGCAGCAGCCGGGGTGAAGCGACGGACAGGCTCTTTTTCATCAGCCCTCGCGGAGGGAGGCCAGTGGATCGACGCGCGTGGCCCGGCGCGCGGGAAGGTAGCAGGCGAGTAAGGCGACGGCCGCAAGCACGGCAGCGGCGGCGGCGATGCTGAGCGGATCGGTGGCACTCACGCCGTAGAGCATGCGGCTGAGCACGCTGCCGGCGAGCAGCGAGACGGCGAGGCCGATGCCGGCGCCGACGAGCACCAGCGACAGCCCCTCTCCGACGATCATGCGCAGAACACTGGCGCGGCTGGCACCGAGGGCCATGCGGAGCCCGATTTCTCGCTGGCGACGGGTGGCCGCATAGGCGAGAACCCCGTAAAGGCCGATGCCGGCGAGCGCCAGCGCCAACAGCCCGAATACGCTCAGCATCACGACACCCATGCGCGCCGAGAACAGGCCGCCATCGATGATTTGCCGGCCGGTGCGCGGCATGGTGACGACGATCTGCGGCGCGACGGCGTGAATCTCGCGCTCGACTGGAGCAATCTCGAGCAGCGGATCGCCTTGGGTGCGAACGTAGAGTGCCATGGTATCGGAATAGTTCTGCTCGAGAGGCACGTAGACGCAGAACTGGGGCGGCTCGCCCCAGGCGGTGTAGTTGGCGGTGCGTGCTACGCCGATAATCTCGCGGAACTGCGTTTCGCCGGGCAGTTGGATGCGCCGGCCCAGAGCCCCGCCGGGCCAGAACTCGCGGGCCATGGCCTGGTTGACGATGGCCACGGGAGTGGAGAAGTCGCGGTCGAAATCCGTGAATTCGCGGCCGGCGATCATCCTGATGCCGGCGGTTTCGAAGTAACCGCGATCGACGGTGCTGGTGATGGTGCGGATGGTGTCATTCGCGGAGCGCCGCTCGCGGCCTTCGACCTGAATTCCGTTGGCCGCACGCGCCCAGAGCGGCATGTTCGAGGACCAGGCAACGGAAGAAATGCCGGGCATCCGGCCTACACGATCGCGGACCTCTTTGTAAAAGGCCTTGGTCTGCGTCCGGGTGTAGCCGGCTTGGCCGGCATTGGTGGAGAGAACGGCCAGGTGTGAGGTCTGGAAACCGGGATCCATTTCATAGGCGCGGCCGATGCTACGGAGGAAAAGCGCGGCGGTCACGAGCAGAAGAAACGAGAATGCCACCTGGCCGACCAGTAGAGCATTACTCAGGCTCACGCTGCGGCGGCTTCGGCCCATGGTGCGGCTGGTTTCCTGGAGGGATTCGGCGAGGCTGACGCGCGAGGCACGCAACGCGGGCGCCGCGCCAAAGACGAAGGCGGTGACGAGCGAGAGCGAGAGCGCATAGCCGAACACCAGGGCATCAAACCTGGGAGAGGCGAAATTGGCCGAGCCGGGAAGGGCGCCGAACAAGAGCTGCAGGCCCATGTATCCGAGGAGGAGGCCGGCGGCGCCGCCGAGCAGGCTCATGAGAAGGGCCTCAGTCAGCAGTTGGCGGACGAGGCGGGCGCCGCTGGCGCCCATGGCAAGCCGGACGGCAATCTCGTGGCGGCGCGCGGCGGAGCGGGCGAGAAGCAGGTTGGCGACGTTCGAGCAGGCGATGAGGAGCACGATCCCGACCACAACCAGGAGCGCCGCGCCGGCGAAGACGATCTGCCCGGAGGTGCCGCCGCCGGCGGTGGCAAGGATGGCATCGCGGATGGGGCGGACGATGGCAGTGTGGCCGTCGTTGGTGGCCGGGTATGCGCGGGCGAGCGACGAGGCGATGGCGGCGATATTCGCTTGCGCCTGTGCCTGCGTGCTGTGCGGGCGATACCGCGCCAACCCGAGGAATGCCGCCTGTTCGCGCTGGCGCAGGACGTTGCGCATCTGCGCGGGCCAGACGCGTTCGGCGGTAGCGGCGGGAAGCCAGAAGTCCGGACCGAAAATCGCATTTACGCCGATGAAGCCGCGGGGCGCGACGCCGACGACGGTGAAGACGATATCATTGAGCCGCACGGTCCGGCCGATGATATCGGGTGTGCCTCCAAAGCGCGTCTGCCAGCTCGCGTAATTCATGACGGCGACGGCAGGAGCGCCAGGGACGTCTTCCTCCGGCGCGAAGAAACGGCCGATGGAAGGGGCGATGCCGAGTGTCGCGAAGTAGTTGCCGGTGACGAGCTCGGCGAAGAGCACCTCCGCAGCGCCTTCCTCCTGGTGGGTTATGCCGCGGGGCGAGGTGAACCCGGCGAGCGAATCGAAGACCGCATTTTGCGTCCGGTAGTCCTGGAGATCGGGATAAGAGATCGGAAAGGGTGAGCGGAATTTGGAGGCGTCGGCTTCGGCACCCGCGAGCACGGCGAGCCGAGCAGGGTCGCGGGCGGGCAGCGGGTTGAGGATGAGGGTATTGAGAACAGTAAAGACAGTGGTATTGGCGCCGATGCCAAGAGCGAGGGTGAGGACAACAAACGTGACGAACACCGGGCTCTTCCGCATGCCGCGCAAAGAGTAGCGGAGATCGCGCCAGATGCCTTCGAGGAGGCTGCCGAGGCGAGCGTCGCCGGCGGGAACCGTGTCGTGGCGGGGCAGGCGTTGTGCGGAGGCGAAGGCGGAAAGCGGGCGGGTGCTGTCCAGTTCGGCAAGGACCTGGCGGCGGGCGTCGCCGGGGGCTGTCCCGCCACGAACCAGGTCGTTGTAACGATCTTCGAGGTGCTGCGCGAGCTCCTCGGCGAGGGCGGATTCGGCGGGGATGTTGAGGTTGAGAGCGGCGAGACGCCGGCGGACGAGATTCTTCCAATCAGGCATGTTCGACACCCGTGATGCGCCCAATGGCGGCCACAAAGTCCTTCCAGCTCTGCTGCTTCGACCGGAGCATCCGGCGTCCCTCCGGGGTCAAACGGTAGTAGCGGCGGCGCCGCTGTTCGGCCTTTTCGACCCACTTGCCCTCGATCCAGCCCTGCTGCTCGAGGCGGTGGAGCAGGGGATACAGCGAGGTGACATGAAAGCTCACCGCGCCGCCGGAGCGGAGCTCGATAAGTTTCGAGATGTCGTACCCATGACGAGGCTGGTCCTCGAGAAGAGAGAGCACCAGCAACTCGGCACTGCCCTTCTTCCATTCGGGGTCGGGTTTGATATAGTGGGTTCCCATATATTGGGGTCAATCATAATGACGCAGCTAAGGGGCATTTGTTGCACGCGCTGTGTGCGGAAACGCGCAAGTCCGCGGGTCCGGGTGGCAGGCCCCGTCTAATAGATCGACTTCAATGCCGATTTGATGGCGGCCGGAATGTTGATTTGCCCTTGCAGCAATGCGCCGTAGCCGGGGTCGTCCGCGACGGCAACGGGGTCCAGTTTGAGAGCTTTCAGCGGCGCGGGAGCGGCGGGCGCGGCCTCCGCGTCCGGGCCGGTGAGCTTGTCTCCGAAAGGCAGGCGCGGGCGCAACGCGAATCCAGCCCCATGTTGCTCGTCCAGAGCGAGACGCAATTGCGGCGCCGCGGCGGCACTCGCAAGCCTCCGGCCCGATAGGCCGTGGCCGGCCTTCTCGTCTTCGAGCAGAGTCGGGATCCGATGCAAAGCATCGGCCAGCGCCGCCTGCGCTTCCGCGAAGGTGACGGAGGGAATGCGCGGATCGCCGGGGCCGTAATCGATCACGCGAGTCTGACTCCCGAGTGGAACTTCCTCGCCGGTTTGGCCAAGCGCGGTCATCAGAGCTTTAAGGCCCACGACGGCTCTGCCATCGATCATCACCAGCCTCACGTCGGTCTCGCGGGCGTGGAGCAGACTGCCATAGGGGTCGGACGAGGCGGGCGCGTCGACGACCAGGAGATCGGCGCGCTTGCCGGCGGAGAGTGACCCGATCCATGCTCCCCACTTCACGATGGAGGCCGGAACCGCGGTGGCCATCGCCACCAAGTCGCGATCCGCCAACCCGATGCCGTTCACCGAATTCGCGATCATGGCGACCTTCAGCTCATTGAGCAGGTTCTTGCTGCCCGAGGGAGACCAATCGGAACCGAGGGCCACGGGCACCCCAGCCTGGCGCGCGGCCTTAACATCGGTGGTGCCTCCATAGAGCAGCAGGTTGCTGAGCGGCGACCACACAGCGGACGCACCTTTGGATGCCATTACTGCGAAATCCGGGGACTGGAGCGCGGCGCAGTGAATACCGGCGAGGGATGGGCCGATGGCCCATTCTTTGCTGTGCGGATCCTGAAGCGCGAGAAAAGCTTCGCGAGCCTTGGGATCGAGACCTTCGCTGAGGTGCAGCAACAGACAGGAGGCCTTGTCGACACTTTTTTTGAAAGCCGCCCAGTCGGAAGCGTCGACGTCCGGAATCCTGGTAGAAGTCTTAGGGAATTTCGGATCGCCGGGATCGTCCACCACGCGCATGGCGGACTTGTAATAGGTGTCGAGATTGTCGCCCTTGAGGGAAATGCCCTGGGCAGTGGTTACGCCGCCGAGGAGGCACTTGGTTTCGACATATCGCACCAGCGAAGCGAGCAAGTGAGGGTCCTTGGACTTCGCGATCACCCCCATGGGGCCGGAGACGTTGGAGACGTAGTCCGAGTTGCTCTGCCATTGGCCGCGATCAGTGAATTTTCTGGGGACGTGCCACATCTGAAGCGCGTCGTAGCTCAAATGGTTGTGAAGCTCGACGAGTCCGGGGAAGATGGTGCCACCGGTATCGACGATGGGTGCTCCGGCAAATCCGGCGGGCGGCGGAGCGACGGCATCCGCGACGGCGACGATGGTGTTGCCGTCGACATAAATCGCGCCCTGGCTGAAGACGGTGAAGGCCTGATCCATTGCCACCACGCGGCCGTGCAAAATGATTTTCAAGTTCAATCTCCTTTATGGAATGATACCGTCCGAAACCTGCACACCGATGGTGGGACCGGCCGATTGACAGCAGGGGCTGTGTGAGGAAAAGCGCAAGTCCGCGGTATCTAGGCCGCGCCCCAGATGTCGCCTATGGTGAAGCCGTCGGGGAACGGGTCGTCGGGATCTACGACGTACTGGGCGAAGCCGGTGATCCAAGCCTGACCGGAGATGGCGGGCACGACGGCACGGTAGGGTCCCACCTGCGTTTCCTCCAACAGGCGTCCGGTGAAGACGGTGCCGAGGATTCCTTCGTGCACGAAATCCTCGTAGAGCCCTAGTTGGCCCTTGGCCCACAGGGCGGCCATCTTGGCGCACGTACCGGTGCCGCAGGGCGAGCGGTCGAGCGCGCCGGTCCACGAGGCCGGGCGGTCCCAATCGAGCTTGCCGGTGGACACGACTACGGTGTTTCGGCGATGCGCGTCGGGGCGGGACGGCGGTCCCGAAAGCTGCGCGATGGACACGCCGGAGATGCCCGGATTCCCGGGGTGCGCGACGGGCAACTGTTCCCGGGTGGCGGCTTTGATCATCTCGGCGACGCGGACGATGTCGCGGGCTTCGTCCGGGCGCAGTTCGAGGCCGAGCGGCGCGGCATCGGCGATCACGTAGAACATGCCGCCGTAGGACACGTCGACGGTCACCGTGCCGAGGCCGCGGACCTCGACCTTGGTGTCGAGGTGGGTGGCGAAGGCGGGCACGTTGCGGAAGGTGACGCGCTTGACTTTGCCGCGATGCACCTCGGCCTCGACACCGATCAGGCCGGCGGGGGTTTCGAGCTTGAGGTGGGTGACGGGCTCGACGGCCTTCACCATGCCGGTTTCGATGAGGACGGTGACCACGCAGATGGTGTTGGTGCCCGACATGGGCGGATATTCGACCTGCTCCATGATGACGAAGCCCGCGTCGGCCTCGGGGTGGCTGGAAGGGAGGATCAGGTTGCAGTTGGCGGCCGGATAGCCACGGGGCTCGCGGAGCATGCGCAAGCGGAGGTGATCGGCGTGCTGCTCGAGCCAGCATTTTTTTTCGAACATGGTGCGCCCGGGGACGTCGAGCACGCCGCCCGTAATGACGCGCCCGTGCTCGCCGCACGCGTGAGCATCCACCGCCGTAATCATGCTGGAGAATCGCAAGGCCACACCTCCTCTCTATGCTACATTGACTCCCATGCGATACCTTTGCATCTTGCTGCTTGCCACACTGCCTCTTGCCGCCGAAAAGAAGGTGATTGCGCCGCCGGAGATTCCGGCCAGCCCGAACTTCAGCGCGGCGATATTGGCGGACGGGACGCTCTACGTTTCGGGGATGACCGGCCAGGACCTGAAGACGAAGCAGGTTCCGGCGAATTTCGAAGACGAGGTAAAGACTGTGCTCGCCAATATCGGCATCGTGCTCAAGGCGGGCGGGATGGACTACAAGGACGTGGTCTCGGTACAGGTTTATCTCACCGACATGGACCTGTTTCCGCGCATGAACGCCGTGTACACGACCTTCTTCAAGGAGCCGCGGCCGAGCCGGACGACGGTGGGGGTGACCAAGCTAGCCGCTCCGACGGCGCACATCGAGGTCACGGTGACGGCGCGTAAGTAACGATGGCGGCCGCCCCTGTTCCGGCGTGGTCTCAGTGGATCTCGCCGGAGACGCTGATCGCGCAGGTCCGCAATACGGCGCCGTTCCTGGCGCTGCCCGGCGGCGAGCCCGGCCGGTTGACCGATCTCGGCCGGCCGCGCGACGGCTTCCTGCGGATTCTGGCAAGCTGGCGCAACCTGTTGGAAGCGAGCCTCACGGCTCCAGAGCAGTTACAGGATTATTTTGCGCTGTGCCTCGCCTGCCACCACGCGACCGTGGCCACGTTTGTGCCGACGGACGTGGATACCAAGATCCGCGGCATTCTGTGGCGGGAATCGCGCGATCCCGGCGTGCTGCGGCCGATGCTCCGGCTGGCGCTGGATTCGCGCGGGTGGAGGGAAGAGGGAGTCTCGGTCCGCAGTGTGCGCGGCGTCAGCGGGCATAACGGCGAGCAGTGGAGCGCGATCGCGGGCGGGCTCGGCCGGCTGCTCGAACTCGGTGACAGTACGTCCGCCGAGGAGGGGCTGGCGGCGATCGAAGCGGAGATCGATCGCGAGCAGGCAGTGTACGACGCCGTGGCGGCGGAGGCGGGCGCCGAACTGGATCTGTTAAGGCTCTCGATGACGCTGGCACATAATCGCGGCGACCTGACGCAGGGGATGGGCTTCTGGAGACGCACGCCGCTGACGGCGCCGGTGATGGAGCACCTCTCCGCGCGCGGACGGTTTCCGCTGGCGGTGCGCATCTACCAGCACACGGGACTATCCGCGGAGGGGCATCGCCACTATCCGCTGCGGGAGGTGAAGGCGCTGCGGCGCTCGGCGGCCACGCTGCTTCCGCTGTGCCCGTTCCTGGACGAGTGGGGCGGTGTGGTTGCGGGGATCGAAGAAAGCCACGAGGTGCTGGCGGCGCTGGTCACGGGCTGCCAGAAGGTGCAGGGGCAGCAGGGGTATTACCGCGCTATCGCGGGGATGCGCGACGCTGGCGCGGCGGGTTTCGATCGCACCGCCTTGCGGATGCCGAAAGGGGCGCAGCGGCTGCTGCGCGATGCGGGGCTGCGCAAGCTGATCGACGTGCCGCGCGGGTCGTTCGAATCCATGATGCGGAAGCGGGCGCGCACGGCGCTGGGGCTGTTCAGAGTGATTGGCCGCGGATGACGTTTTCCGCGCGAACTTCAAAAAGGCTGCTCCGGAGTGCAGCCGATTCTACCCAGAGTGTAAACAAGCAAGCTGAACTTTCGCTTGTCTGTATCCACATTACCGAGTGCGTTCTCAATCATTCTTGAACGAGCGTGGTATCAGCCGTATAGTTCAGGAAAGGCGAGGGATTACCTGTTGTACTCGACTATCCCAACCCTGAACGCAGCAGACCGCCGCAGTAAGCCTGAGATGTTCTTCGCGATTTGCGCAACATTATTGGTTGTTCTGGCGACCAGCGCGATATGCTGGCGTAGGAGCGCCCGCACGAACCGAATTTCGCGACTGAGACGGACAATATTGCCACTTTTGATCTGGTCGCTCTGCGGCGGATTGTTCTTCAGGATTCTTCAGACCCCAAACTGGACCTTCAACGGTACCCGGCTGGCACCGGCATTTGCGCTGACGCGGGGCTACCAGTTGTACTACCCACCCGAGAGCGGTCCGGTTCTCGAGACGACCTATGCAGCAATGACCGCGCTTTTTTACCTGCCGACAACTACTCTTCGAACACCAAATTCGGCAGTCATAGTCGGGTCACTGCTAACTGTCATATCCTGCTTCATTCCGCTATTGCTGCTTACGTTACGAAACCGGCGAGGACGCCTTGATCTCTCCGCAAGATTGTTCGGATTTCTCATATCGGGGCTGCTAGTTCTGTACTGCGAGCCCCTGCGATATTCCTGTATCAATGTTCACGCGGACGGCCCGGCGCTCGCGTTTGGGGGCATGGCTTGCGTATGCCTGTTACGACGACCTCATTCCCGGGCCGCCCTGGTGTGCGCGGCGATCTTAGCTGTAATGTCTCCCTGGGCGAAGCAGACCGCTCTGCCTTTGCTGGGAGGTGTCGCGCTGTACCTGGTTCTCGCCGACGGTTGGAGGACGCTAGCCCGCTTTCTACTACTTTACGCTGCCGCTGCTGTGGTGATTTCGTCGGCCTTCATGTTGGCATTCGACCCGAGGCGCGTGTGGTTCAACCTTGTAACAGTTCAAGCCAAGGTGTTCGTGTCGACTGGTGCACTCGCCACCAAGCTCGTCCAGGGGGTTCGCGGCATGGTCCATTCAGGGGACCTGATTATTATCGCCGTCGTGATTGGCGTGGTATCGACCTTAGTTTCTCACAATCGAGGCCGGTATCGGATCCGCTCATGGGCCCGACGGAACGACTGGTCACTATTGTTTTTCGTTGGACTGTTCGGGATTCCCGTCAGTATCCTAGCACGCGTCAAAACTGGCGGCGATATCGACAGCTTTAGTTTTGTTCTGTACTATTTCAATGCGGCAGTTGGAATGCTCGCGGCCGAACTAATGCAGTGTATACGTCCCAGCGCGGGACAGAATGAGTTCTCTGCTTATCAAGTAACGACCATGGCTGCGGTAAGTGTCGTAATTCTGATTGAGGTACCGACATTATTTGGCATACCGCAAGCTGTCCATGACCTTAATCACACGGACCAACAGGTAGCATACTACTATCTGCGACAGCATGCCGGTTCAGCTTATTTCCCGTGGCTTCCCTTGGCTCATGTCATGGCGGAGGGCAAAGTATACCATTCAGCGTTCGGCGTTGTGGACCGTGAACTCTCCGGAAACCGGTTGAGCACGCAGCATTTCCGCTCGGGCATCCCCGGTAGAGCGATGTTTGTGGCATACCGAAGCGAAGGCATCGATAACATTGGCGGCTGCGATCTTCGTGCCTACCTACCGGAGTTCTCCACTTTGGGCACTAACCCCGATCTGCCTGGATGGACCATCCTCGAGAAGCACTCGGATTGAAGGGCCCGCGGGACAGTATTATTCCAAAGCGCCCGTGATGGCCTATCCCGTCGCGCAGCGCACCGCCGAAATCGGAATCCGCCAGGCCATCGGCGCGCCGCAGAGGCCGATCACGGCCAGCACCAGGGCAAGAGCTGCGAATCCGGAAACCAGGTACATGCTTTCCTTGCGCTGGGTCATGGCGGCGGCTACTTCGTCCATGGTCTGGATTCCGGAGACGGCGAGATCGGGATCGACAGCGGCCACCTGCGCTGCGAGACGCTTGCCGAGGGCGGCCGGATTGCCAGCGGTGCGCACGGAGACCGTGACGCGCGCCCACGACAGTACCTAAGCCCCGTTCTGCAGGCGCGGGACGGGTCGTATGTGGGGACGGTGTCCGTGATGATTGATCGTTCGATCAGGATGGGAATGCGACGGGGCAGATTGCGATTTTGCCCATCCAGTCTTGGACAGGCATGGTGTATGCTTCAGATAACTCAATCGCGCAGCTATTCTTGCCGCCGGTGCCGCAGGACTTTGCTTCGTTCTGGTCCCAAGCCGGCGGAAATCCGTCGGGAAACAGGACGGCCGCCACGGAATGCCCGTGCTTGGTGGCGGGTGACGAAGGGACGAGTTCTTCCGGATCGAGGTGGAACATAGTTGGAGCGACGCAGGCGGCGAGCCTGTCGGTTCAGGGCTACTCCGCTCTGCAGGCGAGGGTTTCGTCGGTGCGAGACTTCAATACTCAGCTGACCACCAACGGGATGATTACTGGAGGAGTAATATATATCGGCCATGGTGGAAGCGTCGCGAGTCCTCCTACGTTTGACGGGGCCCTCTTCCCCGGTGAAGGAACGGGTCCTGACATGAATATTACGTATGCGGCCCAGACACGATGAGTATCCAGGATCCCGGCGTCCGTCACTTCGGGCAAGGTCCGCAAGAAGTTCAGCATGTCCTGGTCGAAGTCGATTCCGGGCCTCGCGGCGAACCAATTCAACATCAAATCAAGCACCGCCTGGTACTGTTCGCCGGTCAAGGGCATAGATTCCGCTATTACCGCTCGAATCCTCGCGCGGCGACGAGGGCAGAGACAATAAGCGATCGTGCGACCAACGCGCTTGACACGGGCTCACTGCGTCGGGGAACCTGAACCTTATGCCGATTGTTCAGGTGATTGTGCTGGCGGTGGTGCAGGGGCTGACGGAATTTCTGCCGATATCGAGTACGGCGCATCTGTACCTCACGTCGTGGCTGCTGGGATGGAACGCCGAGGGGCTGGACTTCGATATCGCCCTGCATATCGGGACGCTGCTGGCGGTGATCATCTATTTCTTCAAGGATTGGCTGCAAATCATTGGGCAGGGGCTGGGTATGCAGATCGGCGGCGACCAGGAATTGAAGCACAACCACATGCTGCTGTGGCTGCTGGTCATCGGATCGATTCCGGTGGGCGTGGCGGGACTGGCGTTCAACAAGCAGGCGGAAGGGCCGTGGCGAAATCCGTTCGTGATCGGCGGAATGCTGATCGCGGTGGGCGTGCTGATGTACTTTGCCGAGAGGGTCGGGAAGAAGCAGCGGGACATGGCGAGCATCAGTGGGCCGGACGCCGTTTCGATCGGGCTGGCCCAGGCGTTGGCGGTGATTCCGGGGACGTCGCGAAGCGGGATCACGATCAGCGCCGGGTTGTTTCGTAATCTAAATCGCGAGGCTGCGGCCCGTTTCAGCTTTCTGCTTTCCACGCCGGCGATCGCCGCGGCGGCAGGCAAGGCGGTCTGGGACATGCGCAAGACCGGCGGGCTGCACGCCCTGATGGCGCCCGATTTTCTGGTGGGGGTGGCGGTGAGCGCGCTGACCGGGTGCGCGGTCATCGCATGGTTTCTGCATTATTTGCGGCGCAGCGGCCTGCTTCCGTTCGTCTACTACCGCATCGTTTTTGGCATAATAGTGATAGCTTTAGCTGTAACGAAAAGCAAATGAAGACTTTATTTAGCTACCACAATTTGTTGTATGGAGTCACGTCCTGTACGTATCGCACGGCTGGGCGGTTCGCGGGGATATTCGCGCACGAACCGGAGCAGTTGCCGCAGGGCAAGCGTGATGACTTTGCGGCTCCGTTGCTTCAACGCCCTGACGTATTCGGCTAACTCGGGTGCGGCTATGAGAATGTCGTTCTCTTCTGGGTGCGGATCGGGGCGAGGCGCCCGCTGGCCTCGTGGCGGGCGGTGCTCGGCCAGCATCACGCGCTGGTGCTCGGCTTCCGCAATGCGGCGGTGCGTCACCAACCGCCGCGCATCCAGTTGAATCTCGATCATGTCCCTGGTCTCGCGCACTTCCACGCGGCGGCCGATCCAATCCAACGGAACCGAGTAACGGTTGGTGTGCAACACGACGTAGCCTTCGATATCCACCAGCCGCTGATGCAGCCGGTACACTTCGGGAATCCACGCCGGCAGCGGCTTGAGATGCAGCCGCTCGACTGCGAATAGCTCGCGCGGCACAGAGCGGATATGTTTCTTGTAAGTCGAGTTGACTTTGTCACACCATTCCCGAGCGCGCTGATTCAGATCCTCCCAACTGGAGAAGGTGCGCCCGGCCAAGAAATTTCCCTCTATAAAGCTGAAAGGCCGTTCTACACGCCCCGAGCGGTTTGCATGTGAGTTTTCGGTAAGGCTGCATGACTCTGCTCGACCATAGTTGGTAATGTCGGTCATGATGCCGAAGACGGCATGGAGTACCGACATGGCCAGAAAGGTGGAGTTGGAAGTGCCGGCGGGAATGCAGCGAATCTGCCGGCGATTTGAACGCTGGCGCAGATCCCACCGCGGACGGTTGCCGATTCCAGAAGGGTTGTGGGCTTCCGCCGCAGCAGTGGCACGTCAACACGGTGTTTTCCGAACCGCCAAGGTTTTGCGCTTGGAATACGGCAAGCTCAAGCGGATGTCGGAAGCCGCTTCTGGCAGTCCGCAGCCAGCAACGGCGCCGACCGCATTCTTGGAACTAATGCCCCAGCCAGTCGGGGTGTCGGATTGCCTGATTGAGGTGGAAGGCCCCGGCGGCAAGATGCGCCTCCAGTGGAAAGGGGCGACGGCGTCCGACCTGGCCGGTCTCATTCGGGAGTGGAAGTCGGCGTGATCCAGATCACGCCGCAGATGCGCATTCTGGTTGCGATCGAAGCCGTCGACGGCAGGAAAGGCATCGACTCGCTCGCCCGGCTTTGCCAGGAGAAACTGCAATCTGATCCTTTTTCCGGATGCCTGTTTGTGTTTCGCAGCCGGCGCGGCACGTCGATCCGCATCCTCGTGTTCGACGGGCAAGGTTTTTGGCTGGCGCAAAAACGCCTCTCGCAAGGAAAGTTTGTGTGGTGGCCGAGTGGAAAGGAACCCGCCCGCCGGCTGGAAGCGCACCAGGCACAGTTGCTGCTGGCGGCTGGCAACCCGGAGACCGAGGCGGCGCCGGTGTGGCGCAAGGTGAGCTGAAACAAAAGGCTTGCGTTCTGCTTTTTCTTGTGGCATGCTGCGGTCATGGCGGGAACCTGGCGCTACCGCGGACAGGAGATCAGCAACGAGCAGATCACGCTTCTGCGAGAGTTCATTCGGGCGCATCCCACCAGCAGCCGCTGGAAACTATCGCGGCAGTTATGCGAGGAGTGGGGCTGGAAACAGGCCAATGGCGCCTTGCGCGACGTGGTCTGCCGCGGCCTGCTGCTGATGTTGGAGCGGGCCGGGCAGATCGAGTTACCGCCGGTGCGCTGGCAGATCCAGGGTCAGTGCCGGACCCAGCGGCGGCGGCCGGAGGCATTGCTGCTCGACACCGCCCCGCTGGCGATGAAGCTGCAGGAACTGGGCTCGATTGAGATCACACAGGTGCGGCGCACGGCCGACGAACCGCTGTTCAACAGCTTGTTGGAGCACTATCACTATCTCGGCTATGAGCAGCCGGTGGGGGAGCATCTGAAGTATGTGGCATGGGCGCAGGGGCGGCCCCTGGCCTGCCTGGGGTGGAGTTCGGCGCCACGCCACCTGGGGAGCCGCGATCGCTTCATCGGCTGGAGCGGCCAGGCACGGCGTCGCAATATTCGCCTGATTGCCTACAACACACGGTTTCTGATTCTGCCGTGGGTCCAGGTGCGGCACCTGGCATCGCACCTGCTCAGCCGCATGGCGCGCCAGCTTTCGCCGGACTGGGAGCGCATCTACGGGCACCCGATCTATTTCTTGGAAACATTCGTGGACCCGGAACGGTTTCGCGGGACCTGTTACCGGGCTGCCAACTGGTTGGTGTTGGGGCGAACTACGGGACGGGGTAAGGACGATCAAACGCACCGTCCGAACCGGTCGCTGAAAGAGGTGTTGGGCTACCCGCTCACACCGCGGTTTCGCCAGTTCCTACAAGAGGCAGCCGAATGAAATCTCCCCAGCCAGAAGGGGCTCCGCCCCTGGAGATCTCGATCGAGGAACTGGAGGCGTTGGTGGAGCAGGCACGGCCAGCCCTCTCCGAAGAGGGCTTTCAAAAGTTGCTCGGCGCCGTCCATACCCTGCGCTACGTGACCGAGTTGCTGGAGAAGAAGGAAGCGAGCTTGGCGGATCTGCGCGAGCTGTTGTGTCCGGCCACGACGGAGAAAACGGAGAAGGTGCTGAAGCAGGCGGGGATCGACAGTGGCCCCGAGAAGCCCTCGACAGTTCCGGAAGCACGCACCCGCAAGCGCAAAGCCCGGGGCCATGGGCGCAACGGCGCCGCGGCGTATAGCGGAGCGCAAAAGATCCAAGTTCCGCATGCATCCTTAAAGCCAGGCGATGCCTGTCCGGACGGGTGTGGTGGCAAGGTGTATCCGCAACGTGAACCCGGTGTGCTGGTGCGGATCAAAGGGCAGGCGCCCTTGGCCGCGACCGTGTACCAGTTGGAAAAGCTGCGCTGCAACTTGTGCGGCAACGTGTACACCGCCGCGGCCCCACCCGAGGCTGGCGAGAAAAAGTACGACGAATCGGCCGTCGCGATGATGGCCGTGCTGCGCTACGGCGCCGGGGTTCCCTGGAATCGGACCGAAGGCCTCGAAGCCAACTTCGGAATCCCGCTGCCAGCGGCCACCCAGTGCGAGATTCTGACCGCCCATGTGGTCCCGCTACAGCCAGCTTTGGAGGAACTCAAGCGCCAAGCAGCCCAAAGCGAGGTGGTCCACAACGACGATACTTCCATGCGCGTGCTGTCGCTGGAGCGGGATACGGATATTTCCCCGGAGCGGACCGGCGTGTTCACCAGCGGGCTGGTATGGATTCTGCAAAAGCTCCGGATTGCTCTGTATTTCACCGGGTGCAAGCACGCGGGCGAGAATCTGGCGCAAGTCTTGAAACTCCGGCCTCCCGAACTGCCGCCCATCATTCAAATGTGCGATGCCCTCTCGCGCAACGTGCCGAAAATCGTCCAAACGCTGGTAGCTAACTGTAATGCGCACGGCCGGCGGAATTTTGTGAAGGTGACCTCGAATTTTCCTGAGCCGTGCCAATTCGTGCTGGAAACCTTCCGCGAGATTTACGGCTATGACGCAGTGGCGCGGGAACAGGGCATGTCAGCGGAGCAACGCCTCGCCTTCCACCAGGAGCACAGTAAGCCCGTCATGGAGAAACTGCACGCATGGCTCGATGCTCAGTTCAACGAAAGGCTGGTAGAACCGAACTCCGGATTGGGGCAGGCGATCTCATACTTGCTCAACCATTGGCAGAAGCTGACGCTCTTTCTCGAAAAGGCCGGCGTGCCTGTAGACAACAACATCGTGGAAAGGGCCCTAAAGAAGGCCATTCTGCATCGCAAGAACTCGCTGTTCTACAAGACCCGGAAGGGAGCGCAGATGGGAGACCTGTTCATGAGCCTGATCCACACCTGCGAGCTCAACGATGTCAATGCATTCGATTACCTCACGGAGTTGTTGCGCCACACCGAGGAGTTGCAACAGAACCCGTCGGCGTGGATGCCCTGGACCTATCGCGACACCCTGGCGCGGCTCGCCATGCTCAACGCCGCGTAATATGATGAGTCCAGCCTGGCCCAAAAGGATCCACTCCGGCCATGGTCGGGTGACACTCAGAAATGGCCGCCAAACGGGCCTTGCCAAAGGCAAAATCCGACCACGTTTTTGGCCAGGCACGGAAGTCGGCGAAAATGTTCCGCGCCGGCCTGTACGCCCGCGTTTCCACTAATGACCAGCAGACCTTGGCAATGCAGAAGCGCGCCATGCGGGAGTATGCCGCCCGGCGCGGCTGGACGATTGCGTTGCAGGTCCGGGACGTAAACTCCGGGGCGGCGCGTCGGGAAGCCCGCGAGAAACTGCTAGAGGCAGCGCGCCGCCGGGAGATCGATGTAGTGCTGGTATGGCGCCTGGAC
>Ga0335079_10001747_pt1 | contig 24820 bp, 21 predicted proteins | sample Lox_Sample_33_FD_206719 | JGI IMG/M metagenome (GOLD analysis project Ga0335079, IMG submission 206719) | Soil microbial communities from Loxahatchee National Wildlife Refuge, Florida, United States - Lox_Sample_3.3 | ecosystem: Environmental > Terrestrial > Soil > Wetlands | place: USA...
AATGAGCCCTTTGGCGTCCTCGAGCGCGAACGTCTGCACTCCGCCCAACGCGCGGAACGGCAGCACCGCAAGAAGAATCATTCCTAGCCCGCATCGCGACATACCAACACCTCCCTTGCTTTTCCCACACTCTAAACCGAGCCGCGCGCAAAGCAAGCGGTCTTGGGGTACAACGGTGTATGTGCGGGGCAGAATTTTCATAACGCTTCCTGCTGAGGCGCATCGACGCGGAGCGCGTCGGCGACTGGCTCCACTGTCCCTAATCGAGCTGCCCACAAGCTACCTGCCTCCTCGTCGTGGACGGTGGTGCCTGTCCCCTCTTGCATGAGCCCCTGCCGATGTTCTTGTTTCAGGAATCCAAGTGCGCCCCCCGGCAACAACGAGCCTCACCGCCCGACCAAAGCCTGATAGTTATCGGTCGTGATGGAGTATAATTATCTTGTGCGCGTCAAGACATCGATCACACTACCTGAAGAATTGCTGAAGAGCATCGATCGGACCGATCCCAATCGTTCCGCATTCATTGAGCGGGCCTCCCGTGCCTATCTGGCGCGCCTGGATAAAGCGAAGCGCGAAGCCAAAGACATCGAGATCATCAACGCTCATGCCGACCGGCTGAACGAGGAAGCTATGGACGTGCTCGAATATCAGGGCTTGCCGTGAGTCGTGGTGAACTCTACTTGGTCAGGAAATCAGGATCGCACGACCCGAAGCGTCAGCGTGTTTTCGTCGTGGTCAGCCGCCAAGCACTCGTAAATACTCGGTTCTCCTCGGTCATTTGCGCTCCCGTCTATTCCCGCCACGATGGCCTCACTACCCAGGTTCCAATCGGCATCAACGAGGGCCTTAAGAGTGATTCGAGCATCCATTGCGACGAACTCGTGAGCCTGCCGAAAACCTTGCTGACGCGTTACGTAGGACGGCTGAGCCAATCGAAAACTAACGAATTGAACCGCGCGTTGTTGACGGCTTTGGATTTGGACGAGACGGACATTTGAGCAGGATTCGACACTCTTGCTCACCTCAAATACCTCCCCGTCCAAGACCCCTCTGCCTTCGCAATCTGCTCCGGCGTGCCGGTCGCCACCACATACCCGCCACGCTCGCCGCCTTCCGGACCCAGATCGATGACCCAGTCCGCGGCCCGGATCACGTCGAGATTGTGCTCGATCACCAGCAGCGACCCCCCGTTTTCAATCAGCCGCTGAAACGCCGCCAGCAGCTTGGCGATGTCGTCAAAGTGCAGCCCCGTCGTCGGTTCGTCGAAGATGTAAAGCGTGCCCTCGCACGAGGCCTGCGCCAGGTGCGCCGCCAGTTTCACGCGCTGCGCTTCGCCGCCCGATAGCGTGGTCGCCGATTGGCCCAGCCGAAGGTACCCAAGTCCCACGTCCGACAGCACCTTCAAGCGCGAAACCAAACGCGGCGCGGAATGAAAGAAGCGAATCGCTTCGTCCACGGTCAACTGCAGCACCTCGTGGATGTTCAGCCCCTGGTAGCGAATATCGAGAATGGCGCTCTTGTACCGCGTGCCTTTGCACTCGTCGCACACCAGCTCCACATCGGCCAGAAACTGCATCTCCACGGTAACCGTGCCATCGCCCTGGCAGGTCTCGCAGCGCCCGCCGGGAATGTTGAAGGAGAAGTGGCCGGCCGTGTACCCGCGTTTCTCAGCGTCCTTGGTGGAGGCGAACAGCGCGCGAATCAGGTCGAAAGCCTTGATGTATGTCACCGGATTCGACCGCGGCGTGCGGCCGATGGGCGACTGATCCACCAGCACGATCTCGCGTAACCGCTCCGCTCCGTCCACTCTCCGGCACGTCATCCGCGCCAACGATTCCAGCAAGTCGTCCCCTGGCAGATCCTCGTTTTCCTCCAGCGCCTCGGTTTTTTTCAGGATTGCCTCGAGCGAGCGGTAAATCACCTCATGCACCAGCGTGGATTTCCCCGATCCCGAAACTCCGGTCACGCAAACCAGCATGCCCAGGGGAATTTCGACATCGATATTCTTCAGGTTGTGCACGCGCGCGCCGGATATGCGCAGCAGACGCTTGGGATTCAAGCGCCGTCTTTCCTTGGGCAATGCCACGTGCATTTCGCCGCGCAAATAACGCCCGGTCAGTGACCCGTTGGTGTTGCGCAGCAGCTCCGGATAGGAGCCCGCATAAATCACTTTCCCGCCGTTCTCGCCGGCGCCCGGCCCCAGATCCACAATGTGATCGGCCGAGCGCATCACTTCAGGATCGTGCTCCACCACCAGAATTGTGTTTCCCAGCCCTCGCAGCTCTTCGAGAATCCGGATGAGCCGCCCGGTATCGCGGCTGTGCAAGCCAATCGAAGGCTCATCCAACACGTAGCAGGCGCCCACCAGTTGCGAGCCCAGACACGTGGCGAGCTGAATGCGCTGGGCCTCTCCTCCCGAAAGCGTGGAAGCCAGCCGGTCGAGCGTCAGGTAATCCAGTCCCACATCGTTCAGAAATTTCAACCGCTGGCGGATCTCGACCAGCACCTTCTCCGCGATGGCATTCTCTTCCGGCGTCAGCTCGAGCGCGTCGAAAAACGCCTGCGCTTCGGCAATATTCAGGCGCACAACATCGGCGAGATTCTTGCCGCCCACGCGCACGTATAGAGCCTCCTTGCGCAACCGGGCCCCGCCGCATTCCGGGCATCGCGCATAACCGCGGTAGCGAGCCAGGAAAACGCGCACGTGCAGCTTGTATTTCTTGGTTTCCAGATAGTTGAAGAATCCGCGGATCCCGCCGAAACCCGGCCCGCCCTCGATGACGTAGTTTTTCTCTTCGTCACTGAGATCGCAAAAGGGCACGTTCATCCGCACGCGGACGCCTTTCGGCGAAGCAGCGGCGCGCTTCAACTTGAGAAACCACTCCCTGCCCTTGGGCTTCGTCCAGGGTTCGACCGCGCCTTCATCCAGTGTGAGTGACTTGTCCGGAATGGCCAGGTCCATGTCGTAATCGATGGTGTTGCCGAAACCCTGGCACCGCGGGCAGGCGCCCGTCGGGCTGTTGAAGCTGAATAGCGCAGGCTCCGGTTCTACAAACCCGATGCCGCACTGTTTGCATTCGAATTTCTCGCTGAAACGCAGGCGCTCACCCGTTGCCGCGTTCTCGAAAATCACCTCGCCCGCTTCCCGGTAAGCGGTCTCCGTGGTATCCACCAGCCTCTGGTGCAGATCCGGCGCCATGGCGAGACGATCAGCCAGCACATAGAGCGGCTTCGAGAAATCGATATCCAGCAGCGACTCGGGCGTCGAGAACTCGAACGTTCGGCCTCCCTGAAAGAGACGGTTGAAGCCTTTTTGGCGCAGCGCAAAGAGGTGATCGCGGAGTTTCTGCGTGTCGGTCGGCTCGGCATGGCTCACCGGGAACAGCGCGTACCAGCGGGAGCCTTCCGCCTGCGCCAGCATCCGCGCGGCCACCTGGTCCACCGTGTCTTTCTCCACGCGCCGCCCACATTGCGGGCAGAACGTGCGGCCTACGCGCGCAAACAGCAGGCGCAGAAAATCGTAGCACTCGGTTGACGTCGCCACGGTCGATCGCGGATTGCGGCTCGTGTTCTTCTGGCGGATCGCAATCGCCGGCGCGATACCGTCAATCTCATCCACCTCCGGTTTCTCCATGCGCTCCAGAAATTGCCGCGCGTACGCCGAAAGCGATTCCACATACCGCCGCTGGCCTTCCGCGTAGATCGTGTCGAAGGCGAGCGAACTCTTCCCCGATCCCGACACGCCCGTGATCACCGTCAACTGGTTATGCGGGATCGCGAGCGAGATGTTCTTGAGGTTGTGGACCCGCGCACCGCGGATTTCGATGGATTCTTCCACAGGCATTCCCGATTGCGAAAATCGCTGACTGCGAAGATCGGTGACTGGCTTCGCTGTCCCAAGCCATGACGGGGCCGCTCAAAAAATCGCCACTCCGGTGGCGCGTGGACAGCGCTGCCTGTCACCGATTTTCATTTCACGGTTAATAGTTGGGGTGAACTTTTCAGTATACCAGCAGCCCTTCTCCACAAACGGTTACTATATAGGGATCACATGGCGCTCTGTCCGAATGGGGCGGACCGGATCCATCTTTTCGCCCTGGTCGTTTATCTTCCTTTGCCGCTGGCGAGTTTTCTGGATGATTTGCGAAAGGAATTGGTCCCAGGCTGCCTGCCGCGCGCGCACGTGACCATCTTGCCGCCCAGACCCCTGGAGGCGGAACTGGGCCAAGCCCTCAACCATGCGCGAATCACTGTTGGGGGCTTCGCCCCGTTCGACATCCGGGCCGGACAAGTCGAAATCTTCCCCGCCACCGACGTTATCTACCTGAACATCTCGGAGGGGGAGCGTGAGCTGCGAGAAATGTATCGCGCGTTGAACCAAGGCCCGCTGGCTTTCCGCGAGCCCTTCCCGTACCACCCCCATATCACGCTCGCCCAAGACTTGGACCCCGATCAGGTCCAGCCGCTCTACGACCTCGCGCGCCAGCGGTGGGCTAGCTTTGAACAGTCGCGGCGAATACACGCTGATCGAACCTGCTTCGTCCAGTCCCGGGACGGCTGCACCTGGGAGGATCTGGCGGAATTCAAGCTCACCGGCGTGCCGGTCGGTTAGGCTACTCCTCTTCAAACAGCCCGATCTGCTCCTTGGCGACTTCCTTGCGCCGCCGGCGCGTCAGCGGGCTTCCCACCACCCCCAGAACGTGAAATTCGCTCAGCGCCTGCCGCGGCGAAAAAATCTTCTGGTTGTTGGAGTAAGGCTCTGGAGGGATAAAAGTGAAGCCGTAGGTCTCCAACTGGAGAAGGTTATTCGACAGAATGCCGTCCATCACTTCGCCATCGCGAAACCGCATCCGGACCCAGAGCCCGTCCATTTTAGGGCGGGTATGGAACACCAGCCGGTCGGGCGGCGTTTCTTCAGCGCTGTCGAAATCCTTAACAAAACAAACGGTTTTGATTTCCTGGTAGGGAATCACAGCCACGGTTCCGTCGGTTTTCATCAGCTCCACGCCGCCTGCCAGCAGGTAGCTCTGGGGGTTGACAAAGCCCGACAGCGGTTCCCGGTCAAAGCGCCGGACCAGTACCTTTTTGGTTGTGGAAGCTGCCAAACCGTCACCTGTTAACTAAACTGTTTCAAACATTTTCGCGATTATTGTATCATTGGCACAATGTCGGATGGCTCAACCAGCGCCACAGTTGGAGTGCGCCCCATCAAGCCCGGTCCCTTGGCCGAGTATACGGCGGATTTTCTCAATTTCTGCCGGATAGAAAAGGGGTTAGCTGCCAACTCGCTTGAGGCTTACGCCCGGGACCTGGAGCGATATCGCATCTATTTCGAGAAGCAACCTGTACAAAATCATACAGATACGGTTCTGGGCTACTTGAATTCGCTGTACCAATCGGGGTTAAGCAGCCGCTCGATTGCCCGCCATCTGGCGACGTTACGTAATTTCTACAGTTTTCTGCTGCGGGAAGGGAAAATCTCGTGCGATCCAACGGAGCACGTGCGCACGCCGAAGCAGTGGAAGACCATCCCTAAGTTTTTGAATCTAAATCAGGTTGATAAATTGCTGGCGATTCCCGACGCCTCGACTCCTACTGGAATCCGCGACCGTGCCATGCTGGAACTGCTTTATGCGACGGGACTTAGGGTCTCGGAACTCTGCCGGGTTGGAGTTTCCGACCTGAACCTGGAGATGGGTGTGTTGCGGACGACCGGAAAGGGCAACAAGCAGCGCCTGGTGCCGGTGGGGCGGTCGGCCGTTGCGGCGGTCCGGCAATACCTGGAATCGGCCAGGGGGCAGATTCTGAAAGGGCGCGGAAGCCGGTTTTTATTTGTGACTGCGCGCGGCGGCGCGATGACTCGGCAGGCGTTTTGGAAGCTGCTGGCGGTGCATGGCCGCCGGGCGGGGATTTTCCGCAACCTGACTCCGCACGTGCTTCGCCACAGTTTCGCCACGCATCTGCTGGAAGGCGGGGCGGACCTGCGCAGCGTGCAGACTATGCTGGGGCACGCCGACATCTCAACGACGCAAATTTATACGCACGTGATGCGTTCGAGGCTGCGCAAGACGCTGGACGAGCATCACCCCCGTGCCTAACCCGCTATGAGCGACTACATGTTCATGCTGGAGAGCCACCTGAACGCGGACCAGAACCGCGTGGTGGCGGAGGTGCAGACCGCCGCGACCCAGGCCAACATGAACCTTTTTCTTGCCGGCGGCGCCATGCGCGACATGCTGGGCGGATTCCCCATTCGCGACCTGGACTTCGCGGTGGAGGGCAACGCGCTCAAACTCGCCAAGACCGTCGCGGACAAGGGCGAAGGCCGAATTGTCTCGATGGATGAACAACGGCGTACGGCGAACCTGATCTTTCCGGGCGCGGTGACGGCCGAGATCGGGATGTCGCGATTTGAGAAATTTCAGAAGCCCGGCGTTAAGCCGCAGGTGACCCCGGCGTTCATCCAGGACGATTTGCGGCGCCGCGATTTCACCATCGACGCCATCGCGCTGTCGCTGAACCGGGGCTCGCGCGGTTTGCTCATCGACCCCACCAACGGCCTGGCGGATTTGACCACCAAAGAGTTGCGAACGACGCATTCTTACGCGTTTTACGAAGAGCCGTCGCGCCTGCTGCGCCTCATCCGGTTTCGTGTGCGTTTCGGCTTCGTGGTGGAGGAGCGGACGCAGCGGCAATACGAGAATGCGCGCGAGGCCGAACTGGAAAAATTGATTCCGGGCCGGGTGCTTTTCGAAGAACTCTGCAATATCGCGGAAGAGCCGGAAGCCGGCGAGATCATGCGCGAGCTGGAAAGCGCACGACTACTCGCGATTTTTTCGGCGGACCTGGCCGGGCCCAAGCTGAGCGTGGCTTCGATCACGAAGCTGGAGAAGCTGCGCAAGCTGCTGCCGGCGGGGAACGGCATTCGCTCGGCCGGCGTGGGGCCGTTCCTCTATGTGCTCACCGAGAAGCTCACGGCAAAGGAGCGATCGACGTTAATCCGAACGCTCGAGATGCGCAAGGCGGAAGTGGATGCGTGGCAGAAGCTCGAGCCGCGCGCCAAGAAGCTGGAGCAGGCGCTCAAGTCGTCGCGTTTGAAGCTGCCTTCGCACATCTATCAGGCGCTGGTGAAGGCGCCCGGGGATGAGGTGCTGTTTTTGCTTTACCGGTCGCAGCAGCGGCTGGTGCAGGATCGGATCCGCAATTATCTGCAAAAGTATTACCCGGCCGCGCAGGAAGTGACCGACGCTGAAGTGGAAAAAGCCGGCGGGAAACCGGGTACGCCCAAATACCAGAAGCTGAAAGAAGAGCTGATCACGACGCGGCTGAACACGCGCAAGAAGCCCGAGCCGCCGCCCTCGCTCGAACCTGCGCTGCCCGTGGGGCCGGGTGGTCCTGGCCGGCCGGGTGGGCCGGGTCGACCTGCCGGGCAGGCTGCGCCGGGCCGCAAGGCTTCCTGATTCTTCTTTCCCGCGATGGAACCTCTCAAGATCGGCATGGCCGGCGCGGGTTTCGCCGCGCGATTTCACCTCGAAAATTTCCCCGAATCCGGCGTGCAAATAGTGGGGGTGACTTCCGCGCGCGCGGACAGCCGCGAAGCTTTTGCCGCGAAGCACAGGCTGCGGGCGTTCGCTTCGGTGGAAGAGATGCTGCCGGAGATCGACGTGCTGGACATCTGCACGCCGCCGTCATCGCACCGGGAATACATTCTGGCTGCGGCGTGCGCGGGCAAGCACGTGATCGTTGAGAAACCGCTGACCGGATTTTTCGGTTCGCCTGCACGCACCGGGAAGCGCGAGATGCTGGATGCTGTCGTGGCGGAGGGGCGCGAACTGCTGGATACCGTGCGGAGCGCCGGGATCACGCTCGGTTACGCGGAGAATTTCGTTTATGCGCCGTCGGTGCAGAAGGAGCGGGAGATCATCGAGAAGTCGCGCGCGCAAATTCTGCGCTTGGCGGGAGAGGAGTCGCACAACGGCTCGCACTCGCCGGTTTACGGGATCTGGAGCGTGCAGGGCGGCGGGTCGCTGATCGCAAAGGGCTGCCATCCGCTGGGTGCGATTCTGTATCTCAAGCGCAAAGAGGGGCTGGCGCGACTGGGTCGCCCGCTGCGCCCGGCGGCGGTTTCGGCGCGCACGCATTCGATTACCTCGATCCGCGGATTCGAAGATCGCGGCTTTCTGCGCACGAAATACCAGGACACCGAAGACTACGCGCTGCTGCACGTGACGTTTGAAGACGGTACGGTGGCGGACGTGACGGCGTCGGAGCTGGTGATGGGCGGGATTTACGATTACGTCGAGGTGTTCGCCAACAATCACCGCACGCGCTGCCGCATCAGCCCGGTGAATGTGCTGGATGTCTACAACCCGCGGCACGAGCAGTTCAAGGATATTTACCTGGTGGAAAAGATCAGCTCGAACGAGGGCTGGATTCCGGCGTCGCCCGAGGAGGGCTGGAGCCTGGGGTACGGGCGCGAGTTACATAACTTCATCGAGTGCATTCGCGAGAAGCGGACGCCGGAGAGCGACCTGGAGCTGGCGCTGGATGTGACGCTGACGATTTATGCGGGGTATGTGTCGGCGGAGGAGCGGGGGCGGGAGGTGGAGGTGGGGAGGGTGTGAGAGCATGCGTTAGTTCGGGTCTTCATTGACCCGCGCATTTCTAACTGCGCCGACTCTCGACGATTTGTTGCCGATACATTTCATAACACAAATGTTTTACAGTATTTTATAGAATGTAGACTAGTGGCCTCGGATTTACAAAGTCTCAGGGTGGACGATGACGGCCTGACGACGCCCGAAGTCGGCGGCTGGGCGGAGACGAAATATCGCCTTTTAACCCTGTACGACGAGCTGTTCTCGACCGGCATGAAGAACAAGTGGGATCAGCGAGTCTACATCGATCTGTATGCCGGAGCCGGGCACAGCCGCATTCAGGGAACCAGCAGATTCCTGAAGGGATCTCCCCTCATTGCGCTGACAGTTACTGACCCTTTTGACAAATATATCTTCTGCGAGGAACGCGAGGACCTCTTAGACGCTTTGAAGGCTCGCGTGAAACAAATCGCTCCTCAAGCCAATGTGGTGTATGTCCCGGGTAACTGCGACGCCCAAATTGACGAGATCTACAAAGAGATACCAAAGGCATCGCCCACCAACACGGTACTAAGTCTTTGCCTCGTGGATCCGTTCGACTTCGGGATCAAGTTTGAGACCTTGCGCAGACTTTCGACGGTCTTCGTGGATTTCGTCGTCCTGCTTGCCATCGGCATGGATGCGAATCGTAATTATGACCATTACGTCGAGGGGAACTCCACGAAGATCGACGAGGCGCTTGGGAACACGGAATGGCGGGAACGGTGGAAGGCGGTTGGTGTCAAGAGGAGCGACTTCAGGCCGTTTTTGGCGGGCGAGTTCTCCAGGAGCATGGAGTTACTCAACTACCTGAAGACGCCGCTGGATCGCATGAAGCAGGTGCGGTCCGTTGAGAAAAACCTGCCGCTTTACTACCTTGCCCTCTTCTCTCGCAGTCAAATGGCCTTCAAGTACTGGGACGAAGTGCTCAAGTACAGCACGGATCAACAGTGCCTTTGGTGAACCCTCGATGTCACTCCTTTCAAGAATCGAGTGGACGGACGCAACCTGGAACCCGGTTCGGGGCTGCACGAAGATCAGTCCTGGCTGCAAACACTGTTATGCCGAAAGATTCGCTGAGCGTTTTCGCGGCGTAAAGGGACATCCCTTCGAGCAAGGATTCGATTTGCGTTTTGTCCCGGAAAAGCTCGCTGAGCCCCTGCGCTGGAGCGCGCCGAGAATGATATTCGTCAACTCCATGAGCGACCTGTTCCACGAAGCCGTGCCACTTACGTATATCGAGAAGGTGGCTGCGACGATGCGGCTTGCGAACTGGCATACCTATCAGGTGCTTACGAAGCGCTCGCACCGCTTGAGGGAAGTGCTTTGCGGACCGCTTCAGACGGCCGCAAGGGATGCTCATATCTGGTGGGGTGTTTCGGTGGAGGACCGCAAGTATGGACTGCCGAGAATCGCCGATCTTCAAGGGACGCCAGCAGCTGTGCGTTTCCTCTCGGTGGAGCCCCTTCTGGAAGACGTCGGGAAACTGCCGCTGGACGGCGTCTCTTGGGTCATTGTCGGCGGCGAAAGCGGACCTGGCGCGCGACCGATGAAAGAGGAGTGGGTTCTATCGATCCGCGAGCAATGTAAAGCCGCAAACGTTCCATTCTTCTTCAAACAGTGGGGCGGTGTGCGCAAGAAGGCCACTGGCAGGACGCTTCGGGGCCGGACTCACAATGGGTTTCCCGCGCGCGTGCAGAACCCAACGTTGCCAGCACTGGCGCGCCTCAAACACGCACTCGAGATCGAAAACACTGCGCTCGTGCAGCTGGTTTAGGTGAAAGACGACTCACACCCGGCGGTGTTTTCCGCTTTCCATGGCCTTCCGAAGCAATCCGTTGATGCGGGTTTGATATCCTTTGCCGGGGCGCTTGAGCCAGGCGAGGACGCCGGCGTCGAGGCGAATCGTGAGAGACGTTTTGATCGGCCGGTAGAATTTGCCGACGACGGCTTTGCTCCAGTCAGGGCGCACGGGGATGTCCGACAGATCGATCTCCGGGTCTTTCATCCTTCGGAGGGCGTGGATCTCTTTAGCTTTTCTCTTCGGAGGCTTTTTTATAAGCTTTCCTTTCCGCTGAAGTGGCTTTGCGAGCGGAGATGATGCGTATCACCTCTTTACCGTGCGCTTCGCTATACGTGTGGGCGACTGGTGTTTTGAGTCAGAAGTTCACAACATAACGAGCCACCATGTGGGGCGGCCAATTCTGGCCGCAAGCCGGCCTTCCGGCCGGCTGGACCCGCTGGAAAGCGGGTCCGCAGGCTGAACGCCTGCCCCACCGGCATGTCGTACATACATTATGGTTTGTACGAATGGGTAACAACAGGCTGCCCGCGGCACGAGCAGTTCAAGGACATTTACCGGCGTCGCCGGAGGAGGGCTGGAGTTTGGGGTACGGGCGGGAAGCCGCTGGGGCGGCGGACGCTTCGCGTGGATAACGGTAGTGGCGGACGGCGGAATTCACATTCGCTGCCCGTTGCGTCTTTTTGTGATACTCTTCTGCCTAATCGCTGTCATTCGGCCGCCGGTTGATCATTCGCGCGCGCGGCCGGCGGCGAGGCACGGAAATGGAGGTCCAGCCGCCATGCGTTTTCCTACCCTGAGGAACTTGGTTTTCGCGATTCCCGTGGCCGTGCTCGCTCAGACGACCGAGCTGAAAATGAACGTGGTTTACCAGTGTCCGGCTGTTCAAGCCACCATGGTGGTGTATTCGTGCACGGGGACGGCGGCCAGCGATACATGCGACCTCCAGACAGCGCCTCAGGGACGGCCGGCCATGCGCGGCAAATCGACACGACAACAGGTGATGGCACTGCTCAGAATCTGCCATGTGCAAACGCCGGCGGAGGCCCAGGCCTTTGCACGGGGTGGTCCCGCCGCGCCAATGCAGGCCGCGGGCCCGGGGTTCAAGGTCGGCGATAGGGTTCGTGTGCTGGCCGTCGGCTGGCAGGAAGCGACCATCCTGCAGATTCGCGGGCGCTCCTATTACGTCCGCCTGTCGAACGGCATTGAAGTGTCGAAAGACTGGCCCACCGAAGTCCGCAGGCTCGGTGCTTTGACGGCCGCCGATCACGCCGCCGGACAGTACGATGCCCACGACCGCGTGGAAGTCAACATCAACGGCCGCTGGGCCGAAGGCACGATTCAGGGCCAGCAAGGCAACATGTACGAGATCAAGGTGCCCGGCTTCCACGGCGACTTCGATACCGACCTGTACTCAACCACTCCGGAAAATATCCGCATGTCCACCAAGCCCGCGCCTCCTCCCCCCGCGCAGCGCGGCGCCGGACAGCCCCCCAAGCCGGGCTACGTCAGTTGCGCTGGAAAATACGAAGGCCGCTGGGAGAGCACTTCGGGCGGCGCCGGCAACCAGGTGATCTTCCGTTCCGGGAAGGTGACCGTGACCGAAGGATTCCAGAAATTTTCGGATCTGGACTGCTTCATCGGCGAGGGAAAGTTGTTCCTCTATAAGGCGGGCTCATTCACGCCGTTCAACGAACCGATGGAGATTAACAACGACGGAACGTTGCAGACCGAGCTCGGCGCGATCAAGAAGATGGGCAATTGAGGCCCCGCCGGCGCGGGCAGCCCGCATCGTTCCCATTAGCATGCAGGCTGCGAAGCTGCAGCGCGGCGGCACCATGCGACTTACATGCAGAAGCACGCTAGTCAGGATTCCGGAAAACATCGCATAACCGCATCGTAGTCGCGCGGTCAACTGGTCGAGAAACGCCCCGTGCTCCGTTGCGCTCGCACGAAGCTGCAGCAGAACCAGGCAGCATTTCCGACTAGGCGGAGGTGTTCGCTAACAACCACCGCACGCGCTGCCGCATCAGCCCGGTGAGCGTGATGGACGTTTCCAACCCACGGAACGAGCGGTTTAAAGATAAGGTGTTCAAGTCTGCCGCTCAGTTGCTAGTCGGTTGGCGGTTTGAAGATTATCTCTCGTACCTCGACCCGCGCCCGGCACGCGACGACGCCCTTGCGCGCCCACGCCACCGCCTGGTCCATGTCAGCGGTTTCCAATAGCCAAAAACCACCTATGTGCTCCTTGGTCTCAAGGTACGGTCCGTCGGTGATGAGGACTCCGCCATCGGGCTGCGCCCGCAGCGACTTCGCGTTGCTTGCCGGGGACAGGCCGCAAGCGAAGATCCTGACGCCAGCAGCAATCATCTCTTTGTTGAGCGCTGAGATGTCGCGGACCATCGCTTCGCCCTCGAGGGACGGGTCGTAGTTGTCGGGGAAGTAAACTGCAACCAAGTATTGCGGCATTGTCTTCTCCTGTAATGGTCTTCAGCCGGGCTAGTTGCCCCCTTCACTATAACGATGAACGGCGGGACTGGAATTCGACAAGTCGTTTGAGTCAGAGATTCGTTTACAAAGTCTTTCAACTTTCCCGAGGTTGTCGGGCGGCAACAGGAACCGATACCGAGTCCGGCCAGCCGCTATGCAAGAGCAGGTGACGCATTGCCGCTCGCCATCGAAAACCGAATCTTGGAATTCCTTCCCACACTTCTTAAGAGACAATAGATGGCGAGTCCAAAGTTGGCAGAAGTTCTCAAGGAGCATCAATGTCGCGTCCTCCCCGCCCCATGAGTGCACCTGCGCGATTGCCGCCTCTGGATCGCAAACGGAACGCCACCCGTGCCGTCCAGACCGTCCATCTCCTAGACGTCACGGCGCACGAGGTCGTCGCGCTGAAGCCTGCCGGCTTGGCCAGCGAGCTCCCGCGCGATCCGGCAGCCGACTCGCTCGTGCATCGTCTCGCGGCGCAGGGATTTTCTGGCCTGCGGCTCGTGCACCGGCTGGACGCGCCGTCCTGCGGACTGATGCTGGTGGCCCGCTCGGCTGAGGCCGCGGCCCACTATGCGCAGGAGATTGCCGCGCATCGCTGGCACAAGTGGTATGTCGCCCAGGTCGCGCTCCCGTGCCCGAAGGCCGAGCAACTCGTGGGGGTTCACAAATCGTACCTGAGGGTCGACGGCCCTTCCGCGCGGGTCGTCCGTGCAGGCGGCAAGCCGTCGTTTCTGGACGTGACTCTGGCCACTCCTGTGCCGGATGTTCCCGGCGAGAGTCACTTGCTCGTCGAGCTTCACACGGGCCGCCTCCACCAGATACGGGTGATGCTGGCACATCGGGGAGCGCCCCTCTCAGGCGACGTTCGCTATGGCGGCCCATCCGGGCGGGCGATGTATCTGGAGCACGTGATCCTGGCGGCACGGACGTTTGCGTCCCTCCACTGGCGCGTCTGGCTCGCGCCAGCCCATCCCGACCGGGTGCGGTGGGCGCCTGCTTTGTCCGATGCGGTGGACGCCCGAGTGCGCGCCCTTTCCACCTCGCTCGCACGGGACGGCCTCAGACCCTAGACTGTAACCGACCGGGATTTTCCCCCTCATAGCCGCTCACTTTTCTCACATTGATCTGCGCGCGGCCGGAGGCGATCGTGCATCAACGGGGTATGGAGCGGTCGAAGTGGGCTCATCAGAAAACGGCTCAGATGCGACTTGGCCATATCACGACCAACCCGTCTCTCGCAACGGCGAAGAGCCAGCCAGTGGGAAGCTCATTACGCGGGTTGGCGACCACACGTCCAAGTGGATCGACAGCGCGTATTGGCAACTTGTTTTTCACCTTCTCAGTCGCCTATCTTAGGCTATTAAGGACTCATTATTCTAATACCGTACGGCTATATGCGGCATTGCTCGTGAGCTTGCCTGTGTGCCTCCCCTCAAGTGCGCAAAGCAAGGACGAGCGCACCTTCATTCGAGCACAGCGGCCGTTCAGTCTTCAGCAGGAGAAGGCCGCGGCCTCCAGCCTTCGTTTTGCCGGGTCGCTGCCACAGATCGCTTCGGCAGGCGGCTGGGATACATCGCTCACGCTTGTGAATCTAGGCACGGACCAAGGTGAAATGCAATTGAACTTCTTCGCGAACGACGGCAACTCACTCTCGCTGCCTTTCACATTTCCCCAACAGCCGTCCTCGGGAGCGTCATACGCGTCGAGCTTCGACCAGGTTGTAAATCCCGGCGCAACGCTGATTCTCGACACTACCGGCCCGGCTTTAGAATCCACGTGGACCGGCTCCTCCCAAGTGTTGACCAACGAGAACATCGGCGCCTCTGCGATATTCACCAACACAGCGAGCGGCCAGTCGGCGGTAGTGCCACTGGAAACGCGCAACGCCGGATCGTTTCTGGTAGCTTTCGATAACACGCGCTCCGTCTCGACCGGTGTGGCAATCGCTAACGTGTCGGCCAGTACGGCCAGCGTCAACGTGACAATCCGCAACGACGCGGGCGTGCTTATCGGCGCCGGTTCCATCAGCCTGGCGGCGAACGGGCACACCTCGTTCATGCTGACTGACCGCACCCAAGGCTTCCCAGTGACGGCAGGCATGCGCGGTACGGTCGAGTTCAATGCGCCGTCAGGCGGCCAGATCAGCGTGCTGGGGCTGCGTGCAAATGCGATCACGAACGGCTCGGGTTTTGCTTTAACCACACTGCCGGTGCTGATGCGCGCTGGATTAGCTGGCGGCACACTCGCGCACCTCGCGTCTGGAGGCGGCTATCAGACCGAAGCGCGCTGGCCAAACGGAAACGACGTTTTCAATGTAAACTGGGCCACCGCGCAGGCGGGCACCACTGCGTCGCAGCTCGTCGATTCCAATCTGCCCGCCATCGACTGGAGCGGCGCCAAGGTGCATCTCTGGAGCGGCATCGATCCGTGGTCAAACCAAACGGGCACGGTCACGGCCTCACAGGCTGGCCAGATTACATTGAGCCTGGACGATGCGTGCTTGTCTACTTATATCTGCCCGGCGCCCGGCGGCTACTACTATCTGTTCGGCGTCCTAGGCGCGCTCGATGCCGAGCAAGAGTGGTATTACGACTCTACGGCGAGCACGCTGTATTTCTGGGCTCCCGGTGGCGTGAATCCGAATACCCTGAATGTGCGCGCAAAACAACGCCAGTATGCTTTCGATCTAAGTGGCGTATCCAACGTAACGATTCGAAACATCGGTGTTTTTGCCAGCGCGATCAACATGAATAGCTCGAGCGCCAACAACGTCCTCGACTCCCTCAACGTTCAATACGTCTCCCACTTCACGGCTCTACCCGCCGCAGTCGGTTCCTTTACCAACGCCCACTTCACGGACAGCGGCATCATCATCAACGGAACCGGTAACACTCTACAAAACAGCACGGTCGCTTACAGCGCTGGCGCCGGCGTTGCTGTGGTGGGGAGCAGTAACAGTCTCCGGAACAACCTGATTCACCACACCGGCTACATAGGGAACTACGCTTCTGGGATCAGCCTGCAGGCGGGCGCAAACACGATCCGGAACAACACGGTTCACACTAATGGGCGATTCGCGCTGTACCTCTGCGGCTGGACGTCGTGCGACAACGACGAGATCGGCTACAACAATCTCTTCAACGGCATGATTCTCACGCACGACGGGGGCGAGATTTACGCGACGGCCACCGTGTCTGGAGTAAGAATCGATCACAACTGGATCCACGACACTCAACTGCACGGGGCCGACCCGCCCTCGACCCAGTTCACTGGCGGTATCGAAGGTGTCGATCTCGACAACCACGCCAGCGGCTACGAAGTGGATCAGAACGTTCTCTGGAACAACCAGGTTGACAACACAGGCATATCCGGCATGGGGCTCACTACACCGGATAATAACAACATTCATAACAATACCATTCCCGATGTCGGCAGCGGCGCTGAGATTTCGCTGGGGGCTATCCAGAACTGCGGCACGACGCAGGTGGCCGACACCCTCGTCCTTGTCGCCGTGGATCAGAGCGTCGAGATGAACACGCCTTGCCCGGCCAATGACAACGGCCCGGCGCCGCCGGGCGCGACGGACATGAATGCGTCGGTGCAGGTGGGCTGCGACCTTCCCGGCTGCCAGTCCGAGGGGCCGCCCGCCATTGTAGGGAATTTGGTGGCAGCGTCCATAGCGATCCAGCCGGCAGATGTGACTGTCATCGCGGGCCAGACGGCAACATTTACTGTCTTAGGAGAAGGTTCACCTCCCTTGAGTTACCAGTGGCAGAGGAATGGTGTGAATATAAGGGGCGCCATAAGCGCAACGTACACCACGCCAGCCACTAGCGCGGCAGACAATGGCGCGCTCTTTGCTGTGCAAGTCAGCAATTCGGTGGGCAGCGTCACCAGCGACGCAGCAACCCTCATCGTGCGCTGATTGGATTGTCTCCTCGGAGGTCGGCTAGGCTCCGCTGATGTCTCAAATTGACGTATCGTGCCCTTTGCTCGGATGTGGAAGACCGGTCTAGCTGGCGCCAGCCCATCCCGACCGGGTGCGGTGGGCGCCTGCTTTGTCCGATGCGGTGGACGCCCGAGTGCGCGCGCTTTCCGCCTCGCTCGCACCGGACGGCCTCAAATCCTAGACGTCACGGCGTGAACAGAACGGCGGCCACACGGCCGGACTCGCGGACGTCGACAGGCCACGGTGGGAAAGGTTGCCAGGCGGGCGCAGAGCCGAGTGCCTTCGTGACGAGACGCGCGAGCGCGTCATTGCCAGCCAGTTCTCGCGTGTTCGAAGCGGCAAATACCGAGCCGCCGGGCGCCAGCACGCGGAGCGCCGCCTGCACCAGCGCCGGGTAGTCGTCCAGAGCCTTCCACGGTTTCACTCCCCGGTGGCGATCGCCCGCAGCGAACGTGGGAGGATCGAGGATAACGAGATCGAATCTCTCGTCGCGATGCCTGGCGGCGTAGGCCAGATATTCGAAAGCATCCATGCGGAAGAAGCGGGCGGCCGAGGGTTCCAAGCCGTTGAGCGCCAGGTTGCGTCTTCCCCATTCCAGGTAGCGGGCCGAGACGTCCACGTTCGTCACGCACGCGCCCACCGCTGCCAGCGGCACGGCGAAGGCGCAGGTATAGGCGAAGAGATTGAGCACCCGCGGGGGCCTTCGCTCGGACAACGCGCGACGGTGCTCCCGGTGGTCGAGGAACAGGCCGGTCGAGTGCCCATCGTAAAGGCGGACCTCGAAGCGCGACTCGTACTCTTGCACCACGAGGGATTCCGGTTGCTTGCGGCCGGCGCGAGGGGCGGCCGCGCGCAATTCGCCGGGCGAGCGGCCCCCGAGCCGGCTCCGGTCACGTGCGAACGGTTTGACATAGACCGCCTCGAGCCCCGCCGGCGCCAGTATATCGAGTGTCAACTGCGCGGCCGTGGTGACCGACGTCTGTGACAGGTGAGCGTCTTCATACACATTCATCACCGCGGCAGGCCCATAGCGATCGAGATAGACGCCTGGCACGCCGTCACCAGGGCCATCCAGCACGCGATACGCTGTCACCTCTCCGTCTTCGAAGATGGGCGCGCGGCGCCGCCAGGCTGCATCGAGAGACTCGGCGAACCGGGCCGCCGCAAAATCCATGCGTGGCGGACGCTGGAGCCGTGGCACACGGGCATCGTAGCAAAGTCGCGCCTGAAGAAGCGCTCAGGCGGGCGCGACGCGCCGCCAAGCAAAATCGGATTGTCGATTCCGACGTGCTCCAGGCCATCCATTCTCCGAGGGCCTCTCTACATGGTCGATGAAACTCCGGCGAGGATTAGGCACGATAAGTCCTTTCGGAGTCCTTTCGGTTGTATCGGGAGTGCGCCGGCGGTGTGAGGCTGGGGCGAAGGGCTAGGCTGATCGCCGGTGCCTTCCCGATACGACGACTTGGACTAAGCCGCTTCAGAAGGCCTATGGGGATTGGTTTCCAAGTTGCTTCGTAGGTAGGCGTTGAAGTGGGCTGCTCGAAGACGGCGCTTGGCGTTTGGATAAGGCAGCATTAGAGATGGAAGATCAGGGAGCTGGTTCGCACTGACATCACAAGGCTGGTGTAGGAGCTGGTGGGACACAGCTCTCCTGGACCCGCAGAGGGGTGGGGCTGTGTGGTTGGCGATGCGGTTGGAGACGAGCATCGAGCTATGAAGAGTCCATCAATTGGACCTCATGGCACGGCATGGCCGTGGTTGTGAGTCGGTGATCCCAGTCGATGATGCGGAGCTGCCCGACTTTGCAGACTGGGCAGAGTGCGTGGCGTACTTCGATGGCAAGCGGCCCGGCCTCAGCTACAGGCAGGAGCTGGCGGCAGTGTTGGATGACTTTCTTTCGATTGCGGTTGGAGAGAAATCCGAAGTGCCGGATCTTCACGAATCCGCTCGGCAACACATGCAGGAGAAACCGCCGGATGAACTCAATGGCATCCAGGGAGGTCTCTTTGATCTGGTTGCCATCTTGCGAATCGCGCCAGCGAAAGCGGACCCGTCCATTCTGCAGCTCCAGCAATCGTCCATTGGATATGGCCACCCGGTGGGTGTATCGTGCCAGATACTGGAGCACTTGCTGCGGGCCGCCGAAAGGGGGCTTGGCGTAAACGACCCACTCCTGCCCACGGAGGGATGAAAGGAAATCCGCAAACTGGATCGGGTGGGCGAGTTGGCGAACTCGCCCGTGGAATTCGAGACGGTTTGCGGCAAACGCCTCTTCCAGATAAGCGAGGAACTTACCGCGAAATAGGTGGCCAAGCGGCCTCACCGGTAAGAAAAACTTCTTTTTGCGAGGTCTGATCCACCTTTGCCCATCGGGAGACAACCCTCCGGCGGGCACTACACAATGGATATGCGGGTGGGCCTCCAGTCGTTGTGACCACGTGTGTAGAACGGCGAGAAAGCCAATCCGTGCGCCGAGCCGTTTTGGATCGGCAGCCATTTCAAGAAGGGATTCGGCCACAGCACGAAACAAGATTCCGTAAACGACGCGCGGGTTTTGAAGTGCCAGAGGCGCCAATGCGTGAGGGAGTGTGAAGACCACGTGACAGTACGGAACCGGGCAGAATCTCCGCCGCTCGATCACGAAGCCACTCGTCTCGCGTCCGGCTGTGGCACTTTGGACAATGGCGGTTGCGGCAGGAACGATATGCGATCTCTTGATGACCACATCGATCGCACTGCTGCACCTGAGTGCCCAGTGCGGCGGTACGGCACGCGCTGATGTCTCGGAATGCCTTACGCTGCTGGGGAGACAGCATTTTTCCCCAACGATTCAGGAACTCCTGTCCATGCTGTTGGAAGACATCGGCGACTTCCAGCCGAGGTGGCGTCACCGCCGGCGGCCGTCACCATCCGTTTGCATTACTGCGATGACTTGCAGGTTATCTAAGGGACTGACCGTCGCACTGAGCGTTCGCTTGGAAACGTGCAAATACCGCGCCGTCGTCTCGAGATCGGCGTGGCCGAGCAAGACTTGGATGACCCGCAAATCCGTGCCGGCTTCGAGCAGGTGCGTGGCGTAACTGTGGCAAAAGCTTCGGAGACAGCGTGACGTCCCGCGGAACCTGGCCCTTGCCTTCTCGAACATGAATGACCATCCGTTGGCCATCGATGTCGGGTACCTTGAGCGTGCGGACTTCGGCGCGGCGCAGTCCCGCTCCGTATAGTGTGGCGAGAATCGCGCGATGCTTCAGGTTCATCGTGACGTTGAGAGCTTTCGCAATGTCCTCTTGGCAGAGCACATCAGGCAGTTTCCGTCGAACCTTTGGTTTGGGAATCTCCAAATCGAACCACGGCCGCTTCAAGGTTTTGGTGTAGATGAACTTGAGGGCAGCACGATGAACCTGATAGGTACTCCAGGCAAGCTTCTTGTCATCGATCGAATGCAGGAGGTACTGCCTCACTTGCTCAGGCCCCAGCCTGTCGGGCGCACGATGAAAGAAGCTTGCAAAATCCCGCACAACGCGCGTGTAGGTGTGGATGGTGGTCTCGGCGAAATTGCGGAGCTTCATATCGCCGATCATTCGCTGACGTAGTTGGGTCATTCAACGACCTCCTTCGGTCGTTGAATAGCCTCAAACTACGGGAAACGCTAGAGGGACAGGTCTGCCGCGCAGCGGCTTAGTCCAAGTCGGCTTACGTCCTCCGATCATCGCCTCCCGGCATTTGGCCATATGGCGCCCCATGCTGCGTTGTGTTCGGAACTGGCAACAAATGTCACGCTGACGATTTATGCCGGGTATGTCGGCGGAGGAGATGGGGGGAGAGGCGGAGGCCCCAGGGCCTGAGGCGAGCAGCGGCCGATCCTCCTAAAGATTGGTGCCGAGGACACGAAGCCCCCTCGGCGAGTTAGCCGCCAATCTGCCGGAGGATCGTAGCGTGATCGAAGTACACCTTCTCGCAGACTAGCTTCTCGCCTTCAAAGACAAAAATGCACGCACTCTGCACCTCCACTCGCTTTCCGGTCGGCGCAATCCCAGCCCAAGGGCCGCGATGCGTGCCGCCGAATCGGCATTCCACAATGATCGCCTCCTCGGCATGATAGAGCGCTGATTTCTCCAACCAAAAGTCGGGAAATGCACTGAGCAGTTGAGTGAGCAGGCCGTGAACGGCCTCCCTGCCATCGGCGATCGCCCCCACCGCCGGAACTTCATATCGCGGATGATGAAAGGTTGCCAGGGCGGCAGCAACATCATGCTTCACGGCTTCCGCCTCGATATGCGCGTTAACTACGGCTTCACGGTTGGCCCTCACGTCTTGGGCACTTCGAGTGGCCATGATTCCTCCAATCGGAGCAGTTTACTCCAATTCCAATGACCTGGGCATCTGATTCCCATGGGCGTTAACAACTCGAGTTCGCCGCACGCGAGAGAGCGCATCACCGGTCATCCGGAAACTTGGCGTTACCTTGCTGAAGGCTGGCCAGTCCCTCGCGGTCGATGCCATCGAGCCCATTCGCGAGACGCGGACGCCGGAGAGCGGACTGGAGCTGGCGCTGGACCGGCGCAACGGGTATATGCCATACTGGTCGCGCGTGAGATGGCGGTTCACAGTACGGCTCTTGGCGGCACTTCTACTCGGCTTATCAGCGTGCGGCGCGGACGGGTCGAGCATGGCCGCGGTCTCTATTGCGAAAACCGTCTTTTCGGCTCCTCAAAGAGCGCGGCGTGCGCCGCACCGTCTCCCGCAGCACTCTGAACCCGCGGTAACCCCACGGGTGATGCGAACAATGGAGTGGCTGCCTGACTCGCGGCGCCCCAGCGAGTTTTTGCTCCGTTCGATTTTTCAACGTCCACCGCCAAGCCCCTCTCCCATCCACGCTTAGGGCCAACTACCAACAGCAGGCTGCTAAATGCAAAACCAGGCGGAGGGCAAATCCGAGCTCCCTTCGGCCTGATTTCGCGGGTCGTGAGGAGGGTGGAGTGCGACAATTCTTAGGTTCATTATTTGCGTCTTTCGATCGCGACCGGTTCGCCATCCAGCGGATCAATACTATACGCTTGGAACTCGCCCGAGTGAGCGATGACCGACTCCGGGACGTAGCAGCAGGGGCGAATGGCTTATTGCAATTCATTGCGGTTGCAGCGGTAGCCGCTTCGCGGATTCTCGGCCAGGAAATGTATGATGTACAGCTTCGCGGCGCGCTGGCCCTGGCTCGCGGCAGCATCGCAGAGATGCAGACGGGCGAGGGCAAGACACTTGCCGCCGTGCCGGCCGTGGCGTGGTTTGCTCGCGCACGGAAGGGCGTGCATGTCATGACCGCCAACGATTACCTGGCGCGTCGCGATGCGGGTTGGATGGGGGACATCTATCGATTTCTTGGATTCTCGACGGGGTATGTTCAGCAAGGCATGACGCCTGGCGAACGCCGCGCCGCCTATGCGAGCGACGTGACGTATGGGACCGCCAACGAGGTCGGCTTCGACGTGTTGCGCGATCGGCTGGCACTTCGCCTCGACGAGCAGGTGCACCGTCCATTTTTCGCGGCAGTCATCGACGAGGTCGACTCCATTCTGATCGATGAGGCCCGCATCCCGTTGGTCATTGCCGGTGGCGATACAGACGACACGGCTCTGGCGTATGTAGCCGATCAGGTGGTGCGGCGGCTGCGGCCTGGGGCGCACTACACCGTCGACGCCGGCGGTCACAACGCCGCCCTTACCGACGCCGGCATCCGCGCAGTTGAAGACGCTTTCGGCTGCGGCAACCTCTTCGAGGAACGCAATCTCCGCCTGCACACCGCTGTACAGGACTCGCTCGAAGCCCACGCGCTTCTTCGCCGCGATGTGGATTACCTGGTCAAGAGCGGCGCCATAGAGATGGTGGATGAATTCAAGGGCCGGATCGCTCTGAACCGCCGCTGGCCCGCGGGACTCCATACTGCTGTGGAAGCCAAGGAGGGTGTGGTCCCGAAATCCCAAGGAATGGTTCTCGGGTCCACCACCATCCAACACCTGGTAGCACTCTATCCACGGGTTTGCGGCATGACCGGAACGGCAGCAACCCAGGCCATCGAGTTTCAGCGCGTGTATGGTCTGTACGTGGAGACGATACCTACCAACCGGCCGGTAGTCCGGGTGGATCAACCGGACATCCTGTTTGCGACCAAAGCCGAAAAGGAACAGGCGGTCGTCGAAGAGATAAGACGCGTGCACGCCACTGGACAGCCCATCCTCGTGGGAACGGCGAGCGTGGAAGAGTCCGACAGGCTGACCGCAACGTTGACGCACCTGCCGCACCGCGTCTTGAACGCGCGCAATGACGAGGTTGAAGCAGCGATTATCGCGGAGGCCGGCCAGCGCGGCGCCGTCACGATATCTACGAACATGGCCGGGCGGGGCACGGATATTCGCCTCGGGGAGGGGGTGGCTGCGCTGGGCGGGTTGTACGTGATGGGTACCAACCGGCACGAGAGCCGGCGCATCGACAACCAACTGCGCGGCCGCGCTGGCCGGCAGGGTGATCCGGGCTGCTCGCGATTCTTTGTCTCGCTGGAGGACCCGTTGATGGTGAAGTATGGCGACCTCGACCCGCGGTACCGCAACGATCCGGCCTCGATACAGCGGCTGGTAGAGGGCCAGCACCTGGATCAGCGCCAGTTTCTGCAGCGCTACGATGTTCCCGTCGAAGGCCAGCGCAACAAAATTCACACCTATCGGCAGTCGGTGCTCGACGGTATAGCTCCGTGCCGGTCTGAGTTGGAGCAGCAGATCACGCTGCGCGTGATCGACGAACTGTGGGCCGATTATCTCGCCCGGCTGGAGGACTTCCGCGCGGGCATCCCCTGGCAGTCCTATGCCGCGGTTCCAGGCTTTTTCGTGGGCGTCGACTATCGCGACCCGCATTTCACCTTTCTGAGACAAATCGATCAATGGTTCCCGGAACTGGAAGCCGCTATACCAGCAGAAGTAACACGCCGCCTCGCAAAAGCCGAGGCAGACGGCAGCGTCCGCTTCGGAGACCGCGGCGCTGTCTGGACGTACCTCACGACCGACCAGCCCTTTGGGGCCTGGACAGAGCGCCTCCTGAAAGGTATCCAAAAGAAGCTATGGGGCCATGGCAGGTAAGAATCGAGACGAGAAGTCTGAACTCCCCCCGGTTATAGTGTTGCGACCGTGGGGCGATACTGAACTCACGGGTTGCGGCTGCTGCCCCGGCGATGATGGCATCCTCCATCTCTACGCACGCAAAGCTGGCCCGATGCCGGAAGAGTTGGCCGCAACGAAAGACTTCGCCGTCACCAAGGCAGTTGCCGGCTTCGTGAGGTTGTTGATAGCCGGCGAGGGAGCACCCATGTTGAGATTATTGGGATTCAATGGATTCAAAGAATACTTCGAATTTTATGGAAGGTGTTAAATTGCGCGCAGATCGACTTCAGATCGGCCACAGTGGCCGGCACTGGAAACAGCAGGTTACTGAATGCTTTCGCGCCAAGGATTGTCCAATTAGGATTCCATTAGCTGGTGCAGCTGGGCCAACTGCTCTGCGGCTGTTTTCTCCCCTTCACTATAAGCTAGGTTCACGGTCCTCATTAAACACCGGAACGACTTGAATTGAGGTCCTTTTTACATTTTTGGACCACCCGCTACGGGGACAACCGAATCCGCTTAATGGTCCGGATTTAACACACCGGACATCCCGAAAAAAGAATTAAATGTGATCACAATTCACCGTTCTGCTCTATACTAAAGCGCATCCGTTCGAGCAGGAGAGTGCGAGCTGGCTTAGGTTTGATTCACTCCCCCATTTAGGGCAGATAGACGCAAGCCGATGCCAATTTACACTGAAAAAAGGAGGAAACCAACATGGAAGTACCGCGTGACTACAAACCATTGAAAGGCACGGAACACACTCATCCGGAAGACCACAAGTTTCTAAATCCGA
>Ga0335079_10001750_pt1 | contig 24794 bp, 21 predicted proteins | sample Lox_Sample_33_FD_206719 | JGI IMG/M metagenome (GOLD analysis project Ga0335079, IMG submission 206719) | Soil microbial communities from Loxahatchee National Wildlife Refuge, Florida, United States - Lox_Sample_3.3 | ecosystem: Environmental > Terrestrial > Soil > Wetlands | place: USA...
GATCACGGTCGCGACCCGCAGTTTGCGTGTCATTCCGGGCGCTCCGTCCGCAGCCCGCAGGCAAGCGCCACGCTCACTGCCTCGAGGCGGCTGTGCACGTCGAGCTTGGCGAAAATGTTCCGTGTGTGGGTGCGTACGGTATCCATCGAGATCATCAAATCCTGGGCGATCTGGCGGCCGCGCTTGCCGTCCATCATGCTGAGGAGCACGTCCCGCTCACGCGGGCTGAGCACGTCGAGCGGGTCCGTGTGATCTTTGGCGCGGCCGATGTCGGCGCGGAGCGCACGAATAATCTCGCCCAGCATGTCCGGCGGGTACCAGGAGTGGCCGCGGCGCACCCCGCGCAGCACCGCCTCAAGTTCGGCGGCGCCCTGCTCCTTCGCGACCCATGCGGACGCGCCCGCCCTGGCGGCTTCCACCGCGTGCGCGACGTCGCGGTCGGCACTCAGAACGACCACGTGTGCGGACGGCCTGGCGGCTAGGAGCTGCCGCACAACGTCCCCGATTGCCGCACCGAGCGGCTCGACGTCGATCGTGATGACGTCCGGCCGCAGCCCCCGGACGATGTCGATCAGGTTCGGGTCAAGTGCGGCGCAACGGCCTGCCACCCACAGATCCATGGCCGCGGACAGCCGGGCAGCCAGCGCCTCGGTGACCATCAGATGATCATCGACGAGAAGCAACCGCAGCATGTCCACCTGCTCACTGTGCCTCGCGGGCGCTGCCGTGTCCTCATCCAGATGCATGACGACGTTCTCGTCCGCGGACATGGCCGGCTGGCCGGTCGCGGGAGGCTCGGCGGCGCGCTCAGCTGGCCTGGACATCGCTGCTTGACCCGGTTCCGCGCAGGGGTGCCACGGCGTCGATCTGCTGGCCGGCCGGATGATCAGCCGCCATCTGGCTGTCCGCGTTGCGTCTCGCCGGGCTCGTCCACCGCCCACTGGACCTTGCCAGCCAGGCAAGCGGAACCGCATAGAGCGCGATCGCCGCGTCCATCGCCCGCAGCACAGGGAAGAAGACGCCGCAGAGCAGGAGCCGCGGCCGCCGTTCGAGCAGGGCCGCCAGGCAGGTGAGCGCGTAGTCGGGCACCACGATCCCGAAGAACACCGCTCGCAGGGTGACGTGGGCCGCGACCGCGGCATGCATGGCGCCGAACCAGGGCCACGACAGCGCTGCGGTGCCGAAGTCCGGGAGCAGGAGGACGACCAGCAGTAGCGGAATCAGCAGGAACAACAGGCTTGCGGTGACCAGTTCGAGCAGCAGCACCGAGAGCATGGCGGTGAACAGGTTCGCGCGCGGCGGATGGCGCCGGACGGTCTGCCACAGTCCAAGCGACCAGCGTTTGGTCTGGCGCACGTAGTCGCGGACGTTGTCAGGGTCCTGGGTGACGGCGACGGCCGACGGCTTGAAACCGACCTTGCCCAGCCGTTTCTGGTAGATCTCGAAGGTCATGTTGAAGTCTTCTATCGCCAGCCCCGGCGGGTTCATATCTATCCGCGGTAGCACATCGCTGCGGTACATGCTGGCGAAGCCCGGGACGATGTGCGTCGCGTTGAGGTGCGACGACGTCTGGCCGAACTTGAGCGCGCGCTGGCCGATCGCGTAGATCCGCTGGCGGTGGCCGACGAGCACGTTGCCGGTGAGCGATAGCTTGCGGTCCCACGAGGTCTTGACGGCGCCCGCCACCGCGACCACCGCCGGGTTGTCGAATAGCGGCAGCGCGGTGGCGAAGTACCCGGGCTGCACGCGGGTGTCCGCGTCGAGCAGCATGACGGCGGCGAACCGCTCGACCAGCCTGAAGAGCGAGATCGCTTCCCGCAGGGCCCCGGCCTTGCCGAGATTCTCACGTGTCTCGATGACGCTCGCCCCGGCTTTCCTTGCGATCTGGACCGTGCGGTCGGTCGACCCGTCCGAGACCACGTGCACGTTCTTCCGCGGCACCAGCTTCATGATGGCCGTGAGAGAGTCCTCGATGACCACGGCCTCGTTGTGCGCGGGAATCAGGACGGCGATGTCGTGTACCGTCAGCGAATCCCGCCGCGGCGGATGCCGTTCGCAGGCGCCCGCCGTGTCGACGATGCTCAAGGCGGCGTCGACGCCTGCCGGCGACTGCGTGCCTGCTGGCACGTCACTGTCAGCCGGGGCCGTGCCCGCCGGGGCCGTGCCCGCCGGGGGACCGTCAGCGGGCACTCTCCCAGCCGGAGCCGCCCCGGCCTGAGCGGTCCCGCCAACCCGAGCGGCGCCAGCCCTGCGCGCCCTGGCACCGCGAAACTTGGTGAACTGGTCGCCGACCAGTCTGCACAGGCCCACCGTTCCCCACACGGCGAAATTGGCGCCGACAACGAGGACAGCGAGCACCCACCACGGCATCATCGGGCGCCCCGCGAGTTCGTGGCGGCAGGCGCACGCCCGGCCGGAAGCGTCTGGCGCAGCGCGTCCCAGATGCCGGTGTCCTCGAACCCGTACATCCACAGGTAGACGCCGCCTATCCCGGACCCGCGCGCGGCAGCGAATTTCGCCTTCGAACTGGGGGCATTCTCGAACCACACCACGTGTTTGTGTCCGGATTGGTCGGTGTAGTCGAACCAAGGTGACTGGCTGGCGGCGTCGAAATGCGGCTGCGCATGGTACTGGTTGGCCAGCCGGAAGGCCTGCAGCCAGCCGATAACCGTGCCGTGGCCGCCCGCCGCCCAGTCGTAACCGTAGAGCGGGACGCCAAGAATGATCTTGTGGGCCGGTATCTGGCTCTTGACATAGCGCAGGACGCCACGGACCCAGCCGATCGGCGCGACAGGGCCAGGCGTTGAGCCTGCCCAGTGATAGTCGTAGGCCATGAGCCTGACCTGGTCTGCGACCCGTCCGATGGCCGCGTAGTCCTGAGCAACGTTGCGCTGGTCGGTGCCCGCGTTTGTGGTCTTGGCGAACAGCGCGACTGACAGGGTCTTCCCCTTGGCGTGCAGGGCGGCCCCCAACTGGGTCACGAAAGCGGTGAAGGCGCTCCTGTCGCTTGCGTGCAGGTCCTCGTAGTCGATGTCGATGCCCGCGTAGTGCTGCTGCCGCACCAGCGCGATGATGGCCGCCACGTGCTGCGCCCTCAACCTGGGGTCGTGCAGGATCTGGTACACGGGCTGATAGGCCCAGTTGCCCTGGCTGATGTTGGCGAGCGTAGGCACGAGCGGTATCTTCGCCGCGCTGAGCCTGGCCAGTTGCGCCGTTACCGCGCCGGACTGGGCAGGAGCGTACTGGGTGACGATCTGACCACGGCTGTCGAGCCCGTACATCCACGGCGAGACCTCACTGAAGGCGCGCCGGTTCGACAGCACCGCAGCCGTGCCGTGATCGATGTTCCAGTAGGGCAGCGAGGCCACCACGAGACTTGCGCGCGCGGTCGTGCGCAGGTTCGGCAACACGGTCAGCGCCACGAGCACGGCGCCGAGCAGGAGGATAGCCAGCCAGAACATTCCCGGCCGCGGGCGCCGCGGCGGCGCACCGCGGCCGACGGGGGACCCGTCGGCCGCAGCAAGGGTGAGCACCGGGCCGCTCCGGCGGCGTAGCGTCCGCTTGGCGCGGTCCGGGTATGAGCGCGCACTTGTCCTGGTACGCGCTTTGACCTCTGGCATCTCGGCTCGGCCGGGGCCTTTCCCGCCCTTAGGAGGCGACGGCAGCCGGCCTGCTGCGTGCCGCGGCCTGGTCTTCGATGACGGCCTCGATGATGTCGTCAAGCGTCCGCTTGGCGCTGAAGCCGACTAGGTCACGTGCGAGCGTGCAGTCGGGCACCCGCCGCAGCATGTCCTCATAGCCTGAGCCGTAGGCAACCAGGTAGGAGATCCGTGCGATCTCGCTGGGCGAGCCGGTAGCCGCGATCACCCGCAGGGCGAGTTCGTCGATCGTTACCTGCTCGGAGCTGCCGAGGTTGACCGCCCTGCCGTGGGCCCGATCCGACCGGGCCAGGTCGATGAGCGCAGGCACGACGTCGTGCACGTGACAGAAACAGCGCACCTGCGCGCCGGTGCCGAAGACGGTCAGCGGCTCACCGGCACGCGCCTGCCGTACGAACCTGGGGATCACCATCCCGTACCGGCCAGTCTGCCGCGGGCCGACGGTGTTGAACAGCCGGACGATCACCGCGCGCAGGTCACGTTCGCGGACGTAGGCCTCGACGAGACTCTCGTCGATCGCCTTGGCCTCCGCGTAGCTCCACCGGGACTTCAGCGGTGAGCCGATCACCCTGTCGTCGTCCTCGCGCAGCCCGACCGTCGAATTCTTGCCGTAGATCTCGCTGGTGGAGGCGACAAGCACGCGGGCGCCCCACCGGTCGGCTGCCTCGACAACGTTTTCTGTGCCGTGGATATTCGTCCGCAGGCTATCCAGCGTGCGGTCACGAATGACGAACGCACCTACGGCCGCCGCGAGATGGAAGACCGTGTCGGCTCCCGCGGTGAGGTCGTCGACGAGGACGCGGTCGGTAACCGAGCCCCTGACCAGCCGGAAACGGGGATGATGGGCCACCGCGTCGAGATTCTGCAGCCGCCCGGTGCTCAGATTGTCAAGCCCGACGACCTCGTCCCCGGCCGCTAGCAACGCCTCGACCAGATGTGACCCGATGAAGCCGGCGGCCCCAGTCACAAACGATTTCATCCTTCGCCTCCTGTTTGCCGGGCAGGCGCAGCTGAGCTGCCGACCCCGATGATGAGCGGCGGCACCGTAGCCGCCGGGCCGGCGGCCGCAATGCGCGGTGCCGGTGATCTGATTGCGGCGTGGCCGCTTGGCGGGCCGCCTGACCTGCCGTCCGCCTGGATCGCGGCGGGCCGGGCAGGCGCCGGGCGCAGCCGTTCGTAAAGATCGTCGATTCGTGCCGTCACTGCCTCGATGCCGTACTCGCGCTCGATCGCGGCGACAGGAATCCGATCCCGCTTCCCGGCGGTCACCTCGGTGGCCATGGCGGCGCGCAGGCCCGGCGCGCTAGAAGGAACCTGGCGTGCGCGGTCCACGCCAAGGCCGTCAAGCGCCGGGCAGGTCGTGTAGAGCACCGGTAGCCCGTTCGCAAGCGCTTCGAGTACCGACAGGCCGAACGTCTCCTGCTTGGAAGAGGCCACAAACAGGTCAAACGCGGAAAGCACGGCCGCCACGTCGTGCCGCTCGCCCGCGAAGATGACCCTGTCGGTGACGCCACATGCGCCCGCCACCTGTTCTAGGTGCTCGCGCTCCGCACCGCCGCCGACGATTACCAGCCTGGCTTTGTCGTCGAGCAATGGGGCGGCCGCCTCGATCACCATGTCAAATTGCTTATTCGGGTCGAGCCGGCCGAGCAGGCCGATCACATAGCTGCCGGGCACCAGGCCGAGCTCGCTACGTACCCTGCCGCGGGCTTCGGCGTCGAATGCCGCCCTGCCGAGGTCGACGCCATTGGGGATGACCGTCATATTGCGCGGCCGAACACCCCAGCTAGCGAGCCGGTCCCTGACGGTTTCTGAGACCGCGATCGTCGTGTCGGAGAGCCGTTCGGTGCCGAGGTAGAGGGCCCGTACGCCGAGTGTCATGCGGCGGCGCTCCAGGTGCGTCTCGCCGATCGAGTGTTCGGTGCTCAGTACGACCGGGGTGCCCGCCAGCCAGGCGGCGGTCCGCCCGTAGATCTGCGACCGGTACAGGTGTGTGTGCACCACGTCGTAGCCGCCGCTGCGGATCAGCCGCCGCAGCCGGAGCAGCGCGGACAGCTCGGTATTACGTGTCATGCCGAGGTCACGCACCCGTCCGCCGTCGGCGCGGATCATGTCAGCCACCGGGCCAGGGTTGTAGAGCGTCACCACGTCGGACTCATGCCGGGTGTGCTGGAGAATGGAGCGCAGCTGAAGCTCTGCGCCGCCGACGCCCAGGCCTGTTATTACATGCAGAACTTTCACCGTCGGGCTCCTTGCGACGAGTCAGGGAAGGAAGATGCCACCGCGGTGGCGAGGGTCCGGGCCAGAATCAGCAGATCGAGCCAGAACGACCAGTACTCGATGTACTGGTTGTCGAACCGGGCCCGGTCGCGGATCGAGGTATCCCCGTTGAGGCCGTGCACCTGGGACCATCCCGTCATCCCTGCGGGCATCCGCTGCCTGTCTTCGTAGCCGGGGACCTCCTGGCCGAACCGGGTGGCGAAGTAAGGTCGCTCGGGCCGGGGCCCGACCAGCGACATGTCACCGCGGAGCACGTTGATGAGCTGAGGAAGCTCGTCCAGGTGCGTGCTGCGCAGCAAGCGGCCCAGCTTGGTGGACCCCTGGATGGGAACCACCCAGCGTGTGTCGGGGCGGCTGTGCTCGGCGAGGGTCCGCAACTTGACGATCGTCGCCCGGCGGCCCCGTCCGGTGAGGCGGACCTGACGGAACAGTACAGGGGCGCCGCATCGCAACCGGACCATCGCGGCCGCGGCGACCAGCACGGGGGCGGCCACGGCGAGCAGCACCACGCCGGCGACCACATCGAAAGCTCGCTTCAGCAGGCGGCCTGCGGGCGGGAGCCCGCGCCGCAGCGGGATGAGCGGGATGCCCCAGACCTCGTCCAGATAGGCCCGGGGCACGGCCGCGCCGAGTTCGTACAGGCGGGGCACCACGCACACGTCGGCGTGCAGCGGCCGGCACGCGCGCGCCGCGGCGACGAGATCCTCGTCGCCGCCGGCCGGAAAGCAGATGATGACGCGGCTGACCCCGCGCTGCGTGACCACGTCACCGAGATCTGCAAGGCTGCCAAGGACAGGCAGCCGAGCGGCTCCGTCAGGCGTCGCGCCGCTGCGTGCGGGGTTATCGAGAGCTGCCTTGCCCAGCGCGAGCGCGGCGTCGTCCAGGATCGCGTTGTCCTGCGCTGCCATGTCCTGCGCTGCCATGTCCCGCGCTGCCATGTCCCGCGCTGCCATGTCCCGCGCTGCCATGTCCCGCGCCGCCATGTCCCGCGCCGCCATGTCCTGCGCCGCCATGTCCCGTGCGGCGTCGTCCATGGTCGCGTTGTCCCGCGCCGCGCTGGAATGGACTGGCCGGTCGCCGTCGATGAATCCGCGCGGCAGCAGCCCGAGCTCCGGATGCTCGCGAAGTAGCCGGGCAAGCTGGACGCCGACCGGCCCTGCGCCGACGAGGAGAGCCTGCTCGGTGAGCAGTCCGCGCCGGTGCGCAGCGCGCAGCGCGGCGATCGCGATGGCGCGCGATGCCAGCACCGCCGCCGCGGCGGCCAGCGCCAAGCGCAGTGCATAACCGGCCGGTGTCCAGGGCAGCAGGATCAGCAACGGCAGCGCCGCAGCGATCAAGATGCGCCCGACCTGATCGGATACCCGCAGGCAGATCCGCAGCCTGTGCTGGCCGCCTCCGGCGAGGACGATCATGACGGCCAGCGCGTAAGCCGCGGTCAGCAGGTCCGCCTTCGCTGCGATGGCGATCGCAGCCAGCAGCCCGACCACGTCGGCGACGGGCAGTACCGCCCGCGCGACCCGCCCGCCAAGCGGGCCTGAACCCACCCGGGTGCGCGCCGTGCCCGCGGCCGCCCCGGTGTTCCGCCTCGGCCCCGCCGCACCCCGTGGGCCTGCCGCTGCGGGCGCGGGCAGATATGTGGCCGCGCCCTGCTGCGCCTCAGGGGCGAATTCCGCCACCTTCATCGACCGGCTCCGACAGCCGTTCGCGAGCGGCGATCGGCTGTGCTCGCGAGCCGGCCTGCCACCACGCTCGCCGCGTGGGCAGAGCCGTAGACGAAGCGCATCACCGGGCCGAACGTGGGGGCCACCGCCGGGCCGATGAAGTAAAGCCCTGGCACAGAAGACTGATAGTCCTTGCCCACCGCGGTGGTCCCCGCCACGGTCCTCAGCTGTGCGCCGAGCCCGTCGTGGGAGGTGGCCGAACTGCAGATAAATGGCAGCCTCCGCAGGTCCGGCCGGTAGCCGGTGGCCGCGATCACGTGGTCCGCGTTAAGTTCGCGGCCGTCGCCGTCGCGCGTGGTCAGGCCCAGGCGGACGCCGTCCCTTCCGGCCGTCGCCGAGGTCAGCGTATGGCCGGTGAGGATCGGGAATTGTCCGTCCACGCGGCCGCGCAGCCAGCACGCTCCGGCCGGGCCGAGCGCGGTCCGCGATCGGTACACGCGGGTGGACTGCGGCAGCTTCCTGAACAGTCCGGGGTGGTTCGAGTAGAACCAGGTGGCCCAGCCGGACCCGAGACCGGATTCTGGCTCGGCCAGCCGCGACGCGAGCGGCCGGTCGAGGGCCAGCGGCTCACCGTTCCACGCCACCTGCTGCTCCCTGGCCACGACCTGGACCATCGCCCCGCTCTCGTGTAGCAGCGCGGCCGATTCGAGCGCGGACTGCCCGGCGCCGACCACGACGACGGTGCGGCCGTGGAAGACGCTCAGGTCTGTATGCGCGCCGCTGTGGGTGCACACGGCTTGCGGCAGGCCGGCCAGCAGGGCTGGCATATAGGCGAAGTGCTCGACGCCGACGGCGACCACGACCCTGCGCGCGGTGGCACTGTCGCCATTCGACAGCTCGAGCCGGAAGAATCCGTCGTGCCTGGTAACCCCGGTGACGAGCACCTCTTCCAACTCGGGTGCGAGTTCGGCCTTGAACCACTGGCCGTAGGAGATGAACGTGTCAAGCGCCACGGGCAGCCCATAGCTGGCATAGGGACGACCTGTCGCCCTGCAGAAGGCCTCAAGCGTGTGCGTGCCTTGCGGGTCGGAGATGTCCGACGCGAAGCCCTGCGACTTGAGGTACATGCCACGTGGCATGGCCGACCGCCAAAGGTGCATGGGCAGGCCGAATTGGCGGAAGTGCACTCCGGCGCCGCGCAGATGCGCGGCGAGCGACAGCCCGTAAGGCCCGGCACCGACGATGACAGTGTCGGCGGTGTCAAATGGGCTAACCGCATCGACACGGTCAACAGAATCATTCATGCCAATTTCCCCTCGTAATTGCCTTGATCGGGTGATTTTCCGCCGGGTTTTGCCGCGCCGCGGCCGCGCCGGTAGCGCGGCTCGGCGGCGAACCGCGCCGCGCTGTGCGCGCGCTGCCCCCGCAGCGGGCGGCGGATCGCGTGCCAGCCCATGTGCAGGCACATAAGCCCGAATGGCCGCAGGTCGTCGCGATCGAACCAGGCGGTCTCGTCGACACCGCGTACCGACGCCGCCCAGTCCCGCAGCCCGAGTTCGCCGCCGCGCCAGTAGCTCAGCGCGCTGATCGGGTCGTAGTTCTCGACCAGGAAGCTGCGGCCGTCGACCTGATCGTGCCCGGTGTCCCCGGCGCCGCCTGCGCCAGCGCTGCCTGTGCCGGCCGTACCGGCCGGACCGGGAAGCGCGCCCGCGGTAAGGTCCAGGTACTGCGCGCGGGCGACGTCGATCCCGGCCGAGTCGCGGAACAGCCGGAACTGGGCGCCGAGGCGCGGGTTGAAGTCCAGCAGCTTGTAGGTGCCGTCCCTGGCATCGAAGCGGAGATCGAGGTCGACGATGCCGCGGTAGGCCAGCCGGGCGAGCAGCCTGGCGATCTCGGTGCGCAACCGAGGATTGGACGCCGAGCGCCCCAGACTGGTCAGCCCGGCGTGCGCTGGATAGGACCGTTCCTTGATTCCGGTGAACGCGGGCCCGCAGTGCGAGCTTGCGTCGCAGTAGCCGTGGAAGAACCAGTCGTCGCCCCGCCCGCCGGGGATGAACTCCTGCAACATCACGTCATCGCCGGTGTCACGGCCGGCCAGATAGATAGCCTCGAGCTCGGCCGGGTCGCGGGCGATGGTGGTGCTGCGCAGGCCAGGGCGGCTCCGCTGGGCGCCGTTCTTGGCCGCCCCGTTTGTGGCCGCCCCGTTTGTGGCCGCCCCGTTTGAGGCCGCGCCGTTGCCTACCGCACTGTTTCTTGTCCCACGGCGCCATGGCGTGGTGAGCTTCGCGACCAGCGGGAAGCCCGTGGTGGCGGCGAATTCACGCGCCTCCTCGAGGCAACCGGGCACGGCGGCGCGCGGGCACGGCACATCAAGCTCGCGACACAGCTGGTACATCGAGAATTTGCCTGCGAGCCGGCGAGGGATATCGCGCGGCGGAGCGGGGAAGAGGAACCATTGTCGCAGGCTGTCGCCATGTTCGGCCAGGAAGATCGCACCCGCGTCATCGGTCGGGATGAGCACCGCGGGGCGGCCGATCCGGTCTGCCAGGCGGGCAAGTCCGCTGCGCAGCCGTTCTGTATCCTCTTGGGCCGGCTGCCAGAACCAGCGACCGTGCAAGTAGCGGGAACCTGCGGCGGGCGCCAACGGCCCCTCGTGGACGCCATAGACGGGCACGCCGAGGCGTCCCAGGCTGCGGATCACCCCCAGCCCGCCGTGGTGCATGACGTTCGCGTCAAGCTTGAGCACCACAGCGGGCGTGCTCGAATCGACGGAAAGTTCGTGGCTCATCAATGCTCCAGCGCCTAGACCACGGCCCGGTTCGGCGCACCGTCGAACTGGTAGGTGGCATCGAGGATTTGCGGGCAGTCCTGCGCCCACGAGTGGTCGATCCCTGGGTGCAGGGTGTGAATGACCGCCAGATCGAAGTCCGCGCCCTTGGGTGCGGGCAAGTTGTCGATCAGCCGCCCGTCCCGCAGCCGTACCTGCGGTACCACCGGGTCGTGGTACTCCACCTCCGCACCCCGGCTGATGAGCCCGGCGATGATGTCGAGCGCGGGCGACTCCCGCAGGTCCGCGACACCTGGCTTGTAACTGACCCCGACGACGATCACCTTGGCACCCGCCAGCCCACCGCCGGCCTCGGCGAGCACCTCACTGGCGCGCTCCACGACCCGATCGGGCCGCGTATTGATCGACTTCATGGCCTGCTCGATCAGCGGCGTGCCGCGTTCGCTGCCGCCAAGCTGCCACAGCAGGTAATAGGGGTCACAGGGGATGCAGTGCCCGCCGACACCTGGCCCGGGGAAGGTGCCGAGGAAGCCGTAGGGCTTGGTGCCCGCGGCGAGCGTCACCTCGATCGGATCCAGCTGCAAGGTGCCGCAGACGTCCGCGAACTCGTTAGCGAGGGCGAGCGTCACCGCACGGAAGACGTTCTCGTAGAGCTTGGTCGCCTCGGCGGCCTCGGCCGAGCTCATCACATAGACCACGTCGGTCAGCCGCTTGATCACCTGGGCAGCGTGCTCCGCGCAGGCTTCCGTCGCCCCGCCGATCACCCGGGGGGTCTCACGCTGCAGATGGTCGCTGTTGCCCGGATCAATCCGCTCGGGACTGAATGCCACGAAAACGTCCTCTCCCACGCGCATGCCCCGCTGCTCGAGCGGGCCGATGAGCAGGTCCCGGGTCGTGCCCACGTAACTCGTGGAGGTGAGGATGATCGTCTGGCCTGCTCGCGCGTGCGCGACGACGGCGCCGCACGCGCCGCGCAGTGCGGCCAGGTCAGGCACGTGGTCGCTGTCGACAGGCGTGGGCACGCAGATGATGACGGCGTCGGCTTCCGCGACGGCAGCGGTGTCACTGCTCAGCTCGAGACTGCCGTCCTGCAATGCCCGGTCGAGCAGGTGCAGGTCGAGGTCGGTGAGGTCGGCCTCACCGCCCGCGATCGCATGAAGCCGGGCACGGCTTATGTCGATGCCGATGATGCGCGGGCAATTCGATTAGAGGCCGAGCGCGGTTGGCAGCCCGACGTAGCCCATCCCCACGATCGCCACCGCGGAAAGCCGCGCCGCGTGACCATTGTCGTAGCTGTTCGCGCTGCCCCCGTTACCGAGGCGATCGACGTGATCGGCCGGCATCTCGAACGCGACCAGCTTGCGCCGCAGGTTTCCCGCCTTGTGGTTGACCGCAAGCGAGAGTTGATTCTCTGACACTGTGTGTTCCCCCATGCCCGTGCGGAAGGCGACGCCCCCGTCGTTTGGCCTGGAACCGACTGTTTCACCGCCGTTGCCCTAGTTGCTCGTGCAACAGGGGTAGGCCCGCTAGCCGAAATGGCGGAGAAGCGGCGCCGCGCGTCCCCAGGTCAGCCGGTGGCGGAGCCGCTTGGCCCGCAGCCGGATCGGCGAGTCGGCCTCGCCGACGTAGGTGCGCGGCAGCGCGTGCGTGCCGGTGAGCTCGGAGCGCCAGATCGCGCAGGCATACTGGTATCCGGCAGTCCGCACGCCTGTGGCGACCCGGCCGTCGACGTTGCCGTACGGATAGCAGAAGCCCCGAACATGCTGGCCGCTGACGTCACGCAGGATCCGGCGGCTATCAGAAAGTTCCTCGGCAAGCGCCGTGTCGTTGACGCCAGGCAACGAGACATGCTGGAGTCCGTGGGAGCCGATCTCGACACCTTCCGTTGCCGCCTGACGCACCTGTCGCGCCGTCATCAGCGGCTTCCGCGGCCCTTCCGCATCCCAGGCGTTCTGGCCGCCGAGCCTGCCAGCGATCACGAACACCGTCGCGGTAAAGCCGTGCCGCCGCAGCGTGGGCAGCACGTAGCTGACCAGATCGGCATAGCCGTCGTCGAACGTGAGGCCGACGAGCCCGCGCTCGGTGCCCCGGCGCTGCGCGTCGAGGAGCTCGCGCATAGATGTTCCCCGCAGGCCGCGCCCCCGCAGCCAGCGCATCTGCTGCTCGAAGCGCGGCGGGCTCACGGTCACCAGATATGGATCCTGCTGATAAGGGGCGACCGAGTGGTACATCAGCACCAGGGGCATGGCTTGACTCATTCCAGCACGCTAGGCGGGCGTGGCCGCCAGGCACTCGGCTGCGCGGGGGAGTGCGCCTACCCCGGTTGCAGGAGAACGCCGCAACCACAGCTACACATCCGCAGCCGGAAAAATCGCGGACGACGTGCCCGGCCCGGTGGCTATCAGGCGCCGCTGACCGCGACCACCCCGTCGAGCGTGCCCACGTAGGCGTGCGATCCTGACAAGCTCGGCGAGGCGAAGTGCGGCGCGGTGCCGATGCGCACGCTGGCCGTGATGCTGCCGTCAGCGGGGCTGAGCGCGTAGAGGACGCCGGCGTCGTAGTCGACGACCCAGACCGCGCCACCGCCGGTGACGGGCGATCCGTGCGCCTGCGCCGCCTGGGCGGTCCAGCCAAGATGCAGCGTGCCGTCCGCGCCGATGGTCACCTGGCGGATGCCGCTGTCCCTGCACGGCACATACACCACGGCGCCGGAGACCGCACCGGTACCGTACCCGGCGCAGACGTTCGCCTGGGACACCTCGCCGCCAATCCCGCCGAGATGCGCGGCCCGCAGCACGTAACCGGTGCCGCTCTTGCCAGCGATGAAGACGTAACCGCCGGACACGGCGGGGGTCATCGAGCCGAGATCGAGGTCGTTCGCGTTGTCGTGGGCCCAGCTCGATGGCGCGAACAGGTCGACGCGGCGCAGCCCGGGCGACAGGGCGGTCACCGAGTCGCTGCCATCGTAGGAACTTGTGGATGCGCCGTTGCCGACGCCGACAAACAGCCGACCACCAGCGACAACCACACCGCCCGTGCCCCAGATCGCGCCCTCGCGGCTGGTCGGAACGGAGTAGGTTTCCGCCGTGCCATTTCCGCTCGCCGGCACCGAGATCACCGCGCCGATGTAATCGGCGCAGTCGCCGTCCAGCCCACCAAACGCGACGTAAACCCGCCCGCCGTAGAGGGTCAGCGCGGGCCGCTGCTGCGTGGCGATCGGGGTGCCGCGCGCCGGCTCGACCTCGCGGCGCACCTTCAGCTCGCCCGTTGCCAGGCTCACTCCCGCGAGCAGGTGGGTGCCACCGGTGGTCTCAGCGACCGCATACACCAGGCCCGTGGCCGGATCGTAGACAGGCGTCCCTGTGATGCCGAGCGGGTCGATGTTCCCGCACGGCAGATCCGACAGCGGCACCGGTGCCGCGATGTGCCTGCGCCAGATCACCTTTCCGCTTCGCGCATTCAGGGCGTAGAAGCTGCCGCCTTCGGTGACGGCGACGATCAGGCCGCCGATGACCAGCGGCTGGGCATATACCGCACCGTCAAGCGGCTGGTGCCAGGCGACGCGAAGCGTCCCAGGTGCGGGCACACCCGTCGCGGCGGCGCTGCGGCCCGGGTCATGATCGTAGGTCGGCCAGTCGGCGGCCGACGGAGCTGGTCCTGGTGCCGGTGATGTGTTCACGATCGGCACTGGGCTCGACCGCGGGGGCGCAGCCGAACTGCACGCGACGACCCCGGTAAGCGCTGCGACCGCGGCGAGCGCGGTGCGCGTGCGCACGGATCTTGCGGTGCGGCCACATCCGATCACGGGCCCAGGCTATTCCCGCCGCGTTACGGTGGGCAGGCAGCGCGCCGGATTCGCCGGCGTCCAATGCCGCGGACCCGCAGCGTAAGCCGGTCAGCCGTACGTGCGGGCGGAGCGGAAGCATCAGGTCGTGGCGCGGTAACGGCAGTCCTCCGGGCACGGCAGTGCTCCAGGCCCGCGGTCAGCCCAGCCAGCGGCCGGCCGAACCCGGAGGGCATCGCCTGGTCGTGGCGGGTGCCTGCCGTCACGATGGCCCAGGTTCTCGTCGGCCCTCTTGTTCCGCCAGCTTCGCACCGAGCCCCGAGACGGTGCGCGCATGAATCCTGACAGGCGGCTTCGGGCTCTTGCGCTTGCCCTTCTTCTGCTGTGCGGTGAATCCCTCGCCGCGCTGGACGGGCCGGATGGACCACCCGGCGAACCGCACCTTGAGCCGTGCTAATTCTGCTGCCGCCGTCCTGCTCATGGCGGCCCACCTTCCTGGCCGTTCACGGCCGTTCCATACCGGGTGCCACGGCTGGCACGTCCTCCTTAGTGTGCCTCATGAAGACGCCCTGGCCTGTCACCTGCCCCGGCAGGTCGGCGAGGGGATACGCGCTGGCGTGATCACGCAACCGGCTGGTGATGCGCGCAACGTGTTGAAGATTGAGCCGCCGCCGTGTCTCAGCGACGAGGCCGCAAGCTTCTTCGTCGCCAGGCTGGACTGCGCGCTGTACGAATCCGGCTGGCAGGAGTGAGCGGTCGGCCGGGTTGGCTGCTGCGGTATGGGTGAGCGGCCGACGCGGAAGTTAGCGCGGGACGCCTACGGGACTGTGCTACTGCCCGGTGCGAGGGCTTCGAGGATCTCACCGGCGCGCTCGGTGGCGGCCGCGGGGTCGGTGTCGGGCGATCCGATCAGCGGATCCCAGTTGAGGTCGTAGAACACCTCTGTCACGCCCTGTGTTTCCAGCCAGGCCGTGTCCTCGCGGATCTGGTCGTAGGAACCCGCAAGCCGCGGCCGGTCGGCGGCTCTTTCCCCGGTGGCTCCCACGAACGCGCCGGCTTGAACGACACCGCGGCAGACCACGCGCACCATCGCCGGATCGCGGCCGGCTTCCTCCGCGGCGCCGCGAACGATCGCGGCCTGCTCGGCGATATTGGCGAGGTCGGCGCGGCTGCTGCTCAGCCACCCGGCCGCGAGCCGTCCTGCCCTGCGCAGCGCGGCGGGTACCATACCGCCGAGCAGGACCGGAGGCCCGGGCCGCTGCACCGGCTTAGGGGCCATCCGGCTCGGCGGAATCTCGTAGAAGTCGCCGTGGAACTCGCTGATCTCATCCGCCCACAGCGTGGTGAGTGCGGCAAGGTACTCCTGCGCCCGCGCACCCCTGCGCGCGGTGTCCGCGCCACTGGCCGTGAACTCGATGAGGGACCAGCCCACCCCGAGGCCGAGGTCCAGCCGGCCGCCGGAAAGCACATCGACGGTGGCGGCCTGCTTGGCGAGCAGAGCGGGGGACACAAAGGGGATGTTGATGATGGAGACGCCAAGCCTGATCCGCGACGTCCGTGCGGCGGCGAAACCGAGCGAGACCAGCGGGTCGAGCACGCTGCGGTAAACCGGCGCGGGTTCGTCGTCCGCGGGCACGAGCAGCCGCTGAAATGCCCACAAAGAGTCATAGCCAAGATCATCCGCGCGGCTGGCGAAGTCGGCCAGGACCTCCGGGTGTGCCCAGGCGCCCGCCACCGGCAGGCCGAATCCGATGCGCATGCGCGACACCTTACTGCCCGGCTCCGTCGCGGCCGGCGCGCCCGGCACCCAGTCGGGCTCGCGACCGCGCCGCGGCCTGCCGTCCGTGCCGCCGTCCCGAGCCGCCGTCCCGGGCCGGCCGTGCCGCCGTCCCGGGCCGGCCGTGCCGCCGTCCCGCGCCGGCCGTGCCGCCGTCCCGGGCCGGCCGTGCCGCCGTTCCGCGCCGGCCGTGCCGCCGTCCCGGGCCGGCCGTGCCGCCGTCCCGGGCCGGCCGTGCCGCCCGCTCGCGATCGGCTCGATGCCCCGGGCGTACCCACGGGCGGCCCACGCGTAGGGTTAACCGGACCCACTGCCTAGGCGCATGCCAATGGACTAAGGTATGCCTAACCTTAGTTGCCTGCGGGAGGCCGCTGACATGCTCGCAACGCTCGTCATCTTCTTGCGCGAAGGCGTCGAGGCCAGCATGATCGTGGCAATCCTGCTCGCGTACCTTAACCGTATCGGGCAGCGCGACCACTTCCGTGACGTATTCGTCGGCGTAGGTGCCGCCCTCGTGCTGGCGACCGCGGGCGGCGTCATCGCATACGAGACGATCCGCAGCTATGACGGCTCCAGGGCGCAGACGATTTTCGAAACGGCTACCTACCTGCTCGCGGCTGGTGTCCTCACCTACATGACGTTCTGGATGCAAAACCACGCCCGCTCGCTCTCCAAGGAGCTACGTGCCCGCGCGGACGCGGCGCTCGACGGCAGGGCCCGGCTCGGGCTCGGGCTGCTTGCCTTCCAGGCTGTCGGCCGCGAGGGCTTGGAGACGGTCGTATTCACGCTGGCCATCGTGTTCTCTACCACCGCTGCTGGCGCACTGAGCGGCGCTGCGATCGGGCTGGCAGGCTCGCTGGCGGTCGCGTTCGTAATTTACCGGCTCGGCCACAGGCTCAACCTTGCCCGGTTCTTCACCGTGATCGGCGTGCTACTCATGGTCTTCGCCGCAGGGCTACTCGCTGACTCCGTGCAGAACCTGCAGGAGCTGGGCTGGTTGCCAGTGCTGGCTTCGCCGATGTGGCACACGACCAGCGTGCTGTCGGAGGAAAGCGCCTTCGGCGACGTCATGCACAGCTTCTTCGGCTACAGCGATGCGCCAACACCGCTTCAACTGACGGTCTACGTCGCCTACCTGGCGGTCGCCGTAATCGCCTACCTGGGGCTCCGGTCCAGGATGACCGGACGGACCCGACACGCCAGCGCCGCTGGCAACAAGGCCTAGCCGCCCAGGCACGGTGCCAGGCACGGTGCCCTGGCCCGTGCGGGCGGGTTGTCAGCGGGTGCCTGGGGTGAGCAAACCCCGGTCGAAGGCCTCTGCGACGGCCGCGGCGCGGTCGCTCACGCCGAGCTTGGCGTAGATGTGCAGCAGATGCGTCTTGACCGTGGCCTCGCTGATGAACAGCTGGGCGGCAGCCTCGCGGTTGGTCCTGCCGCGGGCGACCAACTCGAGCACCTCGTATTCTCGCTGGCTGAGCAGTTCCTGCGCGGGCGCGCGCACCTGGTCGAGTGGACTCGACCGTGGTCGTTTTGCCCGCGCCGTTGGGGCCGAGGATCCCGAAGATCTCGCCCTCCGCCACGGTGAATGAGACGTCGTCGACGGCGACCGCGTCGCCGTAGTTCTTGTGCAGGTTCTCGACCTCGATGACGGTTGCCATGCTCGCCTGGTCCTCCTCCATGGGTGCCTCGTTGGCACCTCATCGAGCGTCGCAACTGGAGCACCGTGTGCGCATCGCCCGCGCGGTTACGTCGCGACGCGGCAGGACTGACCGGCGAGGTCAGCCGGATGACGTGCCCGCATCCACCGATCGGTTGGGGTCATTCCAGGCGGCGGCCTCGGCTCAGCCGGCCCCGATCGCGAACACGTGGATGGCGCCGCTCGCGCCAGGCAGCGTCACACTGGCCACGGACTTGCCCGCCTGCAGCGGCACGCTCGTGCTGAAGGCGTACGTGCTGACGTGCTGCCTGCGGCCTGCGACGGTGTTGCGGTACGGCAACCGCGCGACGATCTTGTCGCCCGGCAGCAGCGCGTCTGCGCCCCCGCCGAGCGTCCAGTCGCTGAACGCGATCGGAATCTGCCGGCTGCTTCCATCCGTATAGCTGACCGTCAGCGTTCCCGCCGCGCCGGACTTAGCCCCGTTGTCGGCGCTGCCCAGCAGGCCGATCGTGGTGCTGCCCGCGGGGAACGCCACCGGGATCGTCTGGCCGGCGGCCACGATGTTGTCAGCCTGGCCTGCCGGGACGTCGGGCCAGGTGTAACTGACGCCACCCGATGTGACCGCGGCGCACGGGCGTCACGCCCGCAGCCGCGAGCGCGTTCGCGGAGTAGAGGTTCCCGTAGGCGTCGAAACCGGATCCGACCCGCTGCCTGTCGGCCGAGACGCCGGTGCTGTCGTAGAGGGCCATAGCTGGCCGGGCCGCGCGACATCTGCGGCGAGCGTCGCGCCCCGCAGGGTGGCCCCGGATCCTGTCCTGGCGGTGAAGGCTACCGGGTAGCTGCCGTCGGTTTGCCCGGCCGTGACCCGCACCGCCGCCAAGCCAGACGAGCCCGCGGGCACCGTGACAGACCCGCTGGCAGGGCTGGCCGTGACACCGGTCGCAGCGCGCGCCGCCCAGGTCACGGTGAGGCCGCGGCCGGTCAGGTTGGTGACCTTGAACGACGCGCTGCGCTGCGAGCCTGGTGCAAGGACCAGGCCAGCCGACGGCGTCACCGAGGTGAGGGCAGGCTGCTCACCCGTTGGGTCAGAAGGCGGCGCCGCGTCCGGGCCGCTCGCCCAGGAGGTGTCAGGCGTCGTGGCCAGGTCGTAGTCGAGGGTCGCGCCCTTAGCAAGCGACCCGTAGTCGACGTAGGCCTTGTCCCACGGCTCGCCGTTAACAGTAAGGCCAGCTATGTACGGCGCCGCGACCTGCGCTCCAGGTGCCTTGATGGTGATCGCGGCGCCGTCGGCCAGGTGCACGACCGCCTTCCGGAACACGGGGCTGGCGAGCGCGAGCGTCGTCGTGCCCGGAGTCTGCGGGTAGAAGCCGAGCTCGGACCAGACGTACCAGGAACTCATGGCGCCGAGGTCATCATTGCCGAATTGGCCGACGGGCGCGTCGAAGTACCGACTTTGCTGCGCTTCGCGGACGATCCGCTGGGTCAGGTAGGGCGCGCCAGCGTAGTCGTACTCCCACGGGATTTCCAGGCTCGGCTCGTTGCTCAGGTTGGCGTTGTCAGGACCGGGCTTGGTGATGTTGGCAAGCAGGCTGTTCAGGTAGCTGATCCACGCCTGGCCGCCGCCCCGCGCGCTGATCAGCGCTTGCAGGTTGAACGGAACCATCGGCGTGTACTGCGCCGACGTGCCTTCCACGAAACCTGCCCTGGTGGCGGGGGTAAAGCTGCCCAGCCATTGACCGCCCACCAGCTTCGCCCGCAGGTAGCCGGTCCCCGTATCGAAGACGTTCTGCCAGCTCTGCGCCATCGTGGCGAGCTTGGTGTAGTCGGCGACGTCACCGGTCGCCCTGGCCAAAGACGCGATCGCGTAATCTGCGGTGTCGTACTCAAGCTGGGTCGAGACCGGGCCGTAGAAGTTACAGCATTCGTGCGCGTGGTTGTAGGGCAGGTAACCGTACTGCTGCAACTCGGCGAGTCCGGGCCTGATGCTGTTCGGCCGGGTCGCCTCGGTGATCATCGCCTTGAGAGCGTCCGCCGTGTCGAAGTCTCTGGCGCCGAACGCGTACCCGCCCGCGATAATCGGGTCGGCCGGATCGCCGACCATGACATACGACTCGCCGCCGCCGATATTCCACTTGGGCAGCCTGCCGGTCTGTGTGTAGTCGTCCAGCATCGACCTGATCGAGTCGCTGGTCTGCTGCGGCGCGACCATCGCGGCAAGCTGCACCTGGCTGCGGTAGATATCCCAGCCGGAGTAGTTCCCGTACTCCGCGTGGCCGGCGGGTGCCGTGTGTAGCTGCCCGTCGAAGCCCATGTACTGGCTACTGGCGTCGCTGATGACGTTCGGGTGCAGCAGTGCGTGGTAGAGCGCGGTGTAGAACTGCACCTGCTGCGCTTGCGAGCCACCGTAGATCTGCAGACGGCTCAGGAGCTTGTTCCAGGCGCGGTTGCTGGCCTGCCTGACCTGGCCGAAGTTCCAGCCAGGTATTTCCGCGCCCAGGTTAGCGCTGGCCTGCGCGTCGCTGGTGAAAGAGACCCCTACCTTGGCTTCGACCGTTTGGCTCTTCGTGGTGTCGAAGGTCAGGTAGACACCGCCAGGGTTGGCGACCCCTGACGCGGTCTGCGGGGTGACGCCATGCGTCGCGGGCGACACGTTCTGCGGCACGGGCAAAAGTGGTTTGGGGCCGGCGAAGGATTCCGTGGACGGCGGCGCGGATGGGCCTGCCACTGCTGGTGAGCTGTGCGGCGCAGGTGTACCTGGCGCTGCCGCGCGCCGCGTCGCGCGCTGGATGAGACGTCGTCTCCCTGGCACAACAGTCGAGGTCGCGGTGCCTCCCCAGATGCCGCTCGCGGTGAACGGCTGCTCGAAGCAGATGACGAAGTGGAGCGTGTAGTCCCGCTCCCAGCTACTCGGCGCGCCACAAAAGTGCCCGGCCGTCACCGATCCGCTCACCTCGTTGTTTCCGATGATCTGGGCGCTGGTGCCGTCGACTGAATCCTGGCTGCCCGTGAGCTTGAGCAACAGGTTCGCCTGCTTGGTGGCGGGGAAGTTGAACGTGCCGATGCCCGCGCGGACAGCGTCGGTGAGGTTGACCGTGATGCCATTGCCCAGCGTGACGGCGTAGTAGCCGGCCTGGGCCGACTCATTGGCGTGCGAGAAAGTTGCGGTCGCGGCGCTGGGCGATGTGCCGATCTTGCCTATCGTTGGCAAGATGGGCACATCGCCATAGGCGCCACAACCGGGCCCGCTTAGGTGGGTCAGGCTGAAGCCTGCGAGCCTGCTGCTGTCGAAGGAGTACCCGCCGCCGTCCGGCCGCTCGGGTGCGGTATCCGGGCTCCACTGGATCATTCCGAACGGCATGTCAGGGCCAGGGAACGCGTCGACAGAACCCGACGTGCCGATAAACGGATTGACCAGCGAGGCGGGATCCTTCGCCGGGCTCAGAGCCAGTGCTGGCGTGATGCCCGCCGCGGTGACGGTGGTGACCGCGCTGCCGAGGGCCACGACCGCGTGAACGAGGCTTCTTCGGCGATGACGCACCATGAAGAATCGCCCTTCGATCCTGAAAACCGAGGTAGCCAGAAACCGGGTGCCCAGAAACCGGGGTGGCCAGAAACCGGGGTGGCCAGAAACCGGCGTGGCCAGACACCGGCGTGGCCAGACACCGGCGTGGCCAAGACTCGGACCCCGACGGCGCCGCACATTCGTGCGCGGATTTCTTAGCGCTACCTCTTGATTGCTGATAGTGACAGCAGTTCACCCAAGCACCGCTGGGCAACGTTCTCAACGATGTCGTGCCGCGTGGCGCGGTTTCGGGGCGAGGGCAACCCACCAATGGGCCAGCGGCGGGGCCGCAACCCCACCAACGGGCGATCGGTGGGGCTCGCCGAGTCCCAGCTGGCCCAGCCGCCGCAGGAGCCTTCGCCGTTACGAACGCCGCTCGTCCCGGCTAGAGTCCTGGCGTGAGGCTGGGCGAGGGGGAGAGCACCGGCGGCGATCGGGCTACAACGACAACGATCGTCCAGGTGGGCACGTCGAGGCTCCCCCGCAGGCTCGTTGGCTGGGAGATCTTCGTCGTTTTCGCGGTCTCGCTCGGCGCGAGCGGCGTCACGGCGTTTGTCGAGCTGATCGGTTCGCTGACTGGGCCCGCTGCGCTCCGCCACCAGCACGCCGTGCTGAACGGCTCGCTCGCCCCCGGCCGCCCATGGCTCGATCTCGCCCTGCAGTTGACCAGCACAGCCCTCTCGCTTGCCCCGGTGGCACTCGTCATCTACCTGCTGGTGAGGTCGGGGGAGCGGGCCTCGGCGATCGGGCTGGACCTGCGCACCCCTGGCACCGACGTCCTGCGTGGGATGGTGCTCGCCGCCGTCATCGGCGGTAGCGGACTGCTGCTCTACCTGGCTGCGTTCCACCTCGGGGTAAATCTCAACGTCGTGCCAGAGGCGCTGCCCGCGGTGTGGTGGCGGATCCCGGTGCTAATTCTGTCTGCCGCGCAGAACGGCATCCTGGAGGAATCGGTCGTTCTCGGCTATCTCCTCCATCGGCTTGACCAGCTTGGCTGGCCCGCATGGCGTGCGATCGTGCTCAGCGCGGTGTTGCGCGGCTCGTATCACCTCTACCAGGGGTTCGGCGGCTTCGCGGGCAACGCCGCGATGGGCGCTATCTTCGGCGTCCTCTACCGCCGCTGGGGCAGGGTAATGCCGATGATCATCGCGCACACCCTGATCGACTCGGTCGCGTTCGTTGGCTACGCGGCGCTGCATGGCCGGGTCTCCTGGCTACCCTGAATCGAGCGGGCCGACCATGATCCTTAACGGCTGCCGCGAACCGGCATCAACTGGGTGCGGCGCGATCCCGGGGGGTCGTCCCCCGGGCTGGCGGAGTCCAACGGCTGCGCGGGGCGGCCCCGCGGGCTGTCACGCCTGCCGACCTGCGAGCGGTCACGCCTGAAAAGCGGTCGCGCAGGCGGTCGCGCTGATCCAGCATTCGCCAGGCGGGAATTGCCGGCGAGGAAGGGCAGGCACATGGATGATCTGCTAGCCGCTGCGGAGTCGATCCTCGTGCACGCGGGGACGCATCGCGCATCCGGCGCCGCCGCGGCGCCGCCGCTCGTCCCGGCCAGTATCTTCGTATCCGCAGGCGACCCGGATCCGGACCGCGCGTACGGGCGCGTCGGCAACCCGGGCTGGGAAGCACTCGAGGCCGCGCTCGGCGCCGTGGAGCGGGCGCAGGCTCTTGCCTTCGCCTCGGGCCAGGCGGCCTCGATGGCGCTGATGCTGACGCTCGCGAAGGGGCGCGACCAGATCTTGCTTCCAGCGGATGGCTACTACAACGCCCGCGTCCTCGCGGAGCGGCTGCGGCCGCTTGGCGCCAGGCCCGTCCTGGTCGATCTGCAGGATTTGGCTCAGGTGGAGCGTGAGCTCTGGGCAGCACCCTCGCTGCTGTGGGCGGAAACGCCGACCAACCCGCTGTTGCGCGTGTGCGACATCGCCCGGCTGGCAGAAGTCGCCGACGCGGCCGGTGCGCCCATGGTGGTGGACAACACCGTCGCCACCGGGCTCCTGCAACGGCCGCTCGACCTTGGCGCGACCGCAGCGCTGGTCTCGCTCACGAAATCGGGCAACGGCCATTCTGATGTCATCCTTGGCGCGGTTACCACACGCGACGCTCAGCTACGTGACGAACTGCATGATTGGCGCACCATCGGCGGAGGCATCCCAGGACCATTCGAGGCCTGGCTCGTCCTGCGCGGGCTGAAGACGCTGCCGCTGCGGATCGCCCGCCAATGCGAGAACGCCCTCGGCGTCGCGAGGCACCTCACCACTCACCCGAGGGTGCGGGCCGTTCATTACCCCGGCGTGGAGGCCGCGACCCTGCGACTCGCTCGCGAGCAGATGCCGGCCGGCTTTGGCCCGCTGCTTTCCTTCGAACTCGACGGTACTGCCGCCGACACTGAGGCAGTGGTGGCCGCGTCGAACCTGATTCTCCCTGCCACCAGCTTCGGCGGCGTCGAGTCAACCTGGGAGAGGCGGGCCCGCTGGCCCGGGGAGACGGCGCCGCAGTCCCTGATCCGTATGTCCGCGGGCATCGAGCCGCTGCGGGCCATCGTGGCCGACCTGGACGAGGCGTTGAAAGCATCCTGAGTGGTTAGTCTCATGGAATACCGGTGCGGGGTATCTCAATTATGTGTCGGCTTGCCCGTATCTGTCGGCTTACCCGCCGAGGCCGGTAAGCACCAGCGCGCCGGGCAGCCCCGCGAGAGCGGCGCCCGGAAGCGCCAGCTTGGACCGGCGCACCCCACTACCGACGATCACGCGCGGCGTGGCAGCAACCGCGGCGTCAATGAGGATCGGCCAGCCGTCTGGCAGGCCAAGCGGCGTGATGCCGCCATATTCCATCCCGGTCTCCTCGACGGCAGCGGCTACCGCGGCAAACGATGCCTTGCGGGCCTCCAGCTGCCTCCTGACCAGGCCGTTGACGTCTGCCCTTGTCGTGGCGAGTACGACGCACGCCGCGAGTCTCGTCGCCCCACTACGACGCCCGGCGACCACGACACAGTTGGCCGACTCGCTCAGCGCGATCCCGTAGCGCGCGCAGAAGGCCGCGGTGTCCGCGAGTTCGGGATCGATCTCCGCGACGCCGATTTCGGCGGCGGGGACCGCGTTCTTCCAGTCGGCCAAAGCGGCGGCCACCGGGGCGGCGAGCAGGTCGGGCCGGTCCGCCGCAGGCACGATATGCAAAGATCCCATTCGCCCTTCCATAGCCAGGTAGCTTAAACGGCTTGGGGGTGCGGCTGGGGGATGAAGCCTGCGCGGTCTGTGCGGGCGCCCATTCCTGGCACATCCACGGCTCGAACCGAACGGACGTTTCTGTCCGCCTGAGTTTCTGTCGCCTGTTTCTGCCCGCCCGTCACAGGTACCCCGCGGCCAACCCGCCGATGGGCGCGGAGCTACACATCGGGGTGCGCCGTGATGACCGGCTGCGGCATTGTTGAGGTCCGGTTGAGGTCCCACGGCCACTCGTGTGGGTGGTGGCGCGGCCGCGTCGCCTCATGCGTCAACGTGGTGTCCATTCAGGGGTGTCTGCCACCTGTGGGTTTTTATGCTGCGAGCAGGTCGCCGGCGGGGAGCGGCGGGAGCCAGGGTTTGCCGGCTAGGGCGGCACTGACGGCGTCCAGGGCGGTGAGCCCG
>Ga0335079_10001751_pt1 | contig 24791 bp, 22 predicted proteins | sample Lox_Sample_33_FD_206719 | JGI IMG/M metagenome (GOLD analysis project Ga0335079, IMG submission 206719) | Soil microbial communities from Loxahatchee National Wildlife Refuge, Florida, United States - Lox_Sample_3.3 | ecosystem: Environmental > Terrestrial > Soil > Wetlands | place: USA...
AGTCCCGGTTCGGCGCCGAGCGCACCGAGCGACGGCTGGCGGAACTGGACGCGTTCGCCGAGGCGGGCCTGTGGGACGTGCGGGTCATCGCGGGCGCCGCCACCGGGACGGAGGCGGCCCAGCTGGCCCCGGTGCTGGTCGGCTCGGTGGATGTGAGTCACCACCCGTACCGGCTGGTGACCGGCCGGGTGCCGTACCGCCTGGCGGAGGCGCTGCGGGCCAGGACGGCGGACCCACCGGGCACGGCGGGCCCAGCAGCGACAGCGGGCCCAGCAGAGACAGCGGGCCCAGCAGAGACAGCGGCCCCATCAGGGACAGCGGACCCGCCGGGCGCGGCGCGGGCGCCGTTCCCGGCCACCGCGGGAGTGCTCGCCGCGCTCACCGGGCTGCCAAGCCTGGAGGTGCCGGGGCTGCGGGTGGTCGACGCCGGCCATTTCGATCTGACCAGCGAGACCGGGGAGGCGGGCCCGGCAGGCCAGGCCGCGGATGCGCTCCACCTCGGGATGATCATCGATGGCCTGGACCGGCCGGTGGGGGATTTCGGCGTGCCGCTTGCCACCCTGAACCGGCACGCGCTGGTGACAGGGGCGACCGGGGCGGGGAAATCTCAGACGGTGCGGCACCTGCTGGAGCAGCTGGCCCGTGCCGGGCTGCCCTGGCTGGTGATCGAGCCGGTCAAGTCCGAGTACCCCGCGGTGGCCGGACGGCTGGCCGCGGCGGGGGCCGGCCGGGGCCAGGACGCGGCGGCGGTCACGGTGATCAACCCCGCTGACCCGGCCGCGATCCCGTTCTCGGTCAACCCGCTCGCCCCCGAGCCGGGCTACCCGGTGCAGGCCCACATCGACATGGTGCGCGCCCTGTTCCTGGCCGCCTTCGACGCCGATGAGCCGTTCCCGCAGATCATGTCGCAGGCGCTGCAGCGGGTCTACTCCGACTGTGGCTGGGACGTGGTCACCGGCGGGCGCGTCCCCGGGGCGGCGGCGCCGCCGGTCATCCCCACCCTGGCCCAGCTGCAGCGGACCGCCCTGGCGGTGATCGAGGAGGTAGGGTACGGCGCCCAGCTGCAGGCGGACGTGCGCGGCTTCGTCGACGTGCGGCTGCGCTCGCTGCGGATCGGCTCGGCCGGGCGCTTCTTCGAGGGCGGTCACCCCGGCGACGTCGCGGCGCTGCTCGGCCGCAACGTCGTGCTCGCGATCGAGGACGTGGCCAACGACGAGGACAAGGCCTTCCTCATGGGCACGCTGATCATCAGGATCGTCGAGCACCTGCGGCTGCGGGCCAGGGCGGGGCAGCGGGAGGAGCTGCGCCACGTCATCGTCATCGAGGAGGCCCACCGGCTGCTGAGGGCCGGGCGGGAGGGCCGGGCCAGCGCCCACGCGGTCGAGCTGTTCGCCAGCATGCTCGCGGAGATCCGCGCCTACGGCGAGGGGCTGGTGATCGCCGAGCAGATCCCCGCCAAGCTGGTTCCCGACGCGGTCAAGAACACCGCGCTCAAGGTGGTCCACCGGCTTCCCGCCCGGGACGACCGCGACCTGGTCGGCGCCGCCATGAACCTCGATGAGGACCAGTCCCGGCAGGTGGTGTCGCTGCCGCCGGGCGTGGCAGCGGTCTTCGCCGACGGCATGGACCGGCCGGTCCGGCTCCGGGTGCCGTTCGGCGGGGACCGCGAGCGGGTCCTGCCGGGCCCGCCGCCGCCGCTTGCCGCCCGGCGCAGCCCCGCCTGCGGCCCGGTCTGCACCGGCAGGCGCGCCTGTACGCTGCTGGACATGCGCCGGGCCGAGCTGCTCGCCGCGCCCGGGCCGCCGGGCGAGCCCGGCGAGCCCAGCCAGGCCTGGCTCCGGCTGTGGGCGGAAACGCTGGTGCTGGCCTTCCTCACCGGCAACGGCCTGCCCGCGCCGCCCGGCCCGCTGCGCCGCTGGTGGCCGGGGCTGGAGCGCCGGCTGCGCGAGTGCCTGCTCGCGACGGTGCTCGACCGCTCGGTCCGGTCCAGGGCACTGGCCGTCCGGGCCAGCTATGACCCGGCAGCCCTGGCCGCGGCCGCTGGCGGGGCCGCGTTACGGATGCTCGAGCAGGGCCCCGGCGCGGGCGTGCGGCCGGGCCCGCGCTGGGTGATCCCGCAGGTGCGCTGGCTGCACGAGATGGAGCGGATGTGCCCGCTGGCGGGCCGGTCACCCGATCCAGCCGGCCGCGCGCCGCCGCCCGACTACGACCTGCCCGGGCTGGCTGGCTGGCCGGGGATGCGGATGGGCCACCGGCTGCGGGCGCTGCGCCGCCACCCGCTGTCCACCGAGCTGCCGCCGAACCGGCTGCTCGCCTGGACCGTGCTGCTCGGGGAGGACGACCAGGCCGGTTTCATGCAGGACCTGGCCACGGTCGGCGTGGGCCTCGGGCCCGGGGCGCGGCTGCGCCAGGCGGCGGGCGCGATGGGGGCGGCGGATGGCTGGCTGGAGGTCGTGCTGTCATGGCCGCGCCGGTTCGTGGCGCCGCCGTCCACATGATCGTCACATCAGCCGTGCGGCGGCACCCTCGGGCTCCGCACGCGGGTGTGCCGGGCAGATCCGGGGGCCGGATAGCATCGTCGGCCATGGGCAAGCTTCCGATCCGCGCGCGCCTGGCCACCACCATCGGCGGCGCGGCCGGGAAGGTGTCGCGGCTGGCCGGCCGCGGGGACGGATCGGTGATCGGCGGCGTCATCGGCCTGCGGGTGGAGCCCGACCTGCTGGCCCTGCTGGCGGCGGACCGCCGGGTTGTGCTGGTGACCGGGACCAACGGCAAGACCACCACCACCCGGCTCATCACCGCCGCACTCGGCGCGCTCGGGCAGGAGGTCGCTTCGAACGCGTTCGGCGCGAACATGGAGGCGGGCCTGACGGCGGCGCTCGGCCAGGCGCCCAACGCCTCGATGGCGGTGCTGGAGACCGATGAGAAGTACCTGCCCGCCGTGCTCAAGGCGACCAGGGCACGGGTGGTCGCGCTGCTGAACCTGAGCCGGGACCAGATGGACCGGGCGGCGGAGATCTGGCTGGTCGCCAGGAGATGGCGGGAGGCGCTCGCGTCGGCGCCGGACTGCCGGGTGGTCGCCAACGCCGACGACCCGCTGATCGTGTGGGCCGCCGGTGGCGCGCCGGACGTCATCTGGGTGGCCGCGGGCCAGCGCTGGCACGAGGACTCGTGGTGCTGCCCGCAATGCGGCTCCCATCTGTCCCGGGACGAGCTCGGCTGGCGCTGCGGCGAGTGCGAGTTCACCAGGCCCCCGGCCCGTTGGGTGCTGGAAGGCAGCTCGGTGATCGACTCCCAGGGCCAGGTGCACGACCTCTCACTGTCCCTGCCCGGCCGGGCCAACCGGGCCAACGCGGTGGTAGCGCTCGCCGTGAGCGAGGTGTTCGGGGTCCCTCCCGCCCAGGCCCTGCCCAGGCTGCGCGATGTCGCGTCGGTGGCGGGCCGCTACACCACGGTGGAGCGCCGCGGCCGGCAGGTGCGGCTGCTGCTGGCCAAGAACCCGGCCGGCTGGCTGGAGGCGTTCGACGTGCTGGATGAGGCGTCGGTACCGGTGCTGCTGTCGGTCAACGCCAGGGAACCCGACGGCAAGGACACCTCCTGGCTGTGGGACGTGGACTACCGGGTCCTGCGTGGCCGGCCGGTGCTGGTCACCGGCGAGCGCAGGCTCGACCTGGCGGTCCGGCTGGAAGCGGACCTGGTGCCTTTCGAGCTGACGGAGGGCGTTGACGAGGCGGTGGACCGGGTGAACGGCAGGCTTGACGTGATCGCCAACTACACCGCGTTCCAGCAGATCCGGGTCACCCTCGGCCGGGCGGCCTGAGATGGCGGCCGGGCGGCATGAGTCGGCAGCCGGGCGGCATGAGCTGGCGGGCGGCCGGCCTGAGATGGCGGCCGGCCAGCCTGAGACGGCAGCCGGGCGCCATGAGATGGCTGGCGGCCGGCCTGAGAGGGCTGGCGGCCTGCCGTCGGTCTCGGGCGCGCAACCGCGCAGCCGGCCCGGCCCGGGCAGCCTCCGCCTGGTCTGGGTCTACCCGGACCTGCTCAGCACCTACGGGGACAGGGGCAACCTGCTGATCCTCGAGCGCCGTGCCCGGCTGCGCGGGCTCGACATCGAGGCGGTGATGGTCAACGCCGACCAGCCTGTCCCCCGGCAGGGGGACATCTACCTCATGGGCGGCGGCGAGGACCTGCCGCAGATCCTCGCCGCACGCAGGCTGCGCGCCGACGGCGGGCTGGCGGCCGCCGCGCGGGGCGGCGCGGTCATCTTCGCTGTGTGCGCCGGCTACCAGCTGCTCGGGATGGAGTTCGGCGGGGACGACGGCCAGCCACTGCCGGGCCTGGAGATCCTGAACATCAGCAGCGGGCGCGGCCAGCGGCGCGGGGTGGGGGAGATCCTCGCCGACGTGGCTCCCTCGCTGGGGGTGCCCCGCCTGACGGGATTCGAGAATCACCAGGGCGTCACCCGGCTCGGGGAGGGGGTGGCGCCGCTCGCCAGGGTCGTGACCGGGGTGGGCAACGGCGACGGCACCGAGGGCGCCTTCGCGGGCCGCGTGGTCGGCACCTACCTGCACGGCCCGGTGCTCGTGCGCAACCCGGGCCTGGCCGACCTGCTGCTGAACTGGGCGGCTGGGCCGCTGCCGCCGCTGCAGACGGGCGAGGAGGAATGGACGCTGCGGCTGCGTGAGCAGCGGCTCGCCGCCGTCTCCGCCGGGCCCGGCTGACCGCCGGGGGGCAACCCCGACCGACCCCGCCGGGCACCCCACCGACCCGCCCCGGCGTCAGTAGACCAGGGCCTGCGTCCCGTCGGCAGTGATCTCGGAGACGAAGGTCGCCGCGCCGCCGATCCGGATCCCGTCGATGACATCCCCCGGGCCGATGTCCCGGCGGGCGGCGCACTGCGTGCAGAGCGTCACCCGGCCGCCAGCCACGATGCTGGCCAGCAGCTCCGCCAGCGGCGGGGAGTGCGGCAGCACGACGTCGTCCGCCCGGCCTGGCAGCGCGAGCCAGGCGGCCTCGGCAGCCAGCCACAGCGACACGGCGACACCGCTGGCGATCGCCGTCGCGGCCACGGTCAGCGCCTGGCCGCATCGCTCGGGCTCGTCCTTGCCAGCGGTCACTTTGATGACCAGGGTGTGGGCTGCCATGGTCGCACTGTAGCCCGCGCCGCAGCGCGGCGGCGGCCTGGCGCCGCATGTCCCCCCGCTGGCGGCCGGCCTGGCATATCGCAGCGGGGGCCCGGCATGTCGCGGCGCCGCCAGCGGGGTGCGCGCGGCGCCCTGCGTACACTTCGGGGCATGCAAGGGATGGTCAGCGGGGCCCTGCTGGTCGCCGCGTTTGGCATGGTCGCGGCGGCATCGGGTGTCGTTGCCGCGCGGCTGTACCAGGTGAGCCGCTGGGCCGGGCCCGCGGGGCCCGGTGAGCAGGGCGGCGGGGGCGGCCAGGGCGGGCCAGGCACGGCACGGGAGCCCGCCGATGCCTGACAGCGCGCCGGAGCCGCATCCCGACCTGGCCCCGCTCAGCTTCCTGCTCGGCCGCTGGGAGGGCGCGGGCGTCGGCGGTTACCCGACGATCGAGAGCTTCCACTTCGGCCAGGAAGTCACCTTCAGCCACAATGGCAAGCCCTACCTCATCTATACCAGCCGGAGCTGGCTGCTCGACGCCGACGGAGTGCCGGGCCGCCCGCTGGCGATGGAGAGCGGGTTCTGGCGGCCGCAGCCCGAGGGCAAGGTCGAGGTCCTGCTGGCCCACCCGTCCGGGATCACCGAGATCTACCTGGGCGAGGTGACCGGGACGAAGATCGAGATGGCCACCGATATCGTGGCGCGCACCGCCACGTCCAAGGAGGTGACGGCCGGGCACCGGCTCTACGGGCTGGTGGGCCAGGACCTGGCCTACGCCTACGACATGGCGGCGGTGGGCCAGCCGCTGCAGCCACACCTGTCTGCGCAGCTCAAGCGCACCGCCCCGGCCAGCTGAGCAGCCAGGCCCGGGTGCCCGTGGGTCCCGGCCCGGTGCCCCTGGCGCGCCCGCCGGCCGCGGTCACGGCCCTGCTGGCGCCCCGGCGGCCCAGTCCACCCTGATGGTGCCTCCCAGCGGGTGCCGCGCGCCGCGGGAATGGCCCGGCGACCCGCCTAATCCGCGCAGTATGATCGGCGCACCGCCGCGGCAAATGGGTGCGCCCAGCGCCCCCCTGACACCGCCCGCAATCCTTTTGGTGACCAGGGCCGGACGTTTGGTGACCGGGGCCGGAAACGGTCAATGGCCCCGTGCGCATGTCCCTGAACAGCGGGTAGACGGGCACCAAAAGGAGCAAAGACCACACGGTGATCTGGCTCAGCAATGGACACGCCTGTCACGGATCCATAGCGCGCCGCCGGCGTTTCCGCCATACCCGAAGGCAGACCGCAAACATAATTGTTTATGATCACTGAGTGGCTAGCCGAGCACGAGCCAAAGGAGAACGACCTGTGGCATCCCGCTCCACCCTGACCCAGCGGAAGCAGGGGGTGACCTTACGGGCGCCGCTCGCTAGCTGAAAGCGGTCCCGGCCAGGTGTTGCAGCACGAGGCCGGGACCTTTGTCGGACCAACCTTAGGAGGAACCCCGACATGCCTATTATTCCAGCAGCCGTAGCCGCGAAGGCCCTGATGGCGGTCACGATTTCGCTGCATCCAGCGGCCGCCCACCACGGCGGCCACACCTACACGGTCCGGCCGGGCGACACCCTGTCCGCGATCGCCGCCCACGAGTACGGCCGGGCGGCCGACTGGCCCGCGCTGTGGTGGGCCAACCGCCGCCAGGTGCACAACCCGAGCATGATCACAGTGGGTGAGCACCTGCGGCTGCCAGCCGCGCACCAGGTGCGGCCGTGGCTCGTCCGCGCCGCGATGGCCGCGATCCCGGCGCCGCCCGCGCCCGCGCCCGTGGCAGCTCCCACGGGCGGGACCGCACCGGTGGCCGCCAGCACCGCGCCCGCCCCGGCGTCGTCTGGCGGCGTGAACTGGAACGCCATCGCGGCCTGCGAGTCCGGCGGTAACTGGAGCATCAGCACCGGCAACGGCTTCTACGGTGGGCTCCAGTTCACCGAGGGGACCTGGCTCGCCAACGGCGGCGGTCAGTACGCCCCGTCGGCCGATCAGGCCACCGCGGCGCAGCAGATCGCCGTGGCCCAGAACGTGCTCGCGAGCCAGGGCATCGGCGCCTGGCCGGTGTGCGGGGCAAACGGCTAAGCGGCGGCACCACCCGGGCGTCACCTGCCCGCACCAGGCTCATACCGGCCGGCGGGCAGGTGACGCCGTTTCTGCGGGATCCGTGCGGGGAACGGCGGGAAATTAAAACCCCCGGGCCTCTCCCGCATGGCCGGGCGCCTGGCATCCGGATCGGGCTCATGACACGTGCGCCGCGCGCACGGTCATCCGCGCCGGGATGCGAGGCGGGCCACACGGGGACCGGCTGGACAAGGCCGGTCAGCCCGGGGGCTCGGTGTCTGCCGTGTATTCGCCGGCCGCCGCCTTGCGGCATGCGGGCCACGCCCGGAGGGCGGGCCTGCGCGACCGATGATCGCACCGGCGGGGCTTCGCCGCGGCCGGTGCACCGGCGGGACGGCGGCTAGCTGACAGCCACCTCGCGAGTCCTACTGCTATGCATGCTGTTGGACCACCTCCTTTCCCGCGTTGGCCGCAGGCTATGCCAGGTGGCTGAGGTAGGGCAAGCGAGTTGTCCGCTGGCTGGACAGGTGAGGCCAGCGGCACCGGTGGGCGGGTGAGCCCGGTGGCCCGGCAGCCGGGCAGGTGATGGCCGCTATGGCCTAGTCTCGGGGCCATGACGCAGGCGTGGGACAAGGAGCTGCGGGCCCGCGGCTATCGCGTCACGCCCCAGCGGCAGCTCGTGCTGGAGGCCGTCACCAAGCTCGAGCACGCCAGCCCCGAGGAGATCTGGGCGGACGTGCAGCAGACGGCCAGCGGGGTGAACATCTCCACCATCTACCGCACGCTGGAGCTGCTGGAGCAGCTCGGCCTGGTCACCCACACCCACCTGGGGCACGGCGCTCCCCGTTACCACCTGGCGGCGGAAGCGGATCACGTTCACCTGGTCTGCTCCGCCTGCGGCCGCATCACCCAGGTTCCCCCGGCCGCGGTCGAGCCCTTGGTGTCCGCCCTGGACGAAAGCCATGGGTTCCAAACGGATGTTGGCCATCTCACCGTTTTCGGCCGCTGCGCGTCCTGCCGGGCCGGTGACCCCGGCGCTGGGCACGGCCGGGCCGGGCACGCCGGAGCCGGCCGCCGCGGCGCCGGCCGGGCCGTGCCGCCCAGCACGGCAGCCAGGCCCGGCCCAGCAGCCAGGCCCGGCCCAGCGGTCAAGCCCGGCCCAGCGGTCAAGCCCAGCCCGGCCGCCGGGGCTGGCCCGACCGCGTAGCCTGAAAGCCATGGAATCGCCGCTGCTGGCCCGGGCCGGGGCCGTCCCCGCGCAAGAGCCCGACGCCGGGGTCGCCGCGCACTACGGCGACCCCTTCGCCGAGCAGCGGGCGCTCGCCCGCTCGGCGGGCGTCGTCGACCGCTCGCACCACGGCATCCTGCGGATCACCGGCGCCGACCGGCTTTCCTGGCTGCACAGCCTGACCACGCAGGACACCGACCACCTGGCGCCCGGCCAGGCCACGCAGGCGCTGGTACTGAGCCCGAACGGGCACGTCGAGCACCACCTGACCCTGGCCGACGACGGCACCGCGGTGTGGATCCACGTCGAGCCCGGCACGGCCGGGCCGCTGCTGGGCTTCCTGGAGTCGATGCGCTTCCTGCTGCGGGTCGACCCGGTGGACGTCACAGGGGAGTTCGCCCTGATCACCCTGATGGGCCCAGACGCCGCAGGCGGCCCGCCGGGGGCGGTGGCGGCGCTGGCAGATCCGTTTGGCACCGATGTGATCGTGGCGCGCGACCGGCTCGCTGGCACCGTGGCCGATCTTGAGCGGCGCGGGGTGAAGCTGGCGGGCGTGGCGGCCTACGAGGCGCTGCGGATCGCCGCGCACCGGCCGCGGCTCGGGCTGGACACCGACCGCCGGACCCTCCCGCACGAGGTGGGCTGGATCGAGACCGCCGTCCACCTGTCCAAGGGCTGCTACCGGGGCCAGGAGACCGTGGCCCGGGTGCACAACCTGGGCCATCCCCCGCGCCGGCTGGTGTTCCTGCACCTCGACGGGAGCGAGGACATCCTGCCGGCCCATGGCGACCCGGTCACCATGGGCGACACGGAGATCGGGTTCACCGGCTCCGCCGCCCGCCACTTCGAGCTGGGCCCGGTCGCGCTGGCGCTGGTCAAGCGGACCGTGCCGACTGACGCGGCGCTGCGGTCCGGCGGCGTGCCCGCCGCCCAGGAGGTGGTGGTCCCCCCGGACACGGGCGCGAACGTGAAGATCACGCTCAAGCGCCCGCGCGGCGCGCTCGCACCGCGCGGTGAGTGAGAGGCTGCCGGGCGCATGCCCTAACGTTGGCTCCCGGCAGCGGGCAGGCCGCCAACGCCGGCGGCCGGGGACCGCGGTAGGAGGTGTGCGCCATGCTGCGCCGGATGCTGCTGGCCGCGTCAGCCAGCGACCAGGTGCGACGGATGGCCGTCGCGACCCCGCTCACCCGCGATGTCGTGGCCCGCTACGTGGCCGGCGAGGACGCCGCCGCCGCGGTGGCGGCCACCCGCCGGCTCCAGGCGGACGGCCTGGCGGTCACCCTGGACTACCTGGGCGAGGACACCACCAGCGCCGACCACGCGGCCGCCGTCGCCGCGGAGTACGTGGCGCTGCTCGGCCGGCTGGAGGCCGCCGGGCTCGCCCGGGACGGCGCGGCGGAGGTCTCGGTCAAGCCGACCGCGGTCGGCCTGCACCTGCCCGAGCACGGGGCGAAAACCGCGGCCGCCAACATCGCCCGGATCTGCGCCGCCGCCCGGGCCGCGGGCACCACGGTCACGGTCGACATGGAGGACCACACCCACGTCGACGCGACCCTGCGCCTGGTGGCTGAGATGCGGGGCGACTTCCCCGGCCTCGGCTGCGTGATCCAGTCCCAGCTCCGGCGCAGCGCCGCCGACTGCCGGGCACTCGCCTACCCCGGCTCCCGGGTGCGGCTGTGCAAGGGCGCCTACGACGCGCCGGAGGAGGTGGCCTTCACCACCCGGGCGCAGGTGGACCGCTCCTACGCCCGCTGCCTGCGGGTGCTCATGGCCGGGCCCGGCTACCCGATGCTCGCCACCCACGACCCCCGGCTGATCAGGATCATCGCGGCGCAGGCGGTGCTCACCGGGCGCGGCAGCGGCGGCTTGGAGTACCAGATGCTCTACGGCATCAGGCCGGCCGAGCAGCGCCGGCTGGCGGGCACCGGCGCCAAGGTGCGGGTCTACGTGCCCTACGGCAGCGACTGGTACGGCTACCTGGTCCGGCGGCTGGCCGAGCGGCCGGCCAACCTGGCCTTCTTCCTCCGCTCGCTGGCGACGCGCCGATGAGCGGGCGGCGCCGGCCGGTAGGCTGGCCACGGTGATTGCGATCCTGGGCGCGGGCAAGATGGGCGAGGCGCTCATCTCCGGCCTGCTGCGGGCCGGCCGCAGCCCGTCCGGGGTGCTCGCGGTGGTCCGCCGGCCCGACCGTGCCGCCGCGCTGCGGGAGAGCTACGGCATCGCGGTCGTGGGCGCCGCGGAGGCGGCCAAGAGCGCGGACACGCTGATCATCACCGTCAAGCCGCAGGACATGGCGGCGCTGCTGGATGAGATCGCCCCGCACGTGCCGGCCGGCCGGCTGGTGATCTCGGTGGCGGCCGGCATCACCACGGCGAAGATCGAGAGCCGGCTCGGCGACGAGGTGCCGGTGGTGCGGGTCATGTCCAACACCCCGGTGCTGGTGGATGAGGCGATGAGCGTCATCTCCGCGGGGACGCACGCCGGCGAGGAGCACTTGCGCCGGGCCGAGGAGCTGCTGCGGCCGGTCGGCAAGGTGCTGCGCATCCCCGAATCGCAGCAGGACGCGGCCACCGCGCTGTCCGGCAGCGGCCCGGCATATGTGTACTTCCTGGTGGAGGCGATGGTGGACGCCGGGATCCTGCTCGGCATGCCGCGGGGGACCGCGCTGGAGATGGTGACGCAGGCGGTGTACGGGGCGGCCACCATGCTGCGGGAGAGCGGGGAGCACCCGGTGATCCTGCGGGAGGCGGTCACCTCCCCGGGCGGGACCACCATCTCCGCCATCCGCGAGCTGGAGAAGCACGGTGTCCGGGCGGCATTCCTGGCGGCGATCGAGGCGGCCCGCGACCGGGGCGCCGAGCTCGGCAGCGGCTGAGCGGGCGGCCGGCCGATGGCCTGCACACTGCACGTCGCCTGGGACGAGCGGCTGACCGGCTACGACTTCGGGCCCGGCCACCCGCTGGCCCCGGTCCGGGTGGAGCTGACGGTCGCGCTTGCCGACGCGTTCGGGGTGCTGTCCGGGGCGGGCGTGACGGTCGCCGCGCCCGCCCCGGCCGGCCTGGCCGAGCTCGAGCTGGTCCACGATCCGCGCTACATCACCGCGGTCCGGACCGGCGTGGCCGACGCGGGCTTCGGGCTCGGCACCCCCGACAACCCGGTGTTCACCGGCATGCACGAGGCCTCGGCGCTGGTGGCCGGGGCCACGCTGGCCGCGGCGGCCGCCGTCTGGGAGTCGCGGGCGCAGCACGCGGTCAGCGTGGCGGGCGGCCTGCATCACGCGATGCGCGGTATGGCCAGCGGGTTCTGCGTGTACAACGACCCGGCGATCGCGATCCGGTGGCTGCTCGGGCAGGGTGCGGAGCGGATCGCCTATGTCGATGTGGACGTCCATCACGGCGACGGGGTGGAGGCGGCGTTCTACGACGACCCCCGGGTGCTGACCATCAGCCTGCACGAGCACCCGATGACGCTGTTCCCCGGCACCGGCCTGCCCGACGACGACGGCGGGCCCGGCGCGGAGGGGACGGCCGTCAACGTGGCGCTGCCGGCCGGCACCGGCGACGCTGGCTGGCTGCGCGCCTTCGACGCGGTGGTGCCGCCGCTGCTGCGCGCGTTCCGCCCGCAGGTCCTTGTCACCCAGCACGGCTGCGACAGCCACCGGCTGGACCCGCTGGCGCACCTGGAGCTGAGCATCGACGCGCAGCGGACCGCGCAGGCCTGGCTGCACCACCTGGCACACGAGACGGCGGGCGGGCGCTGGGTGCTCACCGGCGGCGGCGGCTATGCGCTGGTGCAGGTGGTGCCGCGCACCTGGACGCATCTGCTGGCTGAGGCGGCAGGCCGGCCGCTGGACCCGTCCGTGCCCACGCCTGAGTCCTGGCGTGAGTATGTCCGTGCCCGCACCGGCGCCCGCCCGCCGCAGACCATGACCGACGGGGCCACGGCGTCGTTCTCGCCGTTCTCGTCGGGATACGACCCGGCCGACGCGGTGGACCGGGCGATCATGGCCACCCGCAACGCGGTCTTCGCGCTGCACGGGCTGCTGCCGTCCCCCTGATCCGGCGGTGCGGGCGCGTCAGCGGATGCGTCAACGCAGCGTGCCGGCGGCAGGACACACCGCCGGCCGCTGACCGGCGATGTCTGCCCCGGTGGCTGCAAGGTCCGTGCCAGGCGTGACGAAATGAGACTCGATGGAGGGTTGCCCTTTTCCGCACAAGACTTACGCTGGGGGCGGAGGTGACTGATGCGCTGAATCCGGCTAGGCGTAGCCAGCACCATGCGGAAGAGGGCGACTCATGGCTGCAACTGAGACAACACCGCTGAGTGACGTCAGGTTCCTGACCGTGGCAGAAGTAGCCTCGATCATGCGGGTGTCCAAGATGACCGTGTACCGGCTCGTCCACTCGGGGGAGCTGGAGGCGATCCGGGTTGGCCGCTCGTTCCGGGTCCCTGAACAGGCGGTCAACCAGTACCTGAGGGACTCGTTCGTCGCAGCCAGCTGAGCGGCGCGACGGGGCGCGCTGCCCCGCAGACGGTGGCGGTGGGGGGCACCGGGGGGTAGACGGGGGCAGCAGTGGCGGTAACCTAGACCGTTGGCGTGTGCCCAGCCGGCCGGCATCGGGCGTGCGCAAGCATGCCAAAAGGTGCCAAACCGGTCGAGTGAGGGTGGTGTCGTGGGCTCCGTCATCAAGAAGCGCCGCAAGAGGATGGCCAAGAAGAAGCACCGCAAGCTGCTGCGGAAGACACGCGTCCAGCGGCGGAACAAGAAGTAACGCGGCGCCCCGCCCGCGGGCGGACGGTCCCTGACCAGCGGAAAGCGCCGGCCGGGGCTGACGGGCCCGCCGCGCGCGGATGCGGGAGCGGCTGGCGAGGATCCCGCACGGGAGAAACGCCATGCCACCCCGGCAGCCGGCGCTGCCGCCGCCGGTGCCCGGGAAGGCCGCCGCCCAGGAAAAGAGGAACGTTGACATCCCTGCTGCCCATGCCGGAGCTTGAGCGGGCGACCGGCCGTGGCCTGTTAGCTGAGGACGGCGACATGGCCTCCGCGGACGGCGGCACGGCCCGCGGGGACGGCGGCACCTCCGCGCGGGGCGACTGGCGGAGCCGGGCCGCCGATGTCCTTGAGTTCGCGCGCCGCCAGCTCGACGGGGAGTGCGAGGCCGACCAGTTCGGCTTCGACCCGGAGTTCAACAGCCGCGTGCTGATGCCCATCGCCCGGGTCCTCTACCGGCGCTGGTTCGAGGTGCAGATGCGGGGGCTGGCGCACGTGCCCGAGGCCGGCCCCGCGCTGGTGGTCGCCAACCACTCCGGCACGCTTCCGGTCGACGCGATCATGCTCCAGGCCGGGCTGCACGACGAGCACCCCGCCCACCGGAGCCTGCGGCTGCTTGGCGCCGATCTGGTCTACGACATCCCGCTGCTGGGGCCGCTCGCCCGCAAAGGCGGCCACACCCGGGCCTGCCCGGCGAACGCGCACGTCCTGCTACGCTCCGGCGAGGTGGTCGGCGTCTTCCCGGAGGGCTTCAAGGGCATCGGCAAGCCGTTCACCGACCGTTACCAGCTGCGGCGGTTCGGCCGCGGTGGCTTCGCGGTGACCGCCATCCGGGCGGGGGTGCCCATCGTCCCCTGCGCCATCGTGGGGGCCGAGGAGATCTACCCCCTGCTCGGGAACGCCAGGCCAGTGGCCGAGCTGCTGGGGCTGCCCTACTTCCCGATCACGCCCCTGTTCCCCTGGCTGGGCCCGATCGGGGCGGTGCCGCTGCCGTCGAAGTGGATCATCGAGTTCTGCCCGCCGGTCCCGACGTCCGGTTACGGGCCCGGCAGCGAGCAGGACCCGGCGGTGATCGCCGACCTGAGCGGCCGGGTACGAGGCACCATCCAGCGCAAGCTGGACGACCTGCTCACCGAGCGCGGGCCCGCCTTCGGCTAGCAGGGCCTTCGGCTAGCAGGGCCTTCGGCTGACAGGGCCCGGCCCCGCGCCCCGGGCCAGCTCAGCGGCCAGCGGCGTGGCGGCGGCGGACGGCCAGGGCGGCCACGACCCCCCCGGCCACGGCGCCCGCCCCCGCCGCGGTGGGCAGGGCGATCATGGTGGCCTTGCGGCCGGACCGGAAGTCGTGCACCGGCCAGCGGCTGGCCCGCGCCTCGGCCCGCAGCTCCGCATCGGGGTTGACCACGCTGGGGTGCCCGACCAGGCGCAGCATCGGCAGGTCATTGGTGGAGTCGCTGTAGGCGGAGCACCGTGCCAGGTCCAGGCCTTCGCGCGCGGCCAGCGCCTGTATCGCCGCCGCCTTCGCCTCGCCGTGCAGCAGCCCGCCGACCAGCCGCCCGGTGTAGACGCCGTCAACGGACTCGGCGACGGTGCCAAGCGCCCCGGTGAAGCCGAGCCGGCGGGCGATGATGCTGGCCAGTTCCACCGGGGTAGCGGTCACCAGCCAGACCCGCTGCCCGGCCTCCAGATGACGCTGGGCCAGTTCCCTGGTGCCCTCCCAGACCCGGTCGGCCATGGTCTCGTCGTAGATCTCCTCGCACAGCGCGACGATGTCGCTGACCCGGTGCCCGGCCACGAACGCCAGGGCGGCCTCCCGTGCCGAGTCGATGTGATCGGCGTTCTCCGCGCCGCGCATCCGGTACCAGGCCTGGCCCCACGCCATCCTGGCCAGGTCCGCCGGGCCGAACATCTTGCGGGCGGCCAGGCCGCGCGCGAAGTAGTAGATCGAGGCCCCGCGCATGAGGGTGTTGTCCACGTCGAAGAACGCGCCGGCCGCCGGATCGGGGATGAGCGGGGGATGCTCGACCTCGGCAGCGGCCGCCGACGCCTGTCCGGCGAGCGCCGCCCCGTCCTTGCGCAACGGCCTCACCCAGGTCCTCGGCGCCCATAGCGCCTGGTAGGGGCCGTCGTCCGGGTCCCCCACACCGGGCTCCATGCCGACCGGGCCTGGTGGCTGAAGCCGTCCCAGCGGCAGCCTCATAACGGTTTCATGCTACCTACGGCGCGGACCCGGCCCGTCCTGCCTGGCCGGGCCTGGTCGGCCATCTGGGCAGCATCACCGGCCGGTGTCAGGCACCATAGGCAGCGATGTCTGTTTCTTTCCTGGCAGCGGGTGGCGCCACTGCTGTCGCCGCCGTCATCACCGGGCTCCTGGTGAGGCGTTTCGTCAAGCTGCCCCGGCTGGACATGGCCGCCTGGCTGTGCGCGGCCGCCGGGCTCACGATCGCGCTGGCAGCGCAGGCTCTCGGCTACCACCAGGGCTTTAACGCGGCGGCGTTCCGCGCCGTCCAGGTCGGAGCCCGGCTCATCGCCCCGATCGCCCTGGTGTGGGGGCTGGCCGAGCTGACCGGAAAGAGCTTCGGGGCCCGCTTCGCCGCCAGGCTCGCGCTGGCGGCGCTGACAGCGATCGCTGGTGCAATTCTGGTGGCCGACCCGCTCAGTGGTGTGCCGTTCACCACCGCGTGGCCCATCTCCGACCAGCATTACCAGTTCATCCCGCACCTGGTCCTGCTGGCGCTCAGTGTCGCGATCGCGATTCCGGCGCTGGTGGCGCTGGCCGTGGCGGCCGTGCGGGCCCGGCGTGAGCCCGGCTGGCGGGACGCGTTCCCGGCCGTGGCCGCCGCCGCCGTGGCGGCGCTGCTGACCGAGGGGCTGCAGGTGAAGCTGCCCGTCAACTCCGGATACGCCGCCATCTGCCTGGCCGCCGCCGCGCTCACCTGGTTCGCCGGCCAGCGCTCCAGCCGCCTGCAGCTGGCGGCCCTGCGTGACGCCCCAGCCGGTGACGATACCGGCTGGGGCGAGGCGTACGGCGACGACACGGGCTACGGCCGGTACCGGCCCGACACCGATGGCTTCGGGCGGCCGGACACCGGCGGGTTCGGGCGGCCGGACACCGATGGCTTCGGGCGGTCGGACACCGGCGGATTCCCGCGGGTGGGCGACGCCGACTTCGGCGGCCTGTACCGGCCGGACTCCGGTGCCTTCGAGCGGCCGGACACCGGCGGGTTCGCGCCGCCGGACACCGGCGGGTTCGCGCGGGTGGGCGACACCGACTTCGGGGGCCTGTACCGGCCGGATACCGACGGCTTCGGGGGTGTCAGCAGCGATACCGGCTACGGCTTCTACCGGACCGACACCAACCTCAGGCCGATCGGCAACGGCGCGGGCCGGCCCCTCAGCGAGCCGGTGCCCGGGATCATCGAGACAGGTGACATCCTGCCGGTGGCGTTCGACGTGTTCGCGCCCGCCTCACGCGGGCCGCAGGACCAGGCCGAGGAGACCGAGCGCCTGTACGGGCAGATAGCGATCTACACCCTGATCGACGGCCAGGCCGAGGAGTTCGACCGGCTCGCCCAGGCCGTGGTCGAGAAGGTGAAGGCCCACGAGCCGGGCACGCTCGCCTACATCGTCCACGGCGTGCCGTCCGCGCCGATGCAGCGGATCCTCTATGAGGTGTACCGGGACGAGACCGCCTTCGAGGAGCACGGTCACCAGCCCTACATCCAGGAGTTCGAGGAGGAGCGCAAGCCGTACGTCCTCGCGACCAATGTGATCGAGCTCGGTGTCCGGCAGGCGAAGATCTCACCGCTGAGCGGCCAGCCGGCCCAGCATGGCCAGCCTGGCCCGCAGGACCGGCCGGACCGCCCCGGCGCGCAGGGCCAGCCCGCCCCGCAGGGCGGCCCCAGCCAGCAGGGCAGGCCCAGCCCACCGGGTCCGTCCGCCCCGCAGGGCTCGCCCATCCAGGGCCGCCCCAGCCAGCAGGGCCGCCCCGGTCAGCAGGACTCGCCTATCCAGGGCCGCCCCAGCCAGCAGGGCAGGCCCAGCCCACCGGGTCCGTCCGCCCCGCAGGGCTCGCCCATCCAGGGCCGCCCCAGCCAGCAGGGCCGCCCCAGCCAGCAGGGCCGCCCCAGCCAGCAGGGCCGCCCCGGTCAGCAGGACTCGCCTATCCAGGGCCGCCCCAGCCAGCAGGGCAGACCCAGTCAGCAAGGCCGTCCCAGCCCACCAGGTCAGCCGGGTCCACAGAGCCAGCCCGGCCAGCAAGTCCGTCCTAGTCAGCAAGTCCGTCCTGGTCAGCAGGGCCAGCCCGGCCCGCGAGCCCGTCCCAGTCAGCAGGGTCAGCCCGGCCAGCCGGTCCCGCCCGGCAGCCAGTCGGCCCGGCGGCGGAGCGGTGGCACCCCGTGACAGCCTCGCCACACGTCATCACCCTGCTCAGCCGGGCGGGATGTCATCTGTGCGACGACGCGCGCGAGGTCATCGCCCGGGTCGCGGCCGACCTGGATGTGCGCTGGGAAGAACTTGACATCACCAAGTCCGAGAGCCAGCTGCGGGAGTACTGGGACAAGGTCCCCGTGACGCTGATCGACGGCGTCCAGCATGACTTCTGGCGCGTCAGCGAAGAGCGCCTCCGGAACGCACTGGCCCGTTAGCCGCCGCCCGGGCAGCTGGGACCGCCACTTTGTGCAAACGTTCACAAGGGCGTACCGTGAGAGTCAGAGTTGCCCTGCGGGCGCCTGGCCAGCCCGTGGTGCCCGAGCGTCGATCCCTTCAGGAGCACCGGCGAATGTCCCGCCGCCCAGCCACCGGCCACAGCACTCAGGGCATCCCGGAGGCGACGATCGCCCGCCTCCCGGTGTACCTGCGGGTGCTTTACGCCTGCGCCGAGCAGGGGATCGCCACGGTGTCGAGCGAGGAGCTCGCCACCGCCGCGGGCGTGAACTCGGCCAAGCTGCGCAAGGACCTGTCCCACCTGGGCTCCTACGGCACCCGGGGGGTGGGGTACGACGTCGACTACCTCGTCTACCAGGTCTCCCGCGAGCTCGGGCTGACGCAGGACTGGCCGGTGGTCATCGTCGGGGCGGGCAATCTTGGGCGGGCGCTGGCGAACTACGGTGGCTTCGCCTCCCGCGGCTTCCGCATCGCCGCGCTCCTCGACGCCGACCCCGCGGTGGTCGGCACCGAGATCGCCGGGCATGTGGTGGAAGGCGCCGACCAGATCGAGCCGGTCGTCGCACGTCACCAGGTGTCGATCGGCGTGATCGCCACCCCGGCCGGGGCGGCGCAGGGGGTGTGCGACCGGCTCGTCGCGGCCGGCGTGACGAGCATCCTCAACTTCGCTCCTGTGGTACTTAGCGTGCCAGTGGGCGTAGACGTGCGTAAGGTCGACCTGTCGATTGAATTGCAGATCCTTGCCTTCCACGCGCAGCGGAGGTCTGTCGTGCGCGTTGCCCAGGATGGAAAGCGTCACCACCAGGGCCGGGTTATGCCTGCTGACGGCCAGTCAGCGGTCGCGGGGGGCGTGATCGGCCAGTCGGCGGTCGCGGCGCCATGAGCGTGCTCATAGTCGGGATGAGTCACCGCAGCGCCCCGGTCGCGATCCTCGAGCGGGCCGCCGTCAGCGGCGACCAGCTCGGCAAGCTGCTGCGTGACGTCTTTGAAGCGGAGCCGGTCGCGGGCACGTTCGTGGTGTCCACCTGCAACCGGGTGGAGATCTACGCCGAGGTCGACAAGTTCCACGCGGGCCTGTCGTCCATCTCCGACCTGCTGGCCCGCCACTCCGGCATCCCGCTGCCCGAGCTCACCCAGCACCTGTACGTCCACTACGAGGACCGGGCGGTCCAGCACCTGCTCACGGTGGCCGCCGGGCTGGACTCCATGGTGGTGGGCGAGAGCCAGATCCTCGGCCAGGTGCGCCAGGCGATCGCGCTGGCGCGAGAGCAGGGCGCGCTCAGCCGGCCGCTCGACGGCCTCGGCACGCTCGCGCTGCGCGCCGCCAGGCGGGCACACGCGGAGACCGGCATCGACCGCGCGGGCGCGAACCTGGTGAGCGTCGGGCTGGGGCTCGCCGCGGCGCGGCTGCGGCACGGCGACGGCGAGGGCCCTCCCGACCCGGTGCACCCGCTCGCCGGGCGCAGCGTCCTGGTGGTGGGGGCCGGCTCGATGAGCGCGCTGGCCGTCGCCACGGCTCACCGCTTCGGCGCGGCCGCCATCGTGGTCACCAACCGCACCCACCACCGGGCGCGGCGGCTGGCGGCCTCGGTGTCCGGGTCCACCGCCGCGTTCGGCGACCTGCAGGCCGCCATCGCCGGGGCCGACCTGATCATCTCCTGCACGGGGGCGGCCGGGCTTGTCATCACGGCCCCGATGGCCGCCGAGGCGCTGCGGCTGCGGGGCACCGGCGCGGCAGCGGGCACCCGGCCGCTGGTCCTGCTCGACCTCGCGCTGCCGCACGATGTGGACCGCGGCGCCGCCGGGCTGCCCGGGGTCAGCGTGCTCGGCCTGGAATCGCTCGAGGACGCTGGTCTGGCGGTCGCGGTGACACAGGCCGACGACGTGGCGGCGGTCCGGGCGATCGTCGCCGAGGAGCTTGCCGCGCGTGTCTCAGCCCGGCATGCCGCCAAGGTGTCGCCAACCGTGATCGCGCTGCGCGCGAAGGCCGCCGAGGTGGTGGAAGCCGAAGTGGAGCGGCTGACGGGCAGGCTGGGGCCGCTGAACGAGCGGGCCAGGGACGAGATCTCGTGGGCGATGCAGCGGGTGGCGCACAAGCTGCTGCACGCGCCGACGGTGCGGGTCAAGGAGCTGGCGGGCTCGCCCGGCGGCGATTCCTACGAAGCGGCCCTGCGGGTGCTTTTCGATCTCGACCAGGACGCCATCGACGCCGTCACCAGGGCAGACGCCGACCTCACGCTGGGCGGTGCCGGATGAGCGGGCCCGCTGTGAGCAGGCTGCTGCGCCTTGGCACCCGCAAGAGCCCGATGGCCCTGGCCCAGTCCGCGGCGGTGGCCAGGCTGATCATGGAGCGGGCCGGGGTCACGGTAGAGCTGGTGGGGCTCACCTCGTTCGGCGACGTCAGCCAGGCTCACCTGACGCAGATCGGCGGCACCGGGGTCTTCGTCAGCGCACTGCGCCGGTGCTTGCTCGCCGGGGACATCGACCTGGTCGTCCACTCCCTGAAGGACCTGCCGACGGCGGCGGTGCCCGGCATCGCGCTGGCCGCCGTGCCGGCCCGCGAGGACCCCCGGGACGCGCTGGTGGCCAGGGACGGCGCCAAGCTGGCGGACCTGCCCGCCGGGGCGCTGATCGGCACCGGATCGCCCCGCCGCGCCGCCCAGCTGCGGCTGATGCGCCCGGACATCCGGCCGGTGCCGGTGCGCGGCAACGCCGGCACCCGGCTGGCGAAGGTGACCTCCGGCGAGCTCGACGCCGTGGTGCTGGCCCGCGCCGGGCTGGACCGGATCGGCCAGCTCGAGGCGGTCACCGAGGTCTTCGAGCCGGATGAGATGGTCCCCGCGGCCGGGCAGGGCGCGCTCGCGGTCGAGTGCCGCGACGCCGACCCGGGACTCGCCGACCTGCTGGCCTGCGCGGACGACCCGGGCAGCCGCGCGGCGGTGACCGCCGAACGGGCGGTGCTGGCGGGCCTGCAGGCCGGCTGCCACGCGCCGGTGGGTGCCTACGCGATGGTCACCGACATGCTGCACCTGACGGCGGTCGTCATCGGCGATGACGGCGCGCCGCCGGTGAGTGCGAGCGCGGCCGCCCCCGCCGGGCAGGCGGCAGCCGCGGGACACGAGGTCGCTCGTGAATTGCTCCGCCGCGGCGCGGGAAGGTACGTGACGGTGTCTGCCGCACACACGAGCAACGGGGACGATGCGCAGTGAATCTCACACCCGCGACCACGAAGACCGAGGACGCCCCGGGCCCGCATGAGCCCGCGGGCGCGCCGCAGGCCAGGGCCGGCCTGGCCGCCTTCGTCGGCGCCGGCCCGGGCAGCGAGGGGCTGCTCACGCTGCGCGCCGCCGAGCTGCTGGCCAAGGCGGACCTGGTCGTGGGCAGGCCGGAGCTGACCGGCCCGCTGGCCCACCGGCTGCGGGAGCAGGCGGTGATCGCCGAGGCGGCGGATCCGGACACCGACGCCAGGACGCTCATCAAGGCAGCGGGCGACGGCCAGCTCGCGGTCCGCCTGTTCGCGGGCGACCCGTTCCTGTTCTGCCGGGCGTCCCAGCAGGCCGACCTGTGCGCCCGGGCCGGGGTCCGGGTGGAGATCGTGCCCGGCGTGCCCGCCGCGACCGCCGTGCCCGCCTTCGCCGGGATCCCGCTGACCTCCGACACCGGTGGCCTGCGGGTGGTGCACGCGGCCGACATCAGCCAGCTGGAGGGGCCAGCGCCGGGCAGCCTGGTGATCCTCGGTGCCGAGGCCGGGCCGGTCGACCTGGCCAAGATGCTGGTGGCGGTCGGCTGGGCGGACACCACCCCGGTCGCCTTCACCTGGAACGGCACCACCACCGACCAGCACACGGTGGTCAGCAGGCTGGGGTCGGTCGCCGCCGACCTCAAGGCGGCCGGCGTGAGCATGCTGACCGAGCCCGGGCCCGCTCTCGCGGTGGTCGGCGAGGCCGCCGCCCACCAGGGCCTGTCCTGGTTCGAGAGCAAGCCGCTGTTCGGCTGGCGGGTGCTGGTACCACGGACCAAGGAGCAGGCGGCATCGCTGTCGGAGCGGCTGCGCTGCTACGGGGCGGTGCCGCAGGAGGTCCCGACCATCGCCGTCGAGCCGCCGCGCACCCCGCAGCAGATGGAGCGGGCGGTCAAGGGCCTGGTCACCGGCCGGTACCAGTGGATCGCGTTCACCTCGGTGAACGCGGTCCGCGCGGTGCGGGAGAAGCTGGAGGAGTACGGCCTGGACGCGCGGGCGTTCGCCGGGGTCAAGGTGGCGGCGGTGGGGGAGCAGACCGCGGTCGCGCTCGGCGCCTTCGGCATCAAGCCGGACCTGGTGCCCGAGGGGGAGCAGTCCAGCGAGGGACTCGCGGCCGCCTGGCCGCCCTACGACGACGTGCTCGACCCGATCAACCGGGTGCTGCTGCCCCGCGCCGACATCGCCACCGAGACGCTCGTCGCCAGGCTGACCGGCCTGGGCTGGGAGGCCGAGGACGTCACCGCCTACCGCACGGTGCGGGCCGCGCCGCCGCCAGCGCCGGTCCGGGAGGCGATCAAGGGCGGCGGGTTCGACGCGGTCCTGTTCACCTCCTCGTCCACGGTGCGGAACCTGATCGGCATCGCCGGCAAGCCGCACGCGGTCACCGCCATCGCGGTGATCGGCCCGCAGACCGCGCAGACCGCCGCCGAGTACGGGCTGCGGGTGGACGTGATGGCGCCGAAGCCGTCGGCCACGGCCCTGGCCGATGCGCTGGCCGAGCACGGCGCCAGGCTCCGCGACGCCGCCGTCGCGGCTGGTGAGCCGGTGCGCAAGCCCAGCGAGCGGCGGCGGGGCGCGCGCCGCCGCCTGCGGTGACCCGGCCAGGCAGGGCCGGCCCGCAGGCAGCGGGACGAAGGAGCCAGCCGTGACCGACCGATTCCCGGCCGCCCGCCCCCGCAGGCTGCGGCGGACGGCGGCGCTGCGGCGGCTGGCCGCGGTCACCAGCGTGCGCGGCTCAGACCTGGTGCTGCCGCTGTTCGTCAAGGAGGGGATCGCCGAGCCGGTGCCGGTCACGTCCATGCCAGGTGTGGTCCAGCACACCCGGGACAGCCTGCGCAAGGCAGCGGCCGAGGCGGTGGAGGCGGGCGTCGGCGGGCTGATCCTGTTTGGCATCCCGGCCGCCAAGGACGCCCGCGGCTCGGCCGCCGACGACCCGGACGGGATCATCCAGCGGGCGCTGGCCGACCTGGCCGCCGAGGTGGGCGACGCTACCGTCCTGATGGCGGACCTGTGCCTGTGCGAGTACACCGACCACGGCCACTGCGGGCCGCTCACCGGGGCCGGCGAGGTGGACAACGACGCCGCCCTGGAGCGTTATGCGTCCATCGCGGTCGCCCAGGCGGCCGCTGGCGCGCACGTGGTGGCGCCCAGCGGGATGATGGACGGGCAGGTCGCGGCGATCCGGTCGGCGCTCGACCGGGCCGGCCAGCAGGACGTCGTGATCTGCGCCTACGCGGCCAAGTACGCCTCGTCCTTCTACGGGCCGTTCCGCGAGGCCGCCGAGGGGGCGCCGCAGTTCGGCGACCGGGCCGCCTACCAGCAGGACCCGGCCGCCGGTGACGCGTCGCGGGAGATCATGCTCGACGTGGCCGAGGGTGCCGACGTCGTGATGGTCAAGCCCGCCCTGCCCTACCTGGACGTGATCGCCCAGGCGGCCGCGGTGGCGCCGGTGCCGGTCGCCGCCTACCAGGTCAGCGGCGAGTACGCGATGGCGGAGGCGGCCGCTGCCAACGGCTGGCTGGACCGGGACCGGGTGATGATGGAGACGCTGACCGCGATCCGCCGCGCGGGCGCCAGCATCATCCTGACCTACTGGGCCGCTGAGGCCGCCCGGCGGCTCGGCTAGCACCCGCCGGGAGTCCGGCTAGCACCCGCCGGGAATAAAGTGCGCGAAACGGCTGATCTACCCGTCACGAAGGTCAGCCCGGCGCCTCGTTAGGTATCGTCTCGGCCTCAGCTGCGGCGAGTGGCCTGCACGCGGGCGCGCGCGACCGGCATCATCGAGGATGGGATGGGACCCCGCGGGGAGCGGGAGTTGGGAGTCAGTAGTCGAGGCGATGCTGCGCCGCGGCCGCCGCCGGACAGCCGGCCGGGCGGCCGCCGTTGCCGTGGACTATGCCGCCGCGGGCTGGCCGGTCTGCCTGGGCACCCACCTGCGTGACGAGCAGGCGCGCCACCCGCTGCACGGCGCGCTGCCGCGCGCGCGGGCGGCCGACCCGGGCCGCGCCTGCTCCTGTGACCGGATCGGGTGCCCGGCGCCGGGTGCGCACCCCATCTCGCCCGCCTGGCAGATCGAGGCGTCCAGCGATCCCGCGGAGGCCGACCGGTGGTGGCGGGAGCAGCCGGAGGCGAACATCATCCTGGTCACCGGGCGTGTGTTCGACGTGCTCGACGTGCCGGCCGCGGCCGGCGCCGCCGCCCTGGCCGGGCTGGAACAGGCCGGGGTGCGGGCCGGCCCGGTGGCGCTGTCGCCGGAGGCGCCGGCCTCCGGCGACCGGGCCCTGTTCTTCGTCGCCACCAGGGGCGCCCCCGCGGACGAGGACGAGTGGTGGTCGTGCCACCTGGACTGCGAGCCGGACGATTTCGCACCGGTCGCGGGCCTGCGCTGGCACACCAGGGGCAGCTTCGTGGTCGCCCCGCCGTCCCGCCGCGGCCGCGGTAACGCCCAGTGGATCCGGGAGCCGGGCGAGCATCCGCTGCCGGACGCGCTGCGGCTGCTGGAGTTCCTCGCCGACGCCTGCGACGGGGTGAGCGTGTGAGGCCGTCGCCGGAGTCCGACGGGCTCTTCGAGCGCGCCTGCGCGGTCATCCCGGGCGGGGTGAACTCGCCGGTCCGGGCGTTCGGCGCGGTCGGCGGGACGCCGGTGTTCATGGCCTCCGGCCGCGGCCCCTATCTCACCGA
>Ga0335079_10001753_pt1 | contig 24781 bp, 26 predicted proteins | sample Lox_Sample_33_FD_206719 | JGI IMG/M metagenome (GOLD analysis project Ga0335079, IMG submission 206719) | Soil microbial communities from Loxahatchee National Wildlife Refuge, Florida, United States - Lox_Sample_3.3 | ecosystem: Environmental > Terrestrial > Soil > Wetlands | place: USA...
TTCTTACGTAGGCGTAGGAAATCCACAGCAGGAGGACATACACCACCGGATTGAGAAATCGAACCCAATAAGCCAGTTGCCACTCAGTCAGGTCGAAAGCTCTGCCGAGCCGATACCAATAAGCACCGACCAGGTAATAGAAAGGGGTCGATTGGGCTTCGAAATTCGGGCTATTGAGCCACTCCTGATAACCTGCTGCGACGATGCGCTCGCGCTGCGCAGTGCTCTGGTAGAACGGAACCTCGAGGTGGAATTGCTCTATTTGCGCTCTTGAAAGCAGGTACTCGGAGGAGGCGTAAAGGGCGATGAATTTTGCGGATTCGCGATCGGGCCGCGGCAGTTCTTTACCCGGCCATTGGCCGCGAGCGTACATCTCAATCGCGGCAAAATGGTACGGCTCGTCCACATTGTTGACCATGGGAAAAGCGGCGCAATAAATCAGAAGACGCAATCCTGCATACAGGCAGAACAGAGCCACCATGAGGCCGCTGTGGGCCCTGAGAAAGTCGTTCAAACGGGCCTGAGTCGAAGCGGCGGGGGCAAGTTCGATCCGCCTAATGGGGCGTTTTCGGGGTGACGTCCTGGGAGCCGGCATTTTGCTTTTTGCAGAACCCTGTATGGCCTGGCGGTTCCACTCCAGGGCGAAGCCATTGTACTGTAGGCCCAGACTCGAGTGTTTGGGGATAAGAAGCCGATCAGGAAACCGGCTGGGCCACCCGAAGGCGGTTCGGAACATCAAAGCTGCGAGCATCCGAATGCCGCTAAACCGTGACGCGCTTTGGTACAAGGACGCGATCATTTACCAGGTTCACGTCCGCGCTTTCTACGATGGAAATGGAGATGGCATAGGGGATTTTGAAGGGCTCGAGGCGAAGCTCGACTACCTTCAGGACCTGGGGATTAGTGCGATATGGCTAATGCCATTCTTTCCTTCCCCGCTACGGGATGACGGTTACGACATTTCCGACTATAACGCGGTCCATCCGAGCTACGGGACGCTGGAGGACTTCCGCAAGCTGCTGGCGTCAGCCCACGCGCGGGGGATTCGAATCATCATCGAAATGGTGCTGAATCATACCTCGGATCAGCACCCCTGGTTTCAGGAGTCGCGGAGTTCGCGGAACAATCCCCGGCGCGACTGGTACGTGTGGAGCGAAACCGATAGCCGGTACAAGAGCGCGCGCATTATTTTTCTCGATACGGAGAAGTCGAATTGGGCGTGGGATCCGACCTCGCAGTCTTTCTACTGGCATCGCTTCTTCAGTCACCAGCCCGACCTGAATTATGACAATCCCGCGGTACGGGAACAGATGTGGAACGTAATGAAATTCTGGCTCGAGATGGGTGTAGACGGACTGCGCCTCGATGCCGTGCCCTACCTTGTGGAGAGGGAGGACACGAATTGCGAGAACCTTCCGGAAACGCACGCAGTTCTCAAAGAACTGCGGTGGAAGGTGGATGAAAGTTTCACCGGCAAGATGCTTCTGGCGGAGGCGAACCAGGGACCGGCGGATCTTCGCCCATATTTCGGGGACGGGGACGAGTTCCACATGGCATTTCACTTCCCATTGATGCCCAGAATGTTCATGGGGCTGAAACTGGAAGACCGCAAGCCCATCACGGAAATTCTGCACCAGACCCCGGAAATTCCACCCTCCTGCCAGTGGTCCCTGTTCCTGCGCAACCACGATGAGCTTACGCTGGAAATGGTGACCGACATGGAACGCGACTACATGTATGACAGCTATGCGGAGAACAAGACGATGCGTCTCAACCTCGGGATCCGCCGGCGGCTGGCCCCTTTGCTCGCGAGCCACCGGAGACGCGTCGAGCTGATGAATGGAATGCTGATGTCACTGCCGGGCACTCCGATCATCTACTACGGCGATGAGATCGGGATGGGCGACAACATCGCATTGGGCGACCGTAACGGAGTAAGAACCCCCATGCAGTGGACCGGGGAGACGAATGGCGGGTTTTCCAGAGCCGCCCCCGAGCGTCTGTACGCCCCTCTGATTCAGGATCCCGTGTATGGCTACCCGGCAGTGAACGTGCTCCGGCAAAAGGCGAGTGAACACTCTCTCTTCAATTGGATGCGACGCATCATCAAGGTGCGGAGTTCGACAGCGGTATTCGGAAGAGGCTCGATCGAGTTTCTCTATCCAGAAAACCACCGAATCCTGGCGTACTTGCGGCGGTTTAGTAATGAAACGGTTCTGGTGGTCAACAATCTTGCGAGTACGGCGCAAGCAGTCGAACTGGATCTGCGGCAGGCGAAAGGGAGTATACCGGTGGAGATGTTCGGGCGGAACATGTTTCCACGGGTGGGGGATCTTCCCTACCTGCTGACGATGGGCCCGTACGAGTTTTTCTGGTTTCAGCTACGGAGAATTTAGAACGACTCTGTTCAGTCTTCTGCAACAACTTGAGCGGATCAATGCTCCTTACGAAAACCCGGTGACAGGGGTCGACAAACGGAGGTGAACTTGGCGGAAGAGAGTTTGCTGACCGATGAGTTTCTTCGGCGACTGATCAACGTCGGAGAAGTCGACATCCTGGTTGGCCTGCCCACTCACAATAACGCCAAGACAATCGGGCCCATTGTCCAGAAAACGCAGATGGGAATCCTGCGCGGGTTCCCGCGGGAGCGAGCGGTAATCGTCAACGTCGATGGGGGTTCGCGGGACGGGACGCCCGAACTGATTACGGGCGTTTCCATCGGCGACGCCCGCCCCATTCCCAATTTGTATGCGCTTCGCACCATGCATGCGATCAGCACGAGGTATGGAAGCACCCCGGCGAGCGGAGTCGCGTTGCGAACGATTCTGGCTGCGGCCGAACTGCTGCGCGCCAAGGCTTGTGTGGTGTTGTCGGCCGAATCTCCGAACATGGAACCGGACTGGCTGCCGAAGCTGCTGAACCCGATTTATCGCGAAGACTTCGATCTGGTGACTCCCACATATCGCCGCCACAAGTTTGAGGGCCTGCTGATCTCGAATCTGCTGTACCCGATGACCCGCGCCCTCTACGGGTTCAGAATCCGCGAAGCAGCTCCGCCGGAATTCGGATTTTCCGGGAGATTCGGAAGCCAGTTCCTGGCGCAGAACGGGTGGGCGGACGGTAGCGACGGTGGCGGCATCCAGCTTTATTTCACGCTGGCAGCCATTGCAGGAAAGTGCCGTATCTGCCAGTGCTTCCTCGGAGAGAAAAGCCGGGTGGAGAGACACGCCGCCGACCTGGTGCCCGCACTACGGCAGACTGCCGGGGTCCTGTTTTCCACGTTAGGGCCGGAATACGGCGTGTGGAGCGCAGTCGAAGGGTCCGAACCTGTGCCTACTACCGGAGCCGAGGCGGAAGTGCTTCTCGATCCGGTGCGAATCAACCGCAAACGATTGCGGGACATGTTCGCAGCCGGCGTCGCGGAACTGGAATCCATCTTTCAGTCAATTCTCTCCCCCGCGACGCAGACAGAACTGCAGAGAATCGCTCACCAGGGGGAAGAGGAATTTCGATATCCCGCGGAATTGTGGGTCAAGACGGTATACGAGTTTGCCGCCTCGTATCACAAATCCGTAATCAGCCGGGACCACATCGTACAGGCGTTGGCGCCGCTCTTCCGTGGGAGAGCGTTCACGTTCCTGATTGAGAACCGCCACGCTTCGGCGGATAAAGTCGAAACCGATATTGAGGCTTTATGCGTGGAGTTCGAGCGCCTGAAACCCTATCTACTGGAGTTGTGGAAGGCAAAAGAGTGAGGTAACTATGAGGGAAATGATTTTCAGCGAACTAAGCCAGGCATTGCACGAGATGGCGCGCGGCTTTGCCCATTTGCTGCCGCGTCTGATTGTCATGCTGATTCTTGTGCTCCTCGGTTGGGCGATAGCCTACGCCGCCAAAGTGGCTCTGCGCAGCATTCTGCGGCTCCTGAAATTCGACAAACTCTCCCAGAACGCCGGCGCCTCGCAATTGCTGAGTACGGCTGCGTTGCCCTCGGCAACCGAGATGCTGAGCCGGTTTGTCTTCTGGGTGGCATGGGTGGGCTTTATTCTGCTGGGCGTGAGCGTGCTGGGGATCCTGGGCCTGCAGGAACAAATCGCCAAGGTTTTCCTCTTTCTGCCACGGCTGTTCGTAGCCATGTTCATCATGTTTTTTGGACTGCTGGCAGCCAGTTTCTTTTCCCGCGCCGCTCTTCTGGCCGCGGTAAACGCCAACATCCCATCGCCTCGGGTGCTCAGTCTCGCCGTCCGCAGCATTATTGTGGTTTTTGTATTGTCCGTCGTTTTTGAAGAGCTGGGACTTGCGGAGCAGACAATGCTTGTAGCATTCGGCATTGCCTTCGGGGCACTGATGCTAGGGCTGGCGATCGCCTTCGGCATGGGGGGCCGGGACCTGGCACGCCGCTTCCTGATGGAAAAGATCGTTCGGGAGCACAAGCCGGAGAGCGAAGACGAACTGTCACCTCTTTAGTCGAGGAGCTCGAGGACTCGACTTCGACAGCACCTAACGCATGCAAGAAGCGGGCCTGCCAAACGGGCCAGAACGCCAGATTGTGTAAAGGGACGTACCCGTTTGTGCAATGGTAATCGGCCTTTCTGTTACCAGCGTGACACGAGCTTGCCCTCTTATCACAGATGCGATGGGTGAATCTGCGCGATAATCACAAAAACGGAGGTCAGCATGGCTCGTGACCTGGACTCAGATGCGGCGCCCCTGGGGCGCTCCTCGATTGAGAATGCGAGGAAACGCCGCAGCCCGCGGTTCACCGCGGACTTTCCGGTTCAAGTTCGAGTGACAACCGAGGGGCCTACCAAGGTGATAGCCTGCGATGGCCAAGGCACCGACATCAGCGGCGGCGGACTAGCGGTTACAGCCGACATTGATTTGCATATTGGCTCGCAGATACGAGTCAGGTTCACTCCGCCGTATGGTGGAGAACCGATGGCATTCCGCTGCTTCGTCCGCAACCGCGAGGGGAGTTGTTACGGGGTAGAATTCATTACAGAGAACGATGAGGATTACCAAAATGCCGGCGAACTAATGACGGGGCTCGCCGCCATGAAAGACAGCCTGCTGCTGACCTGATTCTGCTCCCGGCGACTTCGAATCTGCGCTTCAGGGAAATTAAAACGGCCGCTGCCCGAGGGCAACGGCCGTTTCATTTAGAGCCTACTCGCGCTCCTTGCGAATCTTCTTCCGCGCACGTTTTTGCGCAAGCGCCTGCTTGACCCGGCGCCTCTCGCCCGGCTTCAGGTAATAGGAGTGACGCTTCACATCCTTAATGATGTCTTCCGTCATAACCTTACGCTTGAAGCGGCGAAGGGCATTTTCCAGCGATTCGCCTTCTTGCAATCGGACTTCCGCCAAACTCATCACCCCCTCTAGCAACTCAGGTGCAACCCTAAAGCTTACTCTCTTAGCGAGCATTCCGTTAAAGAAAGTTTGCGGACCCGGCGAACCTCCGGGAATGTGGCGTCAGGGAATGACCCTGAGTTCCAACGCGCTTTAGAGCAGGTATGCGAAAGCGAAAGAGTGGAGAGCGGCGCCGAGGTCCTTAGTCGTCCACAACGCAACCGTGGCCTTGCCATCCCACTTGAACGACTCTGCCGTCCTCGACCAGGATAGGTACGGTGCGCTGTCCGGCGGCAATCTGGCGCATGCGCGTTCGGGCAGTGGCATCGGCTTCCACGTCGTACTCCACAAATTCACTATGCTTCCACTCCAGCCACTCGCGCATTTCGCCGGTGTGCGGACAGCGGGCGGTTCCAAAGAGCTCAAGCCTGGGCACGGCAGAGCACCTCCAAAGATTCCCGGATGACGTGATAGATGGACGCCTGCACTTCCTGAATACGGGGGATGTAGTCGCAGCTCACCACGAGAGGAAAATCAGCGAGGCCCGTACGCCGGATTTCGCCCCCGTCATAGCCGAGCAAGGCCACCGTCAACAGCTTCTTTCTTCGCGCTTCTTCCAGCGCCATGATGATGTTCCTGGAACCACCGCTGGTCGAAATTGCGACAGCCACATCTTCCGGGCGCGCCTGCGCGATCAACTGACGAAGGAAGATTGCCTCGGCGCCAATGTCATTTGCAACCGCGGTAATATTGGCGGGCTCCAGAGACAGCGAAACGGCAGGCAGGGATCGGTAGCCAAGCGGCGGGAGCACACAGTCAATCGCGAAATCGTTAGCATCGGTGGCGGATCCGCCATTACCGAAAACGATGATTTTTCCACCGCGACGCAGGCGGTCATGGATGGCCTCCGCGGTACTGCCGATCTGTTCAGCCTGTTCTTGCGCGACCTGTTCGCGCAATTTGCTGTCATCCCTAGCTTTCATCACGATGGAAGCGGCGACTTCGGCCACAAGATCGGTGTTCGCCTGCTTTTCCCTGCCCAGAAAGGGATAAAGGAATCCGGATTCCCCAACTTCATGACCGAGTTCGCGATGCTCGAAGAAAACGTGTACGGTTTCCCAAAGCGTGTGATAGAGAATCTCGATCATCTCCTGATGAATGAACGGATCATCGGTGGCGGCCTCGACTGCGTAGGAAGCGTGAATGCCGGGCAACGCGAAGGTCATTGCCTGTTGGGATCGGGCTTCCTGAAGTGTTGCCCAGACCTCAGGGTCGCCTTCCGGCGGACCGAATCCCATGACGATATCTGCCGGGCGCAGGATGGCTTCAAGCCACGGCCGAAACAGTACCGAAAGATCGAGCGCCGGCAAGGCACGCTTGCCGACTATCACGGGATGAACGAACTCCACGGAAACATGTTGAGCATCGGTGGCGAATGGGCCCCGGCCGAAGGCCAACAGACGGCCGCCGCGCAAGAAGCGCTCCGACATTTCGCGGCAGGCTTCGGCCAGCCGCGGCGCCTCGCGCGAGAAGAACTGTTCGCAGAGCCAGTTGCGCTCGCGCAGGCGTTCTTCCACATGGCTGGTCAGCTTGCACATCGTCGCCATAGAGTCCATCCCCGGTAAGTCGCGGTTCCTTAGCAAATTCGCGGCAAGGGATCGCCTACGAGCATATCCACGATTCGACCACCGCCGTAACGGGTTGTCACCAGCACGGTACCAGAAGGTTCTTCGCGGACCTCCCCGATGATCCGCGCTTCATGCCCGCCCGGCGCGAGCCGCAAGGCGCTGAGCGCAGCATCGGCATGCCCCGGGGAAACAACCGCCAGAAACTGGCCTTCATTCGCAATGTGGAGCGGATCGAGCCCAAGCAGTTCGCATGCCCCGCGAACCGGGTCGCGGACCGGAATCCGGTCCTCGAACAGAACCATGCCCAGGGCGCAATCGCGCGCCAGTTCGTTGAGAGAAGTCGCAGCACCGCCGCGCGTGGGATCGCGCATCCACCGGATCCCGGGGCCGGCGGCTGCAATTAACGATTCCACCAGCGGAAACACAGACCGCGTATCGGACCGGAGATCAGCCTCCAAGTCCAGTTCGCCGCGCGCCAAGAGGATGGTGATTCCGTGATCGCCTATCGGCCCTGAAAGCAGAATCTTGTCGCCTGGGTGCACGGAGCGAGGATCCAGAACGACACCGGGAAGAAATCGGCCAATGCCAGTTGTGGTGACATACATCTTGTCCGCTTTTCCGTGCTCGACGACTTTAGTGTCGCCGGCAGCAATTCGAACTCCGGCAACTCGCGCCGCTTTTGCCATGGCTCGAACCTCGGCTTCGAGTACGGCTGTGGACAGCCCGGCCTCCAGGACGAAGGTGACCACGAGGGCTTCTGCCCGGGCCCCGGAAACCGCCAGATCATTGACGGTACCGTTCACGGCGAGTTCTCCGATGGAGCCGCCCGGAAAACGGAGCGGGCTGACTACAAAACTGTCGGTTGTGATCGCGACGGCGGTTCCATCGACATTGACCTGAGCGGCATCGCCCAGCGGCCCACGTGCCGGACCAAAGAGCAACGGGGCAAAGAGGCCCTCGACCAGCTTGCGACTGGCTTTGCCGCCGGCGCCGTGCGCCATTTCGATCTGGGGATCGCGGAACCGCAAGGGGGCTGATTCGGCAAGCACAGCGCCGGATATAGCGGGTTCCGCAAGAGTCAGGCGATCGAGGCCAGACTCACCATTGCCGTTTTGCGGTGTTCGTAATTGTGATAGGCTGCGCATGATCCTTCCGATGAGACCATGAGTGCGCCAACTGGATGCTCGGGCGTGCACTCCCGGCCAAAAAGTTTGCACTGATGAGGCTTCAGGACGCCTTTCAGCACCTCTCCACACTGCGCTGCCTTGGGGTCTGTGACCCGAATGCCAGGGACCTCAAACAGTTGTTCCGCATCCCAGTCTGCATAGCGTTCGTTCACGCGCAGTGCCGACTGCGAAATAAACCCCAGCCCGCGCCACTCGAAGTAAGGACGTACCTGGAAAACCTCGGCCATCGCCTTGAGAGCCGCGCGGTTCCCTTCCCATGGAACCACGCGCTTGTATTGGTTCTCGACACGGGCTTTCCCCTCCCGCAACTGCCGCAGCAGCATGACGATGGATTGCAGCATATCGAGGGGCTCGAATCCGGAGACGACGATCGGTTTGTGTTCGTTTTGTGCAATCCATTCATAGGGACGGCAACCGATGACGGTCGAGACGTGGCCGGGTCCGATGAAAGCGTCGAGCCGCATATCGGGAGAATCCAAAATCGCCCGGATGGCAGGAATGATGTTGACGTGGTTGCAAAATACCGAGAAGTTCCGGATGCCCTCGGTTTTGGCGCGCATCATTGTGAGCGCGGTCGACGGCGCGGTCGTTTCAAAACCGATGGCGAAGAACATGACGTGCTTGCCGGGATTGAGCCGGGCCAACTTGAGCGCGTCAGAAGGAGAATAGACGATGCGAACATCAAGTCCGCGGGCCTTGTGTTCGAGAGGGCTGCCCTGGGTTCCTGGGACACGCATCATGTCGCCAAATGCGGCGAAGATAATATCCGGACGCTGCGCGATCGCCAGGGCATCGTCAATTCTCCCCATTGGAAGCACGCAGACCGGGCAGCCGGGACCATGGATCAACTCGATGTTTTCGGGAAGTATATCCTTCAGGCCGAAGCGATAGATGGCGTGAGTATGGCCTCCGCAGACCTCCATCATGCGGTAATGGCGTTCGCGGCCAGCGAGGCGTCGAATCTCCTCCGCCGTCTTTGAGATCAGTTCGGGTTCGCGAAATTCGTCGACAAATTTCATGGCAATTGGCCGTTTCACTCACGCGTGAAAGCTCGCCTCAGTTCAAATCCTCCAGCCCGTATCCCTGAGCCTCTTGCATGGCTCCCTCTATTTCACCCAGCACTCTGAGCGTGCTCATCTGGTCAGCGGCGTCCTGCTCGCTGATCTTGCTCATGGCAAAGCCCACATGAATGAGCACCCAGTCGCCCGGAGCCGGCTTATCCGCCTGTAACAAGCCGAGATCAATCTTGCGCCGCACGCCGACTACATCGACGAGCGCGGACTCCGGATTTTCGGCTGAGATCTCAACAATCCTTCCTGGTATAGCAAGACACATGCGGCACCCTCCGGACATCCCAGTTGCTCCACCGCGAGACATTTGTCAAAAACAGCCAGCCCAAATCATGCTTGCTTTCGAGCGACAATATTGAACGACAGCTTGAGTTCATCCTTAAGCTTCACCGTTCCCGCCGCGGCGCTAACCGGCCCGATCTCGTAATCGCTCATGCGGACAGAAAAGTCTCCGGCTGCACGAAGCGAGTCGCCATTCAATGAGACGCGCGCTGAAACGGGCAGACCGCGAGTGACACCGTGCAGCGTCAAATCCCCGTTCAACGCCAACCAATACTCTCCATTGCCGGTCTTGCTCGCCGACAGGCGCGAGCATTCGTACGCGATGTCAGGAAAGGAACTGGACTCGAGCACTTCCTCATGCATGGTGCGGTTTATCTCGTCGCGGTCCTTCTTGCTGATGTCATCAATAACCATGAGGGAGGTGGAATGAATCACGAATCGAAGGTGAGCCTGCTCGATGGCTTCCGGATTCACATCGACCTTGCCCTCAAAGTCTTGGATGGCAATCGTCGGGCTGTGCCCAAACATGGAAAGCACGCCCGTCGCAAAGGCGCGGACGGTGAAACTGCTACCTTGGGCCTGAATCGCGTAGCGAGCCGTGGCATCCTCCGTTCTAAAATCGCGTGTGGTGACGTGCTGCACTGGAAAAGCCTCCTGGCCAACAATGTTTCTTGCCGAATTCACGCCCTTACTCCTGCCTGCGCGCCACAACGTAGAAGGAGAGCTTTAGATCGTCCTGAAGCTTCAAGCTGCCTCCGGCGATGGAGGCGATCCGAATGTTGTAGTCGCTCTGGCGGACGCTAAACTCTCCGTATGCTCGAGCGCTATCGGCCCCGAGCGATACCTGAGAAACCAGCGGTTGATCGTCGGAAACACCATGAAGTGTAAGTTTTCCGCCGATGCGGAGGCGGTAAAGATCCTCCCTCAGCCTCTCGGTTGTTATTTCCGAACTTTCATACAGAATCTCCGGGTAGCGGGCCGTTTCCAGCACCTCCTGATTCATTACGCGGTGAATCTCCCGGCGATCGCTGTCTCCAAGCTCATCCAACACCTCCAGCGATGCTGATTTAATCAGCACTCGAAGACCAACAGGCTGGAGCGAATTCGCAGTCATGTGCACATCACCCGACCAGTCGCGAATGGCAATCTTAGGGCTGTGCGCGACCACGGCGACCAACCCACTGGCAAAGGCCTGTACGGTAAACTGGCTGACACGCGTGTCGATAATGTAGCGAACTCCAGCCAAGCCAGTTGATGCCATCGAGAGTCTCTCAGAAAACTAATCGCGCGGCCGCACGGCCACCTCGCTTCGATGATGCTTGCCGATTTTGGAGACCGCTTACATGGAACGTAACCGCAGGTAGCGATCGAGATCCGGTAATGCGGCCTGAGCCAGATTTCCCACCCCGAACTGGCCGAGGTAGCGTTTCGCGATCGGATTGGAAAGAATCAGTCCGGCCCCGAAGACGATCAGGGCCAGGCCGCTCAGCATAAATAGGGTGTCTCTGTCATCTACGCTTCCGTTGCCATTGTGTTCCATTGCCATCTCCTTTTCCTCGCAATGTATTCACAGTGTTGAACCGGGCCTGGGTTTCTCCAACGGCCTTTTGGTCAACAGCTGTTTTACCAGTGAGTCCACCAGCGCCACCGCCTCTTCGACCACTGCCTGGACCGGCCGGCTTAGACACATCTGACCGTGATCGCCGCCGAGAGTCTCGGGTTCGCAACCGACCAGCAGCACATTCCTGATCTCTATGTTCATCGCCCGGGCCAGGCGCAACACGCTCTCGGGAGTCATCGAGTGAGCTTCCACCGTGGCCTGGGGGGCGCCCGGTGCGTCGAACGCTCCCAAGTCCGGCTCCATGACGTACAGGGTTCCGGGAGCCGCGCCGCGCGGACAAGCATCCACCAGGATGGTGGTTTCATAACCATCTTGCAGGGCATACGCCAGATCGAAACCGCGGATGCCGAAATCGATCACGCGCACCGACTCCGGCAACTTCCGCTCCGCCAGGCGGCGAACCACCTCCACGCCAAACCCATCGTCCCCCAGAAAAATGTTCCCGATGCCGGCCACGAGGATGGCGGGCTTTGGGACCGTGGTAATTCCGCGGGCAGCTTCGTCGGAAAGAGGTTCAACTTCGTCGGCATCGAAAAAGAAGCGGTGGCCAGGCTGACGAAGCATTCCCATATCCTTGCCGGGGTCGTTATCCAAAACCACGCAAATGTGCCGCTTGCCTTCGTAGTCCTGTTCAATACATTCAATTGTGGCGATCTGCCCGGTGAGCGCGAGATCCATCACGTCGCCGCCCGGCCGCGGGCGCAGCCGTACGCGGCTCCCGGGCCGCACGTCCACGCCCGCGACTTCCAGATGATCGAGGGGGATTTTCTCCTCCAGTAATTGCCATTCCCACTGGTTCATCGCGTTTCCTCTTTTACATGCTCGCGGCCGTCCGGATCGACTGGCCTCAGACTCCGCATTGCGCCATGCAACTTCATCAGTTGTTCCATCGGCAGGGTTTCCGTACGTTCCAGCATCTGCCGCGCTCGATCGTCGGATTGACGCATTTCGCGTTTTTCTTCGTCGGTCAGAGTCATAATCCGCAACGATAGAATTTCGTCAATCTCGGTTCCATCGAAAAGGTCTCCAGCACTCTCCGGTGCAATCTGGGGATAGTCGTAGAGAATGATCGGCGAAGACAGCAAAGTGTCGCCGGTCCCCTCGCGGCCGACGAGAACCGGCCAAGTCCCGAGGTTGCGGCATGCGGTTGAGATTTCACGAATGTCTTCAGGAGGATCGAGCAGAGACCAGAAGCGGGCATTCTGCGCACCCAGTACGATGTGCGTCGAGATCAAGCTGCCCAATAACGCGTCTTCGCGGCTGTGCTGTTCGGGGTCCGCACAGCGGGTGAGATTTCGAACCTGTACGTTAATCTTGAAGAGTTCGGCGCCCATCGGCAGAGTCTTGACCTCGACCACGCCGTGAAGAGCACTCTGCTCGCGGATAATAACGCCGGCCAGACAACCTTCAGCATCGCGAAGACCTTCTACGTTTTTCGCGGCGGGAAACATAAAGTTCAGCGAAAGCGATTCCTGAGTCAGGGCATTCGGACGGCATGCGGGTAAAGCGACTTCGCGCTCCACGGCCTCCTGCCACGGCTGGTAAATGCGGCCGTCCACTTCAAGCCGCGGTACCCGGATGAACTGCGAGGATTCTTCCGTTGGCAATTCACGGGCAGGCGCCGCGAGCTTCGCGACCGAGCGGGCCACCAATTGCAGAAACCGCACCCGAACCTCGAGCGCAGCCTGAGGCCCGCCCGCAAGCAGACACTCGGTCTGCATCGCACACAGCTCGCTGCCCGGGTGCGCTTCGCAATAGGAGGGCGGGCAGAGGACGCCAAAATTCCAGCGTTGACGATTCTTGATCGACGACGGCCGGTAGGGATACAGCATATATCCCTCGTACAGCACGGCCTTCGCGATCTGATCTACGGCGGCAAGATTCATCCGATCACACTCTCGGCCTTCTCTTCCTGTGGAACTAGACTCTCGACAAGCCCTTCCCAGGTAGGAATCCCATGAAGAATCTTGTATTGATATAAACGGTCGAAAGCATGCCGCTCCAAAAAAAGGAAGGCGCCGTTCGGATAGTACGACGTCATCATGTCGCGCCACACAGTCACCGGCATCCGGAAGTGCGCTTCCTTGTCCCACGAGATAGGAGCGACCTGCAGGTCGCCTCCGGCACCGGCGTAGAAAACCGTCCCACTGAACTGGAGGCAGACGGGGACTTCAGCGTCTCCCAGTCCATAGAAGTATTTCGTGGCCGCCACATTGAAATCGAATGTGCAAGGTACGGGGAGATCGGCAACCGTCGTGTCCTGAAAGCGGGACACGACGATGCTGGCATGGGTCCACAGCAGAGTTTTCAGGGTCTGTCCCCAGCGGCTGGGTTCATCGAACAGATCACGCAGCCGCGCCTGATCCTTGGGCGTGTATTTTCGCCGCGCGGCTTCAATCTGAATCTGGCAACGCAAAGCCACGGTGTGGATGATTTCTTCGGGACGGGCATTCGTTAACCGTAGTTTGAAGGCTAGCAGCGGCGACGCGGCATTAGGGATAACGGCAGCGCCTTCGACCTGAAAGCTGAGTTCAGGCATGAAATGCCCCCGCGGCCGCAGTTTCCAGCGCCGAATGGCCGCCCGATCGCGCTTTGAGATCCCGGAAGAACTCTCCGATCCTCTCCCAGACCTCTGTGCCACCCGAGAGTCCCTTCCAGTGGGCCCGAATCAGGCCGACGAGCTTGTAACACTCATCAATTGGGAGCAGGTAATACTCTGGAGCCGAATACCCGCGGGCATATCCGAGACGGTTCACCAGCAGCGCCTCCACGTCTGGCTCCATGCTCTTGAGTTCGGCGTTTCGAAGGACAATATCGTTCCACAATTCCAAGGTCAGTAATGATTCCGTGGCGCCCGCCGGACTCGGATACATTGCCACCACACGTTTTTCAAGGCTGTTCACAAAAAAGAAAACCATGTTGATGGGAACCATCAGCCCGTTCCACTCCGCGTCGCTCAGCTGAAAGTCCTCAAGGACGAGAAAACGTCGTGGGACGCGCTTGTACTTCCTTGCCGGGCCGCTGAAGAGCAAGGCGCACGCATCACAGGCGCAAAGCAGCTGGCGGTGAGCGACTTCCATCAGGTGGGGATGATTCGCGAGCAAACCCAGGCCGCACATCTCGCAATGCTCCACGGGCGGTTGAGCGTGACGGGCAAACTGCCGCAGTATGCCAAACGCGCCAGCGGACTCGGAAATCTGTTCCGCACTCATCGCCTATGCCTCTCCTTCGTATGGGCCTGTGCGCCAGACCTCAATCCGCTGCCTTCGCATCGCCGACCGCCTCCTGACGAGGCACGAGCTTGTCCAAGGCCACGAAGGCGGCCGCAGTCTTCCCTTCCAGGCCCTCGATGACAAGCCCGCCAATGTCAGGCGCAGCTTCGTAAATTGCGCCTTCGAGCGTTGCCCGCACGGTTGCTGCAGTAGATCCACACATGTGATTTCCCAGTTGGACCCGCAGTGTCACCAGGCCGTCACTCAGCTCCAGCGGTTCCACTTCGCACCCGTGCTTGCGCAACGCCGGCTTCACTCGCTCGATGGCCTGAAGAACGCGCTGATCCAGGCCTTCGGGATGAAGCCCGTAAAGGACGAGCACGCAGCTCACCAGCGGATCTCTTGCAAATTCGTGGAAGAGGCTCGTGCCGTGTTCGCCCGCCGCCGAAACAATTTCCATAGCCCGGCGCAGCGCCTCGCCGTGCAGATCCATCAGGGCCTGCACCAGTTCTTTGGCCCTGGCGCGTACGGCCGGATCACCCATGGCATCGATTTCCTGCACCAGCGCGGCGATCTGCTGCACTTTTTCCCGAAAATCCAATACGTCAGGCACCTTCCTCCTCGCTGGAAACGCGGCTTTAGAAAAAAGGGGGTGGGCGCGCAGTTTACATGTTCGACTAACAAGCTCCGCCCTCGCCCCCGGCCGTGTTTACCGTCCCACGCCGAATATCGGCGAGTGGTGCGTTTCCAACACCTTTCCGTCCCCTAAATACATATGCACGCCACAAGGCAAACAAGGATCAAAGCTGCGCACCGCGCGCATGATGTCGATCCCCTTGAACTTGTCGGGGCCATTCTCCTCGAAGATGGGAGTATTCTGCACCGCGTCCTCGTAGGGTCCCGGAGTGCCATAAATATCGCGGGGGTTGGCATTCCAAGGAGTTGGGGGATAAGGATGATAATTCGCGATCTTGCCATCCTTGATGACCACGTGATGCGAGAGCACGCCACGCACGGCTTCATGGAACCCGCAGCCAATTGACTCCTCCGGCACCTTGAAGTCGGTCCACGTCTTGGTGCGCCCCGCGTGCAATTCGCCAAGGGCCATCTCCATGAAGTGCAAAGCGGCACATGCTGCGTAGACCTGGAAGTAAGTGCGGGCGCGGTCGCGTTCAATGGCGTTGCTCCACTTGGGAATCTTCCACTCGAACTCGACCTCGGGCAGCGAAGCGGTCTTGGGCAGGTACATCTTTACACTCTGCCCGGTCGACTTGATGTAACCGATATCCACCAGCCCGGCAAGGGCGGTCGCCCAGAGCCGCGCGATGGGGCCGCCCCCGGTATCAAGTGCCAGGTGATCGTTGGTCCGCTTGTCGAACCAGCGCGGTGACATTACCCACGTATACTTGCCGGCGAAGTCCCGCTTTTGCGGCCGCGGGATCGTGGTCTGGTTCCAGGGATGGTTCTTATCCACAGGATTACCCAGGGGGTCATTCTTCACGAAAGTCTGCGCATTTTTCCAGTCGTCATAATAGGAACTGCCCAGGAGAATGCGGATGTTCAGGTTGATGTCCACCAGGTCCGTGGTCACGAGCTTGCCGTCCACGACGATACCGGGAGTGACGAACATGCCGCGCCCCCACTGCGTCATGTTCTTGTACGTGTAGTCGCAAACCGCGGGGTCGTTAAACGATCCCCAGCATGCCAGCAACACGCGCCGCCGCCCCACTTCTTCGTAGCCCGGCAGAGCATCGTAGAAAAAGTCGAACAAGTCGTCGTGCAGGGGAACGACTTTCTTCATGAACTCGACGTACTTCATCAGACGAACCAAATAGTCGGTGAACAACTGGATGGTAGGAACGGTTCCCACGCCGCCCGGATAGAGTGTGGAAGGATGGACGTGACGCCCTTCCATCAGGCAGAACATCTCACGCGTCATGCGACTCATCACCAGGGCCTCGCGGTAGAAGGACCCGGTGAAGGGATTGAGTGCGGTCATGATGTCGGCGATGGTACGGAAACCATGGAGATTGGAGTGCGGAGCGGCCGTCGATTGGGCTTTGGCCCACACTTTCGGATTGGTCTCTTTCACCATCTGCTCGCAGAAGTCGACACCGACCAGATTGTCCTGGAAGATGTTGTGGTCGAACATGTACTCGGCGGCTTCGCCGAGATTCACAATCCATTCGGCCATGGCGGGGGGCTTCACACCGAATGCCATATTCTGCGCGTAAGTGGCGCAAGTGGCGTGGTTGTCTCCGCAGATTCCGCAGATACGGCTGGTGATGAAGTGCGCGTCCCGCGGGTCCTTTCCCTTCATGAAGATGCTATAACCGCGAAAAATGGAGGAAGTGCTGTGACACTCCGCCACCTGCCGGTTCTCGAAATCGATCTTCGTGAAAATGCCGAGGCTGCCCACGATCCGCGTGATGGGGTCCCAGTTCATCTCGACCAGGTTGCGCTTCTTACTGGGAACGTCCTTGCTGGTTGCGGTAAGGGTGCTCATAAATTCGCTCCTTGGCTTCGCCTTCTCAATAAGATCGTGGATGGTATCCGGTGGCCAGCTCGGCCCCCGGGTGACGCCACTTCGGCTCCTTGTTGACGGTAGCCTGGGTCATGGAGCGCAAGGCTCGAATCGCTTTGCCATATGCGCCAACCGCTCCGCTCGAAACCTTCGCACCCGGCGGTTCATCCATGAACGGCATGAATTTGTCGGGGAAGCCGGGCATCGTGCACCCAATGCAGATACCTCCCACGTTCGGACAGCCCCCGATTCCCGCCATCCATCCCCGCTTGGGGACATTGCAATTCACCACCGGTCCCCAGCATCCCAGCTTTACGATGCACTTTGCCGAGCCATACACTTCCGCAAAGTCGCCCTGCTCGTAATAGCCGGCGCGATCGCAGCCCTCATGGACGGTCTTACCGAAGAGCCATGTCGGGCGCAATTGATCATCCAGAGGAATCATGGGTGCAAGCCCCGCCACTTGGTAGAGGAGATAAAGCAGCGTCTCCATGAAATTGTCGGGTTGCACCGGACAGCCAGGAACGTTGACGATAGGCAGGCCGGCTTTCGAGCGCCACCCCCATCCCAGATAGTCGGCCAGTCCCATGCAGCCGGTTGGATTGCCCTCCATGGCATGGATTCCGCCATAGGTGGCGCAGGTTCCGCACGCAACCACCGCCAGCGCCTTGGGCGCCAGCCGATCAATCCACTCGTTCGTGGTGATGGGCTGTTGAGTATCGGGATTGGTTCCAAGTCCTGCCCAGTAACCTTCTTTCTTGATCTTTTCGTTGGGTATGGATCCTTCGACTACAAGTACGAACGGCTCGAGTTTTCCCTGCTCTGCCATGTACCAATACTTCAGGAAGTCGTCGCCCACCTCATAAGCGAGCACAGGATTGTGTAAATGAACCTTGGGAAGGCCGGGAATAGCCCCCAAAAGGACATCTTCGATGCTGGGTTGGGTAGCCGCGGTAACTGAAACCGAGTCTCCGTCACAGCCCAGACCTGCTGTGATCCACAAGATGTGAACTTCCGCGACCGGTGAGGGTCTTTGGGTACTCCGACCGTACGGGACCGATTCCGCCATGACAGTCGTCCTCCTTGTTTTCTTACGTCAACTCGATAACATGCCGATTGCGAAGGGAAACAGCGCAGACACCGTGAACCGGTGCCTGCCTCTCGTTGCTTCAAGCGGGGGATTCAAGGTGCATTCAGGATCAATCTGCCCGCGAAGCCTTACAAGCGGGTGCACCACTTTTTCCCTTTCATGGGAACCACTATTCCGGGCGTAAGGGTATCCCCGATAATGAGAAGGAGTTAATACACGAATGTCAGGATTGACCAGAAGACCCAGCCGGCATACGCCGGAGACGGCAAAAATAGGGCTGAGGTCGGCGTGGCCCGGTCAGGCATTTCTTTCGTTCATGCTCCAACGAATCGCTCTCTGCATGAGCTCGCGCGCGCTGCGCAATGACAACTTCTCCTTGATGTGCGCCTGGTAGGACTCGACGGTCTTTATGCTGATGTGCAACTCCTCGGCAATCTGGCGAGTTCCGTGGCCCTCTCCGATCAGCCGGAATACTTCCAGTTCGCGGTCGCTGAGATCGGCGATCGAGGAATTTCGCAGGGTACCGGAGCCGCTGATGTAGTGGCGGAGCATGTGGTTCGCGATGCGTGTACTCACATAGATCTCGCCGGTAAGAATGCGGCGGACGGCGATCAGCACCTTTTCCGTGGCTTCCTGCTTCATGATGTATCCGTTGGCTCCGGCGCGCAGCGCCCGCTCTGCGTAAATCAACTCGTCATGCATTGAAAGAATGAGCACCGGCAGCGCGGGATGGCGGAGGCGGACATTCTTCAACAAATCGATACCATCCGGTCCGTTCAAAGAGATGTCTACGAGCAGAATGTCGGGATGGGCTGAGGCCAGGACGTGCATTGCTCCCGTGGCGTCTTCCGCTTCCCCGCAAACCACCAGATCCGGCTCGCGGTTGATCAGCAAGGCCAGTCCCTGGCGCACGATCGGATGGTCATCGACCACCAGGATCCTCCTCTTGGCAATCGGTTGAATGACCTGATTCTGCGAAGCGTAGTTTTGCGACTTGGTGGTCACGCTCATTTTTGTTTTGCTCCATCCCCCTTGACCGGAAACAAGCATGTAACTATGGTGCCGCCTGTAGTCAAGGACTGAACATCCAGAGAACCGCCGACCATCCTGGCCCGGTAATTCATCAAATGCAGACCCATTCCTTTGTTGCCGCCGGCGACGTTGCCAATGCCAACGCCGTCGTCCTGCACCGTCAGTGTTCCCTGGTGCCCGTCGGCGGCCAGTCCAATGACAATCTGGCGAGCATACCCATGCTTGATCGCGTTGTTCACGGCTTCGCGGGCAATGTAATAGAGGTGGCTGGCAGCTGCGTCATCGTGCATCAGCACTGGCCGGTCGCACTGTAAGCGGCATACGACACCGAACAGGTCTTGCACTTCTCCCGCCCACTGCTGCAGGGCCGACATCAGCCCCTGGGCTTCGGAAACGACCGGAAGCAAGCCCCGCGCCAATTCCCGAGTCTTGTGAATGGCCTCGTTCACCAGGCTGACGATTTTGGCCGCATCGCCGGCGGCCTCGGCCATATTCTTTTCCATCAACTTCTGTTCCTGCACTTTGCTCATGAACGCGATGCCGGTCAGGTGCTGTCCCAGGCCGTCGTGCAGGTCCTGCCCAATCCGGCGTTGCTCCCGGGCACTGATTTCCAGAATTGTTTTTTCCATCTGTTTGCGCTCGGTGATGTCGCGAATCGCGCTGGAAACCAGGACTCCCTCTTCGGTTTCGAGCGGGCTAAGACTGATCTCGACCGGGAACTCGTGGCCGCCCTTGTGCAGGCCGTAGAGTTCCTCCCCCGCCGCGCCCATGGGCCGGACTCGCGGCTCGCCGAAAAAATGCCGCCGATGGTCGGCATGACGATGCCGCAGACGCGACGGCACCAGCATTTCAAGCGGCTTCCCCAACAACTCATCGCGCTGGTAGCCAAACAACTTCTCCACCTGTGCGTTGACCAGCACGATTCTGCCTTCCCGGTTCACAACGACCATCGCATCGGGTGCCGCTTCGAGCAGTCCTCGAAATTTGGCTTCGGCGCGCTGTCGTTCCGTGATATCGATTCCCGAGGCGATGATATAAGTGGCGGATTCGCCGGCGCGCGTAAGTACGGTGGTCGACCAGGCAATAACTCGTTGCCGGCCATCCCGGCTCACCCAGCAACTCTCATATTCCTGAGGACGATGGCCTTCGCGCGTCTTTTGGAACGCCGCCTTGAACTTCTCCATCTCTTCGGGAGCGAGAAACAGCTCCCAGAATATTTTCCCTTCCACCTCGGCCAGCGAATACCCGGTCATCTGTTCGCAAGCCCGATTGAAGCGGAGGATCCGCCCTTCCGGGTCCAGCACCACTACCAGGGCCGCCACCGTGTCGAGAACTCCCGACACCACATTGCGCTCCTCCTGCCATGCTTCTTCGGTGCGCTTGAGATCTGTGATATCGAATCCCACCCCGTGAATGAACCAGGGCTCGCCGTTCTCCTTGCGGATCATCTTGGCTTCACAGCGAAACCAGATGACACGGCCATAACGCGAAATCACGCGGTACGCGGAACGCAAGGGCTTGCCGCTAAGGAACATCGCCGCCGCTTCCGTGCTCCAGCGGTCCTTGTCGTCCGGATGGATGTGCCGGTACCAGCGAATCGGATCCTCCAGCCATTCTTCCTGGGAAAAACCGAGCGCCGCCTCGATTTGAGGACTGACATAAGCCTCGCCGATGCCACGATCGAGATAGGCCATAAACACGACGGCAGGAATCTGCTCCACGAGCGCGCGGTACCGGGCCTCCAGATTCGGCAACTGACCGTCTTTTGGCAATCCGCCTTCGGACTCCTCGGGCGAGTAGACGACATGCCGGGCCACTGCGGGATTATGTTGGCGGAATACCGCGGCTAAATCCTCCAGGATTTCTTCAGCGCGGGCCGGATCCAAAGGTGGCTCGGGTGGCGTAGAGCACTCTCCTGCGACACCTGGATTGGCGGCGGTGTTGCCCGATTCATTCGGCCAGGAAAATGAGACCATGTGGCTCCAACAGTTGCCAGGCAAAGCCCCTATCGTCGCGTTTGCCTCTTTCCTTCCGCGTGACTCTACCGCCCGGGCTTGCGCCAGCCAGGTTCCTTGTTCATTGACGATTGCGTAAACCGCCGCAGCGCGTGAATTGCTCGTCCATAGGTTTGCACAGCGGCGGAGGATAAAAGCGATCCCGGCGGCTGATTCATAAAGGGCATGAACTTGTCGGGAAATCCCGGCATGGTACACCCGATACAGATGCCGCCAATGTTAGGACATCCGCCGATTCCGCCTATCCATCCGCGCTTCCCCACGTTGCACTGCACCACAGGTCCCCAGCATCCGAGCTTTACGATGCAAAGGGGAGATCCATAGTGCTCCGCAAACTCCGCCTGTTCGTAAAAGCCGCCCCGGTCGCAGCCTTCATGCACGGTGTTGCCGAAGAGCCATGTGGGACGCAAGGCCTCATCGAGCGGGATCATGGGCGCACGGCCAGCCGCCATGTGAAGCAGATAGAGCAGTGTCTCCGTGAAATTGTCGGGTTGTACGGGGCAGCCAGGGACGCACACGATCGGGATGCCGGCCTTCGATTTCCACTTCCAGCCGAGATAGTCAGGGAGACCCATGCAGCCGGTGGGATTCCCTTCCATGGCGTGGATGCCACCGTAAGTAGCGCAAGTCCCCGCCGCCACAACTGCCCAAGCGAGGGGAGCCAGGCGGTCGATCCACTCACACGTCGTGATGGGTTGTCCGGTCTTTGGATCGGTGCCCAAAGAAGCCCAATAACCTTCTTCCTTGTTATGCTCGTTGGGGACAGAGCCCTCGATTACAAGAATAAAATTTTCTATCTTCCCTTCACTGGCCTGATGGAAGGGCTCCATAAATTCGTCACCGTTGGCCATGGCGAGGAAAGGGTTGTGCAGCCTCACTTTCGGGATCCAGGGGATTTGACCGAGAAGGATGTCTTCAATGCTGGGCTGGGTCGCCGCGGTCATTGCGATCGTGTCTCCATCGCAGCCGAGGCCGGCGGTGATCCAGAGGACATCGAGTATGGCAGGCGCGTCCTTATTCATGGGAAACCGCATTTATGGGAAACCGCCGTCCGCCCCAGTGGACGACATCATAAGCCTTCGTGTCTTGAAGAGAAAGCCTGGCGGAACTTACGCCGCCAACTGGTCCAATGTCTCTGGAAGGATACTCTGAAAGGAGCGAACGGCAGCGGTGAATCTGCTTCGAATTCCGCCTTTGCGGTGGAACCCACAAGTCTTTTCTTGTGTTAGTGTTACGGTCTGTCCCGGTATAGTCCTTTTTCTTCTCTGGATTGCCAGAGCAGATGCCCCCATCAAGACGTCCCGACGACGTTATAACCTTCTCTCAGGCACGCTTCGATCAAGCCTCCGCCAATACCCCCTGATGCTCCGGTGATGATTGCCGTTTCCTCGCCCGACATAAGTAACCCTCCGCTTTGAAGGTCCGACCCGTACGCCGCTGGGTTACCAGTCCCGTCTAAACGGCTTCATCCCGCCCGACGCGCCACAAACCGCTCGTGCGTAGCGCCGACAAATCCTTGTACAAGTGCGGCGATTTCGTCTGCGGCCGTGTCCAAGGCGAAGTGGCCGCCATCGACGATGTGGACTTCGGCTTTCGGGACATCGCGGCGATAGGACTCTGGCTCTGAGGGATCGAACGAAGACTCATACTTACCCCAGATCACCAGCAAGCGCGGCTGCTTCTCGCGCATCCATGCTTGCCACTTCGGATAGGACTCGACATTCGTGCGGTAGTCGTAGAACAAGTCGCTTTGAATCTGAGCCTGACCAGGCTGATTCAGGAAATAAAATTCGTCGATCCAGAGATCGGGGTCGTGGCGTTCCGCGTTGGGATCGTTCCCCGCGTGCCGGGCCTTCGCGGCTGCAAGCGACAGGAGATTTGTGCGCAGCGCGCTTTCATTGGCGGCACGATCTGCCCAAAATGCCCGCCGCGTTTTCCAGTTCTCGCCAAGACCGGTGTTGTGTGCAACCGCGTCCTGGACGATGAGAGCTTCGACTCGCTCCGGGTGAGCCAAGATCATGCGAAAGCCGACGGGGCCACCGTAATCCTGCATGTAGAGCGTGAAGCGGGAAAGGCTGAGCGCTTCGGTGAAGTGATTCATGATGTCCGCGATTTGATCGAAGGTGTACGCGAATGTTTTCGGATCCGGCCAGTCGCTGTGTCCAAAGCCGGGGTAGTCGGGAGCGACCAGGTGATAACGATCGGATAGCCGTGTGAACAGAGGCTCGAACATGCGCGACGAAGACGGCAGACCGTGCAGCAGGAGGAGTGTCGGTGCGTCTTTCGGACCAGCCTCCCTGTAGAAGATGGACAGACCGTCGATTTGTGCCGTGCGGTATAGAGTGGGATATTTCATGGGACTCTCCTTCCCCGCGGGCTAAGCCGCCACCCGTTCCTCGGATCGGGCCTTGTGGGGCGAGCCGACGTAAGGGAAATCGGCGAGCATGTCGGCGTGCGGCCCTACGTTATCTCGCGTGACCTTTCCATTGGTAAGGAGAGGAAGGAAGAAATCTACGACGTCGTCGGTGAGTTTACGGCCGTTGTCTGGGTAGCACGCGGGTAGTGTCGCATCATAGTGGAGGACATCCGGCAGAAGGGTTCTGGCTACCCGCGTTGCTTCCGCCTGCGTATATCCACCTGTATGCTCCAGCGCGTGCGCGAAGACCGGGACGAAACGGGCGTCGTCGGCCGGTTCCCCACCGAGATAAGCAGCGTTCTGCTCGCCGGCAAGGAACGGCGTTTGATTTGGCCGCGCGCCGCGGTCCGCCTGGACCCATTTTCCGCTTGCGCCGTCCACAGTACGAGCCCACAGGCCCATTTTTTTAAGGCCGAGGGCAGAGTTGGGTACTTCGAGCACAATGCTGCACACGTCCTTGTCGGCGAAGTAGTCCTCGCCGGTGAACTGAAGATTATTGAGCGCACCCATCGTATCGAAGAAAAACGGATCGCTGCGCCAGCCGGCAAAAAAATGGTAGTCCCCAGCCCCGGTTACATGAGCCTCGAGTGCCGTCGAGACCGGTGCTCCTTCGATGATCGTCTGCCCGTCGTCGCCTGCGCCGGCGGCCTGCCCGCCTTCAGCGCGGCGCAATGTCGCCGTCTGGCCTCCGTGCTTGTCCGCGGTAAAGCGGACTCGATAGGCGATATCAGCGACGGCATCATCATTGGTGTCAATCTTGAGTTCATACACAGCGTCGGTCGCGAAGGGGTCGTCCGTCGTGGGCCCGTTGGGGTTCAGCCCACCGGATGGGTGCACGTTCATGATCAGAATCGACTTGCTTGCATCTCCCGGCTTGGGGAAGGCATACAGGTCAGTAAGGTCGAGGCGAGCGTCCCCGTGCGGAAACCCAAAGTCCGGACCAGAGTAATGGTGAGACATAAATTTGCGTTCTCCTTATCACAAGCTCTAGCTTTCAACATCAAGGTGCGTAACGAGTAAAGACAAGATCGGTCCCTTTGGTCTTCTCGTGGCAGGGGAAGCAACTCTTCATAAACGCCGCGTCGCCAGGCTTGCCGCCCGTACCGAAATGCCCAAACCCCCAGCCTCCGGTCGCGGCGTATTTTTTCGAATCCTTGACCATGAACTGGACGTTCGTCGGAGTGCCGGGAATAAAAGATTGGACCTGGCCAAAGACCTTGTTGTTTTCATCCGATGGGACGTGACGGTAATGCAAAGCCGCAATAATCGTGCCATCCGGGAACGGGAGCTTCCCTTCTCGATATGCGTTGATCGCTAAATCGTTACCAAGGACGGCACCTATGCTGTGGAGGTTG
>Ga0335079_10001756_pt1 | contig 24765 bp, 22 predicted proteins | sample Lox_Sample_33_FD_206719 | JGI IMG/M metagenome (GOLD analysis project Ga0335079, IMG submission 206719) | Soil microbial communities from Loxahatchee National Wildlife Refuge, Florida, United States - Lox_Sample_3.3 | ecosystem: Environmental > Terrestrial > Soil > Wetlands | place: USA...
AGCACGAATTCGGATTGGCGATGGAGATAATCGGCGCTCCAGTCGGGCGCGACATAGGCGCCGTGTCCCCAGATGGTGCCGATCTCCTGTCCGCCGGTGGATTGCCAGACGTTCTGGCCGTCGCGGATGGTTTCTCCGGTGAAGAGCAGTTGACCACTTGCGGTGACAACCTTGGATGGGATCGGTGGGGCACTGTTGATGGCCTTGTAACCCACGCCTCCCAGCACGGCGAAGGAGACGAACATGACCACGCCCAACGCGATCCATAATTTCTTATATGGCATCTATGAATTCCTCCTAAGAATGCCCGACGCAAATGCGGCTTGCCAGGCAAGTTGAGGGTAAAAGGAGGGCGGAAGAGTAGATATGACTTATGTCACGGCGGGGTTTCGGAGGTAAGGAGGAGCGAACCTCAGCGGCTAAAGCCGCGTCCTTCGTGAGGCTTAATGGCACGACTGAATTCGTGCCCTTCCCCTTTTTGTGGCCACCAAAGCGGTTATGCGCCCTGCTAGTGTGAGCTAGATGATTCCGGCCTCGCTGGTCTGAGGCCGGATCTTTTCTTACGCTGCGATGGCTGCCGTTGCTTGGAAGAACGCCAACAGATCACGATTGATCTCTTCTGCGTTTGTGGTCGGCATTCCATGCGGAAAGCCGGGATAGGTCTTGAGTGTGCCGTATTTCAGCAGCTTTATAGATTTTGCGCCGCTACTCTCGAAGGGACAGATTTGATCGTCCAGGCCATGCATCACGAGTACCGGGACGTCGACGCTTTTGAGATCTTCGAAAAAGTCGGTTTCAGATAGAACTTTGACGCAGTCGTATTGAGCTTTGGCAGCGCCCATCATTCCCTGACGCCACCAGTTATCGCGAATGCCCTGCACGACCTTCGCCCCGGGACGGTTGAAGCCGTAAAAGGGCATGGTGATGTCCTGATAGAACTGCGAGCGATGGAAGGCTGTACCATCGCGGAGTTGGTCGAATACAGCCATGGGAAGGCCATCCGGATTTTTGTCCGACTTCACAAGCAGCGGGGGAATGGAGCTGATGAGCACCGCTTTGGCAACCCGCCCTTTCCCGTATTGCGCGGCATAGCGAATCACCTCGCCACCTCCGGTGGAGTGGCCAATGTGGATAGCATTCTTAAGGTCAAGGGTTTTGACAACGGCGGCCACGTCAGCAGCGTACGTGTCCATATCGTGCCCGATTGCGGTCTGCGTGGAGCGGCCGTGGCCACGGCGATCATGTGCGATGACCCGGTAACCGTGCCCGAGAAAAAACATCATCTGAGAATCCCAGTCGTCGGCCGAAAGAGGCCAGCCGTGATGAAAGAAGAGCGGTTGACCGCTACCCCAATCCTTGTAGTAAATCTCCGTGCCGTCTTTTGTAGTGATCTTAGGCATGAACGTTTCCTCCTTTCGTTTCCTTGTTCTTTGGCGGTTATTCCCTGCAGACGGTGGTGGCTGTTGACGGTGGTGGTTGGAAAATAGTAGCAGCGCCCCCAAGATTCTGTCCAAATGCAAAGTTGCAGGCAAAGGCAAAGTTCGGGATTCTTCATTACCTGACGGCTGCTCGGAGCAGCTCGTGTCAACGGCCAACATGCCAGTCGAGCCACAAGCCCCACAGCCCTCCCAGAGCCAACACGATTCCCGCAGCGTAGAAGACAACGCGTGCTAATCGCTGATTCGGGAAGGTCTTGGTGGAGCGATAGTAAGTAAACTCCACATCCGGATGCCACAGCAGCGCCCAAAGCACAAAAATCCCCATGCCGAGCACAAAGATATTCCGGTCCGAGAATCGGGCTAGCGATCCCATCACGCTGAATCACGAATCGACCATTCAATTGTCAGGAAAAACAGGTACGCTGGGGAGGTAACGGATGTAATCGAAGCGACGGCGCTCATCTGGGGGGTTGAGTGCAATGGAGATGTTTCGCCAACTCACTTAGGCAAACTCTCGATTATGGGCATCAATTGCAGCCTTGAGAGAGGCGTGCTCTCCCGAACGCTTGGAAGGGTCCTGCTCCGTAAACAGTTCAACGAACTGATTGTCCAAATTGGCTGAAGGCTTCCCGTCACGATAAAAGTCGGCGCTCTGGACGGAAAACCTGCCGCTGTCGAGCGACTCAAAGCAGCGATAGCGAACAACTGTGCGGTTGTCCTTTCGTACCCACACATCGATTGTTTTGTAAAGCGTCATTGAGAAAGGCTACCGGAAGACGGTTGCCGTGAACAGGTAGATGAGGGTATCGGGGATATTACGCCAATTGATCAGGCACCTGAAGCGAACTGAGCCATTTCCAGTCAACATCCGATAGCTTGTGTTCGTGAGGCCAAAATCCGAGGTCTGATGTTCCCTTTACAACCTGCAACAGAGCGCCATACGCACAAAGCCGCACCAAATCGTCTATATCATTGTTCTCAACTGTCGTCTTGAGAGCCGCAACGACTTCTCCGGCGTTCGTTCCCTCGCACAATCTTCCCAAGCAGGTTGCGGCATAGCAACGGCTGTCTAGGTCATCGTCGGTCAGAAGGGCATGGATGAGAGCGGGCTGGTACTCTTTCAACCTGCCCCATGAAGTTAAGAACCACATCGCCTCGTGTCGAACCCAACTGTCGCTGTGATTCAAGTAAAGCGCAACAGTGTCCTTCGCCGCGAGTATCTTTGCTTGGTCAAACGGCTTTCCCACCCTGACTATCGCACGACCAATTTGGTCGGGAGGAACCTGACCGCGTTTCAATCGGTCCAGCACATCCTCCCATGTTTGATTTCGGAAGGGATCTTCCATCGGAATTCATGGTTGTTCTTATTGATGTTAACAGGCGAATTTCATAAGTAACACACAAGAAGACTACTTTGACTCTTGCTGGAAGCTGTACTTCACAGCTGTAACTCGCTTGAGCCAACACCTCCAAGTTAATAAAAAGACGAGGAGGCGCTTAGTTCAATCCCGACTGCGAGGCCTGCACCGCGCAGCCGTTCCCGGCGCCACAGGTACCAGTGGTTCCGAGGGTGGAGAAATAGACGTCGGAGGTTCCGAGTGCTCCCGGCGCAACTACGTTATCGATGATGAGGCCGCTCGTGCCGCCCGAGGCAGGAAGCGAATGGCTCGTGATCGTGCCTACATTCCTCCACGTCTGGGCTGAGTCGTGTGTGATGCCACCAAGAGTTGCATTCCAGGTCGGAGCCGAGGTTCCGGTCATGCCGCTATTCACCAGAGCGCACTCCAGGTTGTTGTTGCTGTCAAGGATCGAGAAGCCGGAATTGAAAACACTATGGCTCCAGCCTTGCGGGGTGACCGGAGTCAGGAACCCGGCATTGGCCCAGGTAATTCCGCCATCCGTCGTTTCACCGCCGCAAGTGTTCATCCAGAACGGAGTAGTGCTACCCGATGTTCCGGCGCTCACTGCAATTTCCGTGTTGTTCGCCGAGTCCAAAATAGTCTGGCCGATGCTGTAGGCGGTCGACGGTTGCCAGTGGTTATCGAGCAGGCTCATGATGCAGCCTCCGCTAGCACAGGATGGACCGTCGCCGGTCGTGGGCACACTGGCAAAAACTCGGTCGAGGTTTGCCGCGGGATTGAATACGTCCGTCACGGGAGAACACGCTACGTTGCTCGTAGCGAAGGAAGGCCCGCTCACTGACGATGTGCTCATAACTCCGGCCGTGATCGGCACTCGATAGAGCGTAGGTGCCGGAGCCCCGAAGGTGCTACCGCCGCACACCATCAGATCGCCAGTTCCAGAAGTGAAGTAGGCGTGGTCCACCGAACCGAGGTAGAGGGGACTCTCTGCAGTCCCTACGACGGCCTTGGTTCCACTGCCCGAGGTGAAATTCGTGGCGAACTGATATACGGCTGAGCAGGCCGCAGTGAAGCAGCTGGTCGAGCCATCATTTCCTACGAAGACGAAGAGCTTGCTCACCGAGGGATCGACTAGCGAGCCGGAGACGATTCCCTGTCCTTTGCCCAGGCTGCTGCTGGTTCCGGCGACGACGCCTGTCGATGCCGTAACCGCGAAGAGTTGGGTGCCGGTCGTCCCGCTGAATCCGCTTCCGACGAACACCCTTCCGCTTACGCTATCGAAGACCGGGCTGCTCAACTTCAGCCCGGAAGCTACCGTCACGGGCCAAGCGGTGGTGACTTCGGCGGGCGTTCCTCCGTGAAAGATCGGGGTGAACTTGTGCAGCGCGCCGGCATCGTCGCCGACATAAATCGTGTCTCCGGAGTAGTCGAGGAACGGCGAAGAGTTGGTGTCGTTGGCTCCGCCGGAGAACGGAATGGTCGTCAGGCACGGAGCCGTGCAGGTGGAATACTGACTCGTGCTGACCGTCGTTATTGGATCGGGGCTGGTGACGGTCGCGGTAGTCGAAGCGGCCCACTTCAGCAACACGAGTTGGGCCTGGTTTGAGACACTCTGCACAAATGCAAGCTGGCTTCCGTCGAGCGCCAGCACGCTCGAAGTGACGACTTTGCCGCCGGTGTTGTAGGCCCAGTAGGTCGCGGGCACCGTGGCGCCCGTACATCCCGAGTAGAGATTGTCGAAGGCGATGATGCTGGATTGAGTCGCGGATCCTGTCAGGCTGGTGTTGAAGGCTACGAAATCAGGATTCGGATCGCTGGCGCAATGCGCGGTGGTGAGGCTGAACGAAAATTTTGCCGGGTACTGCCCTGCTCCTACCTTTCCACCGGGACCAAGCGACATCGCCCAATCCCGCTTGAACGGATTTCGTTGCCGGCGCGAAGTGGATCTGTCGTTATGAGAGCGCATTGCGTTCCGCCGCCACCATTGCTGCCAGAACCTCGGTTCTTGGCGGAGTTCCAGCGGGAGGCTGGCAACATCTGGAGCGGAGAAGATGAGGTGGTGATGGCTCCAGTCGGTCACTAACGGAGAGGCCTGCTGTCCCAGTTTCGATTCTTGGGCCACGAGCGTGGTCAGTAATACAAGAGTGGCAAGTAGTCCCCATGGCAGCCTGTTTCGTGAAGAATTGCCTGATTTCATGATGAGAACCTCACTTCGAATTGCGATTAACAGTTCTTACGTGACGCTAGTGTGGCGAAGTCTCACGCCGTGCTTACACAGTTTTCATGCGCGCTGACAGTCGTCAAGTAGCGGATGGTGTTCTTCCTTGACGCAAGGGAGGTGGATTGAAGCGGCGACAACAGGACGGCACGACAGAGACGCTACAAGACCAAAGTCAAAAGCCCCACTTCTCGCGCACACCCCGCGCGAGAAATGGGGCACCCGGGCCGGCGGCGCTACGTTCTGGGTGCTTTGGTTACAATAGGCCGCGATGCCCGATGCCAAATCTTCTGTTGGACAAACACTGACCAAGGTTCCGATTTTCTCGGGGCTTTCCGAAAATGAACTGGCATTCTTAGCGCAGCGCACCGTGCCGCGGCGGTTTGCGCAGGGCGAGACGGTATTTTCTGAGGGACAGCCTTGCGTTGGGCTCTATGTGGTCGAGTCGGGCCATGTGCGAATTTTCAAGACTTCGGCTGGCGGACGCGAGCAGGTGCTTAGTGTGGACGGGCCCGGCAGCTCCGTGGCGGAGTTGCCGGTGTTTGATGGGGGAAACTATCCGGCGTCGGTGGCGGCGATTGAGGATTCGACATTGTTGTTTGTGAGCAAGCAGGATTTCCAGGCGCTTTGCCTGGCGCATCCGCAGGTTTCTTTGAAAGTTCTGAAAGTGGTAGGGGCGCGGTTGCGGCGGCTGGTCGGCATTATTGAAGAACTCTCCTTTACTACGGTACGGCACCGGCTGGCGGCGTTTTTGGTCAGGCTGGCGAAGACATCCGAAACCAAGACGGCGGATGGCGTAGCGTTTGAGTTGTCGGTCAGCAACCAGGAAGTGGCGTCGCAGATCGGGACAGTGCGCGAGCTGGTGTCACGCAATTTGTCCCGGTTTCAAGCGGAAGGCCTACTGAAGATCGATGGCCGGACCATCACCATTCCTGACTTAAAGGCGCTTGAAACCGAGCTGGAATCGGCCGGTTAATCCCTTATTCATCCGATATTTCCAACTCGCCGTGACATAAGTCATCGGCAGGCGGGAGTGTCTTCGATATCGTCGGACCTGTGAGCGGCAAACAATGCCGTAGGAGATGACGATGAGTTTGACAACGGCGAAGACGGTGCGGGAAATGGCTCTGGAGCATCCGGAGGCGACGCGGATTTTTGAAAAACTGGGGATCGATTATTGCTGCGGCGGGCACCGCTCGCTGGAAGAAGCATGCCAGAAAGCAAACGTTCCGGCATTCCTGGTGCTCGATTCCCTGGAGATGGCCGAGGAAGACGAGCGCACCAAAAAGGCTGTACGCGAATGGCAGACAGAGCCGCTAAGCGAATTGATCGCTCACATCGAGAAGACCCATCACAAGTATGTGCGAGATGAGAGTGTCCGGCTGACGGCGCTGCTGGAAAAGGTTTGCGGCGTGCATGGGAAGAACCATCCCGAACTGTTGCAGATCGGCAGAGTATTTGCCGGGCTGGCACAGGAATTGGCGATGCATATGATGAAGGAAGAGCGGATTCTCTTTCCATACATCGTAAGGATGGAAGAAGCGGTCATTCAGAAGGAACCAATTCTGCCGGCGCCATTCGGCACCGTAGAGAACCCGACGAAGATGATGGAGCACGAGCATGCCGCGGCTGGAGAGGCGCTGCGCGCGATGCGAAAGGCCAGCAACGACTACAAGGCTCCCGCAGACGCTTGCGTGAGCTACAAAACTCTCTATCAAGCTTTACAGGAGTTTGAAGCCGATCTGCACCAGCACATTCACCTGGAGAACAACATCCTGCATCCGCGGGCGATTGCTATGGAGAAGGCAAGCTAATCGGAACACACAGGGCTCGTGACGGGGCGTCACGAGCCCATGACTCGACGGTGATTGAGTTTGAAGTGAATAAGGCAAAGGTCCCGCTGAATCCGAAAAATCCGGAGCGCATTTGCTGGGGCTGCGACAAGTATTGCTCCTCGGATGATCTGCGATGCGGGAACGGGACAATCCGGACGCAACATCCGGTGGAGCTCTTCGGGGCGGACTGGATTGAGTGGGAACTCGAAGCCAGTACCGACAAGTTTGAAAGCGATCGGTGCGAACTATAGAGTGAGGCTGCCCATTAGATTAACCTGCGATCTGCAGCACGATCTTCCCTCTCTTGTGCGGCGCGCCAGCCAGCATCGCGTGGGCTGCGCGGACATCTCCTAGCGGAAGCACCGTGCCCACCTGCGGGCGGACTTCTCCGCGGTCGAGAAGCGGAGTGATCGTATTCAGGCGTTCCGTCGTGACCTCGGCATAAAAGAACACCGATCGCACATTCGGGTGATGAGGCAACGGGCCGTCGGTGACCACCGAGACCAGAATTCCTTCAGGCTTTAAGACGCTCACGGAGCGTTCGCGTGTTTGTCCTCCGACAAGATCTAAGACGGCATCTACAGGAGGCGAGGCGTTGTCGAATGTCTCGGATTGATAGTCGACAATCTTCTGGGCCCCGAGGCCGCGAACGAACTCAACATCTTTGGAACCTACGAGAGCGATCACATTGAGCCGTGCACGACCGGCGAACTGAACGGCGTATGCGCCCACATTCCCGGCAGCGCCAAGAATCAAAACACTCTGACCGGGCTGGGCCTTCGCGTATTCAAATAGCATTTGCCACGCCGTGACGGCGACAACCGGAACCGAGGCCGCTTCAAGGTATGACAACCGGGCGGGCTTACGAGCGATCATTTGGGCCGACGCTACTGCGTACTCGGCTTGGGCTCCGCAGAATTGAGGGTTGGTGACGCCGAAAACGTCGTCTCCCCTTTTGAACTGGGCGACTCCCGTGCCGGTCGCTTCAACAGTCCCCGATAAATCGGAGCCTAGCGTTAGAGGCGGCCGCGGGCTGACCTTGCTCTTTCCTTCGCGGATGATCTCATCCCAAGGCGCAACGCCTGCCGCGGCAACTCGAATCAACACTTCTCCCGCACCGGGCTCGGACTTAGGTACGTCTTCGACGACGATCATGTCCGGCGAACCGAATTGATGGATTCGGGCAGCTTTCATGGTTCCGACGATTCCTCGCAATTCTATTGACCTGGCAGTTTGGATGCCTCAGGGTCGTCGGAGGGATCGAAGTATTTCGTATCGGTTGGAGAGTAGCCGGAGACTTGAACGGCTACTTTCTGCGTTCGCCGTCCGGTCGAATTCACTCAAGACCTATCTCGGTTGCGGATACAATTGTAGGTTTCATTCCTAATCATCAAGGAGTCATACATGGCGAAGAAGCGCATAGGCATACTTACAGGCGGAGGGGACGTTCCCGGCCTCAACTCTGTCATTAAGTCGGTCGTTTACCGCGGAGCGGAGCTTGGATGTGAAGTGATTGGAATCCGCCGGGGCTGGGAAGGATTGACGCACGTCAATCTGAATGACGCAGCCAGCAAGACGCGGTACATCCTGCCGTTGAATCGCGAAAATACGCGGACGATCGACCGGACGGGCGGGACGTTCCTGCACAGTTCACGAACGAATCCGACGAAGATGAAGAAGGTACCTCCGGCGTTAGAGGGACAGAAGTTCGAGGCCAAGGAGTCGACGAAAAAGGGCGTGACCAGTACGGTCTTTGATGTCACACCAGCCGTGCTGAAGAATATCGAGACGCTGGGCCTGGATTACCTGATTGCGATTGGCGGCGACGATACGTTGAGTTATGCCTCGGAACTCGACCGCAAGGGGATGAAAGTCATTGCGGTGCCGAAGACGATGGACAATGACGTCCGGAATACCGAGTACTGCATTGGCTTCTCGACCGCGATTACCCGCGCCATGGATGCGATCGACCGGCAGAGGACGACCGTCGGATCGCACGAGCGCATCGGTATCTTCCGTGTGTTCGGGCGCGACGCGGGATACACCGCGCTCTACACGGCGTATGTGACGGCGGTGCGGTGCTGCATTCCGGAATACAAAGTTGATCTCAAGCACATGATCGAGTTGCTGATCAACGACAAGAGAAACAATCCGAGCAACTACTCTTTGGTGATCCTCTCGGAGGGCGCGGAGTGGCAGGGATACGCCGTGAAGGAATATGGCGACGCCGATGCGTTCGGGCATCGGAAGAAGATGAGCGTTGCCGAAGATTTAAGTGATGAGATCAAGCGGACGACCGGTGAAGAGACGGTCGTGAGCGACCTGACCTACGATCTGCGCTCGGGCAGCCCGGACTTCGTCGACCGCATGGTGGCATTCACGTTTGCGGGAATGGCGATGGATGCGCTCGAAGAGGGAAAGTCGGGTGTGATGACGGCGATCAATGAAGGGCGCTATGCGATCGTGCCGATACCCGACCCGAAACTGGGTCCGCGCAAAGTCGATATCGACTCGATGTACAACACGGAACGGTATCGTCCGAAATACGACAAGAAACTTGGGCTGCCGATTTTCCTGACGCGGCCGTAGAGCAAGTTGGAAATTGGTCCGGGTGCGGTTCGGCAATGTTCAGAGCGCCGTCCACCCGGATCAAGTTTTGTCGGGTCCATTTTCTCAGAACAACACCGAATCCCCGGGAGAAGAATCAATGACCTGTTCACTCACATCCGCCGTTCGTCGCGTGTCTGGCGTCAGACATTCCCTTCCTGTCGGCATCGCACTAATGTTCATCGTGAGCGCCACGCCGTTGCCGCTGGCGCAGACTGTGCAACTGTCAGTGGACGCGTCAAAGACTGGGGCGAAGATCGACCGGAACCTGTTCGGACAATTCGCGGAGCATCTTGGCCACGGAATCTATGAGGGGATATGGGTCGGCCCGGATTCGAAGATTCCGAATACACGAGGCATCCGCAACGATGTTGTCGCGGCGCTGAAGGCGATCCGCGTGCCGAATGTCCGGTGGCCGGGTGGTTGCTTTGCTGATGAATATCACTGGCGGAATGGAATCGGAACACGGAACGTAACGCTAAATCCGAATTGGGGCGGCGTGATTGAGCCCAACACATTCGGCACGCACGAGTATATGGATTTCCTCGAGCAGATCGGCGCGGACGCATACGTCTCGGTCAACATAGGATCCGGAACCCCACGAGAGGCGTCGGAGTGGCTGGAATATTTGACCACGGCCCAACCGACAACGCTGGCCAAGGAGCGCGGCGCCAACGGCCATGCAGCTCCTTATAAGGTGGCGTATCTGGGGATGGGGAATGAAAGCTGGGACTGCGGCGGCAATATGACGCCGGAGTACTACCTGGACCAGATGAAGATCTACAGCCGCTTCGTCCGCAACTTCAATCCAGAGCAGCAGGGCAAAAACAAGATGCTGAAGATCGCCGTTGGCCCTGGAGGCGGCGAGCCGCGTTGGACCGAGTGGACGGAAGCCATCATGAAGGCTTACCAGCAACACACGTGGAGCTGGGAGATGGACGGGCTGTCCATGCACTCCTACACGGTCGTGAAGTGGCCGCCAGCATACAAATCGACTGGATTCGGGGAGACAGAATACGCACAGATTCTGAAATCCACGCTCGATATGGAAGACCTGATCAAGAAGCATTCCGCCATCATGGACAAGTACGATCCGCAAAAGAAGGTTGCGCTAGTAGTGGACGAATGGGGCGCATGGTACGCGCCCTTGCCGGGGAGCCATGAGGGATTTCTGGTGCAACAGAACAGCATGCGGGATGCAATTCTGGCGGCCTTGAATCTGAACATGTTCGCTCATCATGCCGACCGCGTGCGCATGGCGAATATCGCGCAGATGATCAATGTGCTGCAGGCGATGATCATGACCGACCAGGAAAAGATGGTCCTGACGCCGACATACTACGTTTACAAACTGTATGTTCCGTTCCAGGACGCAATTTTTGTGCCGGTGACATTCGATGCGGGAACGTACACGCATGACAACATCACTCTGCCGCGCGTCGATGCGATTGCCGCGAAGGCTGCTGATGGGAAGTTGTGGCTCGAGGTGACGAACGTGGACCCACAGCAGCCCGTCCAGATCGAGTTGAGTGTGGCCGGCATCAGTGCGAAGTCGGCCTCAGGAGAGACATTGACTGCGCTTGCGGTGGACAGCGTGAACACCTTCGACGCGCCGAAGACGGTCGTACCGAAGCCCATCTCGGCAAAAGCACAGGGCGGGAAGTTGTCACTGAAACTCGAGCCGAAGTCCGTGACGGTGGTTTCGATTGAATAACTCACTTGAACAATTCACGGCGCTACGCCGATGCGTCGGATGAGATCCTGGAAGCGCGGATTCGAACGCAGGCCATCGAAGCCAGGGCGCAACAAAATCGATGGGTTGAACCGTTCCGCGTACGCTTTCTCCAGCCAGCGTAGCGCTTCCTCGTTGTTGCCGATGCCGACGTAGATCAGAGCGACTTCAGGAGCGTAGGAAGCCCCCACAGATTTCTTTGTCAGCAAATCAAGGATTTTAAGCGCGTCGTCACGGCGGCCCGATACTGCATAGGCATAGGCAAGATTTGAGCTGCAGATCGGGCTGCCACCCGAGAGCTTCACCGCGGTTTCAAGTTCGGCGATACCTTCCTGATACTTCCCTTCTTGCACCAGGGCCTGTCCTAGATCGTAATGCGCGACGGGGAAATTTGGATCCATGTCGATCGTCTTACGGCTCTGAGTGATGGAATCGTCGAACCGACGAGCAATCAGGAGTTCTTCCGCCAGGTCAGCATTGATGATGAGCGAGAGCGGGTCGAGGACCAAAGCCTTTCGCATTTCGGCAATCGCCTCGTCGTTTCGACCGAGCACGGCGAGATGCCACGAATACCAGTGGTGTGCCGTCGCATAACTCGGGTTCAGATCGATCGCCCGCAGGAATTCCTTTTCAGCAGCGGGCCAATCCCAGTCGAAAAGATCGATCGCGAATGCAAGTGACGCCCGCGCTTCCCCGAGACTGTCATCAAGCTGCAACGCCTTGGCTGCCGCCGCCTTCGCTTTGGGAAGAGCATCTTTAGGAGCCATCAACGAATACTGCCAGTCTCCCGCCAGGGCATAAGAATCGGAGAGGCCGGCATAGGCTTCGGCGTAGTTGGGATCCTTGTCGATTGCCTGGTCGAAATAGTCGATTGCCTTGTTCAAGGAATCGGCAGTGCGCTTGTTCCAGAAGAATCTGCCTTTGAGGTAAGCCTCGTAAGCCACCGGATCTACAATCTTTGTGTTCTTGAGCGCAGCCTGTTCGCGGGGCGTCAATTCGATTCGGATTTGCTCCGCAATGGCACGTGCCACTTTCTTTTGCAGAGCCAACGTGTCGCGCAGGTCGCCGTCATAGCTATCGGCCCAAATGTGCTCGTCGGCAGGAGCACGAATCAATTGAGCCGTAATTCGCACCTGTTCTCCCGAGCGAAGCACCGTTCCTTCGACAACGGCATCCACATTCAGTTCCTGCGCGATTTGGGGGAGCGGCTTGCGGCTGTTCTTGTACTGCATCACCGAGGTTCGCGAGACTACACGCAGAGCGCTAATCTGTGCGAGATCGGTGATCAGTTCGTCGGTCATGCCGTCGGCGAAGTAGTTCTGCGAGTCGTCTCCGGAGAGGTTGTCGATCGGCAATACAGCCAAGGACCGCACCTGATGCGACCCGCGGGCGCGAGAGTTGACCAGCCAGAAGGCGAGTGCCCCCAGGACACAGATGGCAAGGGCGGAAGAGACCCAGTAAAGCCACGAACGGTGGCGCGGAGGTGCTGCCACAGGTTCGGCACGCTCAATAAGAGCGTGGCTATCCGGACCAGCGGCTTGCATTGGACCGGATCTTGACGCGGGGACGCTGTCGTTATTCGCGACGGATACTGCGGCGATAAACCGATAGCCGCGCTTAGGGATGGTTTCGATATATCGCGGATTGTCCGCCGAATCTCCCAGTGCGCTTCGCAGCTTCGCGATGGCGACGTTTACAGCCTGGTCAAAATCTCCGAAACTCGCTTCGAGCCAGATGCGTCGCCGCAAGTCCTCCCTGGTGACAACTTCGCCGGGGCGCTCAAGCAGGATCTCGAGCAGTTTCATGGGCTGCTGTTGGACTTTAATGCGCACACCCGCCTTGCGCAGTTCCTGCGAGTCGAAGGAAACCTCAAACAGTCCAAACTTCAGAATGGGCATGCGCTCTTGTGGATCATCCCCGGGAAGGCGTTGGTGTTGAGTCTAGCATCCTTTCCGGAATCGGGCTGGAAAGGTCTGGCTCTAAGCGTCCCTGATTCAGTCACTTAATGAGTGACCCTCGGTTAATGCTAAGAAAACTGGGCGTGAATTGACGTCCGCGAATTTGACGCGTCAGATAGCACAAACGGTGGGGCTGTTTTTGGGGACTCGAGTACTAAGCGCAGTGGAGAAGCATTGGCGAGATGTGGCTATTTGGATTGAATTTGGGGGAGCCGACCGATCCGGAGGTCTCAGCAGCGGACGACATTTTGCCTCTGGCGGAATTTGGGCCACTGGCGATTCCGCTCTTTGATTCTCTGTATAACTTCGCACATTGGCTCACACGGAATCGAGAGGATGCCGAGGATCTGGTTCAGGAAACCTACCTGAAGGCACTGCGTGGCTTCGCGTCATTTCAGCCAGGCACCAACTTCAAAGCCTGGATCTTCAAGATATTAAGAAACACTTGTTACACCGCGGCCGGGAAGCAGCGCAGCAGAATGACGGTCGCCATTGAATCCGAAGAGGACATTCCTGCGCCACTCCGGAATGTCATCAATCCTGAATCCTTGCTAATCACGGCTGGGGAAATCGAACAACTCCGACTCGCCATCGATCAACTACCACCGAGCTTTCGAGAAGTTCTGCTGTTGCGCGAGACCGAAAATGCCTCGTACCAGGAAATAGCCGAAATTCTGTCGATTCCAAAGGGAACGGTGATGTCGAGGTTGCAAAGAGCGCGGAGCATGATTCGTAATTCCCTGCTCAAATCTGGTGGCAGATCGCCAGTCGAGGTACGTGAGGAGTCAAAAGAGTGCAGCGCCGCAAATAGCGGATAGCCGTTTGTCTACTTCGAGGGGGATTGAGCTACTCCGATGTGTAGTTGATCTCCATGCGGCGCACCTGCACACTGGAAATAAATAACGCAATCAATGCGACCGTGAGGATTCCAATAATCGCGAGCGGAGGAGAGATTGGATCTGCGTTGGAAATCAGGAGCGCAAACAGACCGGGAGTGCCGGGAGATACAGGGATCTCTACGGGGCACAGGGACTTCAAGTAATAGATCACACTGAACTGCTTCAAGATCGACGGGAGGAAGGGATTGATGCCCTCCCAGATCAACGCCGCCGCAGCAGGAACGATGGGGTTGCGGAAAAGCATTCCCGCAACCAGGAAGAATGCGCCGTATCCGACGCAGGCGAGGATCGTTACACCGACATAGATGGCCGCATGTTCGAGGCCATGATGCTGGTAGATGTAAAGATTTAATGCGCGATCGTTGAAGTGCCACATGAAGGCAGCGGTCTGCAACAGTTCGCTGGTCACGAAGATGGTGCAGGTGGCCAGCAGTCCGGCGAGGAATTTCCCGGCCATCAGGACGTCCCGGCGAATGGGGGACAAGAAGTAGAAGTGCAGGCTCTTGTCGAGGACTTCGCCGCGGAACAGGTTCATGAAGATGCCGAGACATCCGAAGAAGATGGCGAGGCGCAGGAAGAAGAACTGGAAGACGCCGGCAAACATGATGGCGTCCTGGCCGAGGTTGTAAGCTTCTTCAATTCGGATATTTTGCACTTCCCCGTTGCTCAATGCGACGTATAGATCATTCTGCCCATCGGAGTAACGGTATTCCTCGTGCTGAATTTTCTCCGTCGCGCCGGAGTCGGTGGGCCGATCTTCCGTCCAATGGAAGTTCAGCGGCGGCTTGCCAAGCATGTCGGTCACTTGCTGACGGGTCATCCCGGGCTTGACCGCGAGCAGATCCTGGTACGTCAGAGGCTTGTCACCCTGCCGTGCGATGTTCGCGGTTCGATGGTGCTGGTTCGCCATGACCAGGGCATAAACGACAAACAGAGCAACGGGCAGCGCGGCGACGACGTAAATCCAAAGGCCGCGTTTCGCGAAGAAAGTCTTTCTCAGTTCGAGCCGAATCACGGCCTTGACTTGAGTCCACCAGAGCCGGTTCATCGGACCACCTCTTCGTTGCCGATCAGGTATTCGTAGACCGAAAGGACATCATCGTCTGCGGGAGCGATGGACTCGATCTGAATTCCGTCGAGCGCGAGTTCATTCATCGCGAGGTAGAAGCGGTCTGCGTCGCGAGTTTTCAGCAAGACACCTCGGCCGTCCTTGTGAATCGACGCTTCAATCATGTATTCCGACTGGAACAGCCGGGCGGCAAGATCGCGAGGGCGATCACAGCGAACGAGGATCTGCGTGGGATGTTCCTGGATTTCGTTGCGCACGGTTTGAATTTGGCCTTCGGCAACGACGTATCCGTTGCTCAACAGGATGACCTGATCGGAGATGACGTCGACTTCGTGCAAGATGTGGCTGGAGATGATGACGTAGCAGCCTTCGGCGGCAGAGGCGCGGAAGAGAGCAATCATCTCGGCGCGAGCCAGTGGATCGAGCCCGTTGAGCGGTTCATCGAGCACGAGAACCTTTGGGTTGTGAGCGAGCGCTTGCGCCAGACGAATCCTCTGCCGCATGCCTTTGCTGTAAGCCGCGACTTTGCGGGACGCTGCATCGACAAGGTTGACGCGCTCAATCGCTTGCCATGCCGTGCGCTCAGCTTCCGGGGCGGGCATGCCGGCGATGCAAAGATACGAGTAGATAAATTGGAATCCCGTCAGGCCCTTGGGGAAAGCATCGAACTGGGTTGAATAACCAACCAATCTGAACATCTTCTCGGGGTCATCGGTTGCGATGCCGAGAACTTCGATTCTTCCGCGCGAGGGTTTGACCAAGCCGGTCATCAGGTTCATGAGCGTGGTCTTGCCGGATCCATTCGGCCCGACGAGGCTGGTGATACCGGGAGGAATCGACAGATTGACCTTATTCACCCCGAGGATTTCGCCATAAAACTTTGACACGTCCTCAAAGACGATGCGATCGCTCACTGAATCACCTCGTAGGCGCGCACTTTGCGCATCAGGAGCCAGAGGCAGACAGCGGAGTACACGAGTAGGGCCATCCAGGCTTGGCTTGCAGAGATGACGCGCTCGGCATCAACCTTGAAGAGGCCCATCCAGACGGAGGCTACGAGATATCCGACATCGAAGAAGTGGCCCGCATCGACTCTCAGGACTGCGTTGATGGCCTGCGCGAATCCGGCGCCAAAGAACATGACTGCCAGCAGTAACGCTCCGGCGACGACTCTCCATTTCACCCAGGCGGAGAGGGCCATGGCCAGCATCGACAGAATCGCAATCCAGATCAGAGAACCGAGGATGAGGCTGCCGGCGATCCAGAGGTTTTCCCAGGTCCAACTCGCACCCGCGAAGCTGGCTTGAATCAGAAAGAGAATGACTCCCGGAACCCATGTGATCTCGGAAAGCAGAATTGCGAGCACGGAAGATTTGCCCAACACGTATTCCGCGCGTGAGAACGGGCGGCAGAAGTAGAGCGGCAAGGCGCCATTGGCCAGATCGGGAGAGATCAGGCCAGGACCCGCGAATGCCGTCATCAGAAAGGCAAGCACGCCCTGCACGCTCATGAAGCGGAAGAAAAACATGTTGTCGATGGAGATGAGCGACGGCGGTATGCCGATTTTGGCAAGGAAGCCGATGCTGTGCGCGAGGTAGATCATCACCAGGCAGGCGATGGGATAGAAGAAGCAGGCAACGAAGAATCCGGTCTGCAGCTTGGAACGGAACAAAGTCCGTCGCGAATAGCGGAAGAGCACGAGAAAACGAGACCAGGGAGCGGTCAGCGTTCCGGAGTACGGTTTGTAACTGCGGCGGTAAACGGCCATCTGCTTGTCGCTCTCAGCTCTCCATTGCCTTCAGGAAAATGTCTTCCAGTGTGTCGCGACGGAAATTCATGCGCCGGATGCGGACTTGCTGTTCGGCTGCGATCCGGAAAATATCGCGAGTCTCGACGCCATCCGCTAGAACCATCTTCATGCGGTTGGCCGTTACGGCACACTCGCAGCCTAATTTCTCGATGGCGGCAGTAAAGTCTCCGTTGGCGTTGTAGGTTTCGAGTTCAAGGAATCGCTTGTTGGCGCGGCGTTCTTCGTCGAGGTCAGAATAGTGCGCAATCTGTCCCTGTTTCAGAATAAGGACTTCGTCGCAAGTATCCTCTACATCGCGCAGCAAGTGCGAGCACAGCACGATTCGCATTTCCTGACCGTCGCGAATTTCACGAATCATGCGGATCATGCGCTGACGCGCGGACGGATCGAGGCCATTTGTCGGCTCGTCGAGGATCAGCAACTTTGGACCGTGAACGATCGCTTGCGCCAGCTTCGCCAATTGCTTCATGCCCAGCGAATACGTTCCCAGCTGCCGGTAGCGCGCCTCCGCGAGCCCAACGTAGAAAAGGGCTTCGTGCGCGCGCTCCAGGGCCACTCCGGACGGCAGTCCTGAAAGTTCGCCCATCATCTGCACGAACGACACGGCGCTCATCTTTGAGATGAAGGCGTCGTTTTCCGGCATGTAGCCCACGAGGCTCCGAATCGTTCTGAGTTCCCTGTGGATGTCGCGGCCGAATACTCTGGCGGAGCCCGAGATGGGCTGATAGAAGCCGAGGAGAGTGTTGATCAGCGTGGATTTGCCAGCGCCGTTGGGGCCGAGCAATCCGATGGCCCGGCCGTGAAGCGCGGCGGTGAGATTGCGCAGAATGTCGCGATTGCCGAACCGGACGGTGAGACCGTTGAGTTCGATGAGTGCAACAGACGGAGCACCAGCCGGCTTGCTTTCATTGTTGCCGGCTGGTGCCCCGAGTTGGATGGTCGTACTCACCGAGTTTCAGGCGCCGAATGCGCAGCGTTTACGGTGTCTCCCAGAAACATCTGCGGGAAGAAAGGCCCATTATGGCCCATCGTGAGCAGCGTTCCCAGATCAAATCCCATGAAGCCCGTGTTGCTGGCAACAGTGATCCGGCTGGGCTCGCCGTAGGCATAAATCATGCCGGGGGCGGAGTTCGCAGTCAGAGCATCGATCGACCGGCGCTGCTGAGGAGTGAGAGCTCCACTCGCCTTCAACTTGTCGGCCAGCGGGCCAACGACTGGCCCGATGTTGTGATAAAAGATCGCCGAGAAGTTGGTGTAACCGTCCGTCGGCAACAAGGCCTGGAACGTTGACGAGTGGGTCAGCGTGTATCCCGCTTCGCGCGACTGGATGGCACGCGAGATGGTTCCCATATCCGGCGCGGCGATCAGATAGCTGTCGACAAAGGTATAGTCGATCTCGAAATTCGCCTGGTTGGCGCTGCTCAGAGTGAAGTACGTGCGTGAACCAACTTCCTTCTTCGAGATTTGCAGCGAGTGATTTTTCTGGGTCGCTTCCCGGTTGAAACTGTCTACGAGTTTTTCGATGGTCGATTGCAGAGTGGTGGGATCGTAGACCTCGAAAATCAGCTTCCAGCGAGGAGTGGGGATCATCGGGCCGTCAAATGCCATCGTCACTTCACCGCCTAGCGGCGCGGCGATGTCATTCAGAACGTTGACGCCGGACTTCGACTCGAATTCGGCAAGGTGCTGCGAGAATTCCGGATCGCCGCTGCCTGCCATTTTGAAGATCTCTTCCATGATGCTTCTCGGATTCTTGATCACCGCTGATGTCACCATGCTGGCATCGGGCGAAACGAAGTCAAGAGAACCCATCGACGCCGGTGCTGCCAGCCACGACGGGACGCCTTGTCGTTCGGAAGCGAAGCTGAGATCTGCATGACTTTCGCTCTTCCCTGCCAGGTCCCGATAGCCCATCATCAGGTACTTCACGTCTCCGATGCCGGGAGGGAGGTCGTGATGGCTGCTATCAGCTTGTACGTTGGAGGCGACAATTTGTTCCATGTCGGCGCAGAAAAGCCATTCGGCCCCCTGCTGATAGGTATCGGCAATCTGCTGGTAGAACGGAGATCCGGCAAACTGGCTCGGACTGTTTTGTTTTGCGCGGCTTGCGGCCAACCGCAATTGGCCCAGGTCTTCGCTGGCAATCATGAGGTTGGGGCTCAGGTAGACCATGAGCGGATGAGCCGTCGCGGGAGCCGCCGTCAACGGGTCGCGCACGATCTGGATACCGGCTTGCGAAGATGGATTCTTGAGGCGTTCGGCTTCGATCTGCGCCTGCACGAAGGCGTCCAGCCCTGGTTGGCGCACTTTCGCAATGATTATTGGCGCGCTGTAAGCCGTTCCTTCCTTGTCGATAGCGATAACGACCTCGTCGCCCAAGTAGCTGCTGAAGTTTTTTACCTTGTCTAGAACCTCGTCCAGTTTCGGGCCGTTGCCTTTCTGTTGCTGCTTCCACCAGTCTCGAAGCGCGGGGCTCTGCTGCAGGCGGTCCTGAAAGAGGCGATTCGCCTCACCAATAGTATTCGAGAGATTCGGTATCGCAGCATAGACCACCGTGTGGTCCGGAACGAGCGGCAGAAGATCAGAACTGTAACGCAATCCCGGGCCGGGAATGGCAGCAATCTGTTTCTGCAGGATTGCGAAGTCGCCGAGGAGCGCAAGATACTTTGCAGAGTTGCGGCTCCAGGCGACCTCATTCTGCACCGGCACCTTCGAAACTGCTGCGCTGGATGTGGCCTGCTGGCCGGCAGTCAAGTCGGTGCTGTCATTTCCAAACTCGGTGTGAACGACTCCTTCAATTACCGCGACGCGAGACCCCTTGATGCCGCGATTGACCGAAAAGATAGTTCCCTTCACCGAGACGAGTCCGTCATCGGTCGCCACGTACAGCCTGCGTCCAGCATGTTGCTTGGCGGCTTGCACGATCACCTGACCGCCCTGCAGATGGATCGTCGTACCGCGCCACTGGCGGGAAACCGAGAGCTCGGCGCGCGGACCCATCTCGACCACAGAACCATCGAGGAGGCGAACCACAGCGGTAGAGTTCTTGGCGGTGCGAACCTCGTCGCCGTTGCGGATCTGGTATCCCGCGGGAACGAGATGCACATCCTCGCCATTCACGGCGTAGAGTGGACCGTCGGCGGCCTGAACCTCGGCGCGAACGGTGTGCTGGCCGGGAAGCATTCCGTTGGAGAATGCGAATCCGACCACAGCGATCGCTGCAACGGCGGCCGCGGCCATGGCCCAATTCCAGACAGAAGACCGCGTGCGCTTCGGCTGGAGTTTCCAGACCTGCTGACGCTCGCCGTCCCGGGCGCGCTCCAGCGCGTGGCGGCAGGCAACACAAGCATGCACATGATCTTCGAACAACAGGGCTCGGGCCGGCGTCAGTCGCTTGGCGAGATAGTCCGGCACCAAGGACTGGAAGTCGCCGCAAGTGCGGAGAATGTGCGGAGTCGCAGCGGTTTCTGACGCCGATTCAGTCATCGATTTCCAGACTCGATCGCGGGCCTGGGCGACAACCTTCTCGTCCACGTTTTCATTCCGGATTGTCGACAGCAGGCGATCCAATTTCTCGTTGCTCATGACCTGTCTCCTAAATAAGTTGCCAGCTCTTTGCGGAGTTGCTTTCGGCTGCGGAAGACCGTTACGGCCACCGATACCTGGGAAATGTCCAGCATGCGGGCGATCTCGAGATTGCTCAGCCCTTCGATAAATCGCAGGGCGAAAATTTCAGCGGCACGCGGTTGGAGTTTACTCAGAGCACGTCCGAGAGCATCCCGAAGTTCGGTGACATCGTCTTGGACGCTGTCGTCGGGCGTTTCCACAAGTTCGACCGTCGGGTTCGATTGCCGGGAGCGGATCACATCAAGGGAGGCGTTGATCGCGGACCGGCGAAGATAACTTTCTTCCTTTTCCATTACGTCGGACTCGGGCGATCTTCGAAGCAAGCGCAAGAAAACCGTTTGCAGCACATCTTCCGCATCGGCCGCGTTGCCGGTAATGCGATATGCCGTCCGGAAGACCAACCCGTGGTGCGACCGAAAGGTACGCTCAAGCTCGCTGGGAATGGCGATTGGCGGATCCTCTATTAATACGCTTCGCAGGGTACTCCTCCGTGTAGCTGACTTTCACCACTAAAGACGGCGGGAGAAGCGCGATTATTACGGACCCGAGAGATTTTTTGTTTATTGCTGAAACGAAAGGCGTTACGGGGCAGACGGAGGAGTCAAGATCCGCACTTAATCTCGATCCGGAGGTCCGAACTCGACAAAGGCGCTTCAAGGACTTCAATGGAATGCATCGGCTCCGGCTTCATCCAGCGGACCTCCCAACGCCCAGGATGACTTGGGTTCTCGCTGCTGGGTATGTCCTTCACGGTGCCGTCGCCGGCATGATAGCGCACATGTGGCGAGTTGCCTCCCGTATCCCAACTCACCACGAGGCTTGGCCAGCGATGATGATGCATGGGCACGGTCTGTCCCGCAACCACTGAGACTTCCAGTACGCGAACAAATGCGTTCTCGAACACGACTCGATGACTCTTCGGTGCGGCTTGCACGGCGTCGAATCCATCGGGAAAGTCGGCCCTGCTCTGGCCAAAGACAAAGTGGACCGCCAAGAGTGCGCACAATGCAGCTCCAGTGACGGTAATGGTTGCTCCGTAGCGTCGAGAAATACTAATGCATTTCTTCATCGCATCTATCCTTTACTTGGCGTTGTCCGCCGCTCTCGTAGCATGAATGGTCATGACCCGCTTCGGCGATCCACCCGGCTCACTGACATCCCCAGTTTGAGTAAAGGAATTCGGCGTGATGTCAGTCCAGACCTCATGCCACAGGGTCTTCTTGCCATTGTGGGTTTCGATTTCGTCGATCGCGAATTGCTTGCCGTCCCACGACATGGTGATGTCGTTGAGCCCTCCCTTGAGGTCGCACACATACGGCAGCTGGTTATTGCACTCCATGCCGTGGAGGCTGTTCGTTTTAGAGTCCCACCAAATGATGCCGAGAAGAAACATGTCTCCGGCTGGAGAAGGCATTCGTTCTTCCTCCAGCAAGGTGATGCCGCCAGCAGCGGTGCGCCAGTTTGCCGCTCCCGTCCCCGAGAAACCATTCGGCATATCAGGGCTGGGTTCGAATTTCACACTGGTCGCCCAGTTTCCGGAGAGACTCTGGGTAAGACTTGGCAATGTGGTTTTGGGCTGTGAGCTCGGATTTTGCGATTTTGCGCCCGAATCTTCCGGGTGCTGTTGAACCGAGGGCGATTGACTTGCGTCCTGGCAAAGCGCAGCGCAAGCGCACAAAAGCATCATGCACATCAGCGGCAAAGTTAAGAGCCTCATTTTTAATCCTCCAATCGTTTTAACGTCTGTCCATCCAGTGCCTGCCGGCTATGCATTGGCACCCAGCGTTACTGGCAGATGATCTTCCCGTGAGTCAGTCCATCGATCGTTTTTTCGGAGAGGCCGGGCTGATAGCGTTCATAAGCGACGGAGGATGCTCCAGTGTTTTCGCCCGGTGCGCCTCGCTGTCCGGTGAGGAAAATCACAATAGTTCCGTCGGAGTTGTAGAAGGCAATTTGCGAGCGGCCAGATTCATAGCCTTGGACCTTCGTGTACCCGGAAAGATGCGACGCATACCATGCTGCCGCGGCATCCATTTTGATCGCGTTCGCCGGATTCATGACGGTCGAGAGAGAATAGAACTCGCCCTGCATCTTGCTCTTACAAACTTGACCATCCGGCATTTTGTCAGGCTCATTGCCTACATTCTTGAATAGGACGGTGGCGGGAATCAGCGGGAGGCCCGTCAGCGGATCGTTCGTAAGCACCTTTGCCTGGCCGGCGGCATTCGCCAACAAGACTGCCATGACCACAGCGCATAAGATCGCCTTCATTTTGAGAATTCTCCTTCCTTGCATAGTTGAGCCTGCGACACGCTGCTTGAATGTTTTCCACGCCTATTTACAGCTTGGATTCGAAGGATCGAACGCGTCTTCCTGGTGCGTGGTGAGATTCGAAGACAACTTGATGTATGCCACGTTGAAAACTCCTTTGCCATCGGGATTCCCGGTAATGCTGACGCCTTTGGAGCCGTCGGGACTGTAAAACATCTCTTGCGGGCGGTTGCTCCAAACTTTGTGAACGTAATGAAAGTTTTTCAATTGCTGACTGTGCCAGGCGATGTAGTCCTCAAGGCTTGCATCCGGGGGAACATCGTAGAGGTTGATGTTTGCCTTCTTGCCACAAACCGGAGAGTCCACTTCTTGTTGAAACGTCAAGCCGGGATGGAGAGGCAAGCCGGTCAATTTCTCCGTGGAATCCGACGCAAAGACCATGGATGAGCCGACCACACCTATAGCGAGCAATGCTGCGAATGCCAGATTTCCGATACGCATAATCAATCTCCTTTTTAGTCTGTTATTTGGTTGCGTTTTTATGACCTGTTCTCCGGGTCGTCAGTCGAGGCTGAGTTCCACCCGGCGGTTTCGCGCACGTCCTTCAAGTGTGTCGTTAGTATCGATGGGATCTGAATCTCCATCACCGCCGGTGGAGAGACGATTCGGGTCGACGCGATACCGCTCCACGAGCGCTTTCTTCACCGCCGCGGAGCGTCGCTGGGAAAGATCAAGGTTGTATTTGTGCCCGCCGATGCTGTCGGTGTGGCCAGTGACGGTCAGCTTCCAATCGGGACGGTCCGCCATGGCCTGCGCGATCTCTTTGAGAACTGGCTCCGAGACCGGCCGGATCGTGTCGCTGTTGAAATCGAAATTGATTCCCCACGTGATTGCTTTGCGGTTCTTCGCGAGTTGCTGTTCAATGGTCGGCTTGTCGCGGGGGTAAGTGACGCGAATGACCTGGACCTTAAATGCATCGTCCTGGTGCATGTCTATTCCCATCATCCACGACAGCATGACCGGCGTATTGGGATCATCCAGAATGTAAGCATCAGCAGGTTGATCGCGTGGCCCAAATCGGCCTGCGGTCTCGATGACTTTCATGCTGGCATGAATGTGGATTGCCGATACATTTACACGCTCGTCGTTAATGATCAGCGGAAACTGAACGTCGTCTGGCTCAACACGGCTGAACGTGCCTTTCCACGCAAGCAATTCCCACTCGGTGAGTGCATCCATGTAGTCGTAATAGGCAAAGACCATCCTTGTCGAGCCGGAGGACTTCAACTCATTGAATTTCTGCGCCGGAACGAGAAGGCGCGAGATGCCTGGATACAATCCGGGGGAAACCGGCGGATGATCCTTGCTCATCTTGAAGGTCCACCCTGTGGAATAGGCTTCGCCTTCAGCGATGTCCTTCGCACAAACTGTATTGTTCAAGTCGACGTGGGCCTTAAAGGCCATATCCAGGCCTAGTGCTGCGATGCCGCTGTACTGAAAAATTACAGAGGTAGGGGAGACAGATCGGATAATCTCATCACCTTCGGCATCGGCCAGGGGCAGGGACCACGAGGTGGTCAGATCGGTTCCGGGCTTAAATAGAATTCGCCCACTTGCCAACCTGTCAGGATCGATCTGTACACCCGTCGGACATGGCAGCGGGTTGGTGAGAGTGGCCCATGGCATGTTGCGAACGAGATCCGGTGGCATCTCCGGGTTCTTCGCTCCAAGATCCTCGAGGATGCTCTTGGCCATGTTGCCCATGGGAGTTGTGCTGCCGGTATCAGTGCCGCCCCCGCTGCCTTGCAATTTTCCGAGCACGGCCGCCAGCGGATTGTCGGCATCGCCTTCCGGCGAGCCGTCATCGCTTTTCTTAGAGGCGGATTTACTTGAATCGCCCGAGCCGGATTGTCCTGTGACTTTGTGCGTGCTTGCTTCG
>Ga0335079_10001760_pt1 | contig 24751 bp, 20 predicted proteins | sample Lox_Sample_33_FD_206719 | JGI IMG/M metagenome (GOLD analysis project Ga0335079, IMG submission 206719) | Soil microbial communities from Loxahatchee National Wildlife Refuge, Florida, United States - Lox_Sample_3.3 | ecosystem: Environmental > Terrestrial > Soil > Wetlands | place: USA...
AATAAATTCTTTCGCATAGACCCCGCGTTTATGGATTCTCGAACGCCGGATCGAGAGCTGGAAACACGTGTAGCGGGCATCAATGATGGGAGACCGGACGAGAGCCGTAGCCATGTAGGGATGCTTCTTGCATTCTATCGGAAGTGATTGAAAACGGGAAGCCCCCACGAGCCAGTTGTGCTTCGTGGGCCCGATAAAAAAATCCAATCTCGCCAATAGAAACGTTGCGTTTGGTACAGCCGGATTGGTACCCGACAATGGATCTGGATCGCCCTGTCTGCGAATGGTTTCCACGATGAAACTCAATTACAAGTTCTGTCTGTTCAGTTTTTTGTTCGCACCGGCTGCGCTGTGGGCGCAGACCACAACGGATCTTCAATCGAGGCTGACGGCTCTCGAAACGGCGGCTAAGTCGGCGCAGAGCGCCGGCGACAACGCCTGGATGTTGACCAGCTCGGCCCTCGTGCTGATGATGACCGGTCCGGGGCTGGCCTTGTTCTATGGCGGCTTGGTCCGGCGCAAGAATGTTCTCGCCACCATGATGCAGAGCTTCATCCTCATGGCGGTGGTCACGGTGATTTGGGCCGTAGTGGGTTACAGCTTGGCATTCGGCGGCGATTCTTCCTTTATCGGCGATTTCCGGTTTGCGCTGTTGAATAACGTCGGCAGCGCCCCTAACCCCGACTATGCCACTACAATCCCGCAGCAGACCTTCATGGTGTATCAGCTCATGTTCGCGATCATCACGCCGGCGCTGATCTGCGGCGCCTTTGCCGAACGGATGAAGTTCAGCGCCATGCTGCTGTTCATGATCTTGTGGTCTCTGCTGGTCTATTTCCCCCAAGCGCACATGGTCTGGGGCAAGGGCGGCTTCCTGAATGCCGCTTTGGGCGGGAAGGTCCCGTGCTTCGATTTCGCCGGCGGCACGGTTGTCCATATCACTTCAGGTGTTTCGGCGCTGGTGTGCGCGCTCTATCTCGGCAAGCGGCTCGGGTTCCCGAGCGATGCGATGAAGCCCCACAGTCTGGTGATCAGCTTCATTGGGGCATGTTTGCTGTGGGTGGGTTGGTTCGGATTTAACGCTGGGAGCGCGCTCGGGGCTTCGGGCCTCGCAAGCAGTGCCTTTGTCGCGACCCATTTCGGCGCGGCCGCTGCAGCCCTCGGGTGGGTGATTGCGGAGTGGCTTCACAACGGCAAGCCCAGCATTTTGGGCGGAATCTCGGGCTGTGTCGCCGGACTGGTCGCCATCACTCCGGCATCCGGCTTCGTCAAACCGTTTCCGGCGCTGCTGATCGGCTTCGCCGCCGGCCTGTTCTGCTTCTGGATGGTGGCAATGGTCAAGCAGAAGTTCGGGTACGACGACTCGCTTGACGCTTTCGGCGTGCATGGGATGGGCGGCACACTGGGCGCGTTGCTCACGGGCGTATTCGCCACCAATGCGGTCAATGACAGTTTCAAGGACGCCTCGGGCAAGGTGCTGCCGCTCGGCTTGGTCGATGGCCATCCTACACAAGTGCTCAACCAAGCGGTCGGATGCGCGATCGCCTGGGGCCTGGCGATCGTTGGCACGCTCATCATTCTGAAGATTTGCGATGTCATGATTGGCATCCGCGTTCGTAAGGAGCAGGAGATCCAGGGGCTGGACGTCAGCCTGCATGGAGAAGAGGGATATATTTTCGAGTCCTAAATCCGCTCCCAGCGGTCGCGGTTCCGTGGGATGCGGTCGGGCGGCACTGAAACCGCGCTGGCGAACGGCGCCTCCGGAAGTTAGGATGAGGCCATGAAGAAGATCGAAGCGATCATCCAGCCGTTCAAACTGGACGAAGTGAAAGAAGCCTTGAAGGGCATCGGCATTGACGGAATGACGATTAGCGAAGTTCGCGGCCACGGACGCCAAAAGGGACACAAAGAGGTGTACCGCGGGCAGGAATACAATGTGGACCTGCTGCCCAAGGTGAAGCTCGAAATGGTGGTCTCCTCTGACCGCTCTGACGAGGTCATCAAAACCCTGGCCAGCGCTGCTCGCACCGGCAAGATCGGTGACGGAAAGATTTTTGTTTATGACGTGGCCGAAGCCATCCGTATCCGGAACGATGATCGTGGAGAAAGCGCGCTCTAGCCTCGGGACCATCCAACAGGAGTTTCTGGCCACGGGTGACTCGCTGACCGCCCTGGCCGAGCGCACGGCTCAAATCGACGGCGTCGTGACTGAAGCCGCGTCTGCTTTCTTGTTTCCGGCGGCTCCTTCGGGAATCGCCGTCCTCGCGGTGGGCGGCTATGGCCGGCGGCATCTGTTTCCCTACTCGGATGTAGACCTTCTGTTGTTGTTCGAATCCGAGCGGTTGGCGCTCCACAGCCGCGAGCCAATCTCGGCCTTTCTGCAGACTCTCTGGGATGCCGGCATGCGCGTCAGCCATTCTGTCCGCACTCCCGCCGAATGCACCGAGGTCCACAACGACAACATCGAGCTCAATGTCAGCCTGCTCGATCAGCGCTATCTGACGGGCGACCGGATACTGTATGCGAAGCTGGCGGACAAACTGCCGCGGTTCATCACTGCCAATCGCGATTCACTGATTCGGAACCTCTCGCAGCTCACGCGCGAACGTCACACGAAGTTCGCCAATACTTTTTACCACCTGGAGCCAAATGTTAAGGAAACCCCCGGCAGCCTGCGCGATTATCAACTTCTATGCTGGCTGACGCAGATGCGGGAAACCGAGCCGGGGCACCTCGGCCAGGCCGAGCTCGGCCCGGAGCTGAACAAAGCGTTTCGCTTCCTCGCACGGCTGCGGTGCTATCTCCACGCGCGCTCCGGGCGCGACAACAACGTGCTTTCGTTCGAAATGCAGGACGCCATGGCGGACCAGTGGCGCGACGGAGATCCCGCCCAATGGATGCGCGAGTACTACCAACACGCCCGCACCACGTATCGAGCCGCCTTGCATCAGCTCGAGGCCAACGAGGCGCAGTCGAGCTCGTTATTCGCCCAGTTTCGCGACTGGCGCTCGCGGCTGTCCAATGCTGATTTCAGCGTTCACCGGGAGCGCGCTCATTTCCGCTCCCCTCAACGGCTCGAAGCCGAACCCGATCTTGCTTTAAAGCTGTTCGAATTCGTCGCGCGCCACGGCATCCGCCCGTCGATCGAGGCCGTGCAGAAGATTGAGTCGCGCCGCGAACCGCTGCGCGAGTACTTCTCCGAACCCCGCGCGCTCTGGCCGTCTCTGGTGCCCATCCTGACGCTCCCGCACGCCCCCGAGGCATTAAGCGCCATGCACGAGACCGGCGCGATCACGGCCCTTTTTCCGGAATTGGATGGCATCGAGTGCCTGGTGGTCAGAGACTTCTATCATCGCTACACCGTCGATGAGCATACGCTGGTCGCCATTCAGGCCCTCTGGAGCCTGGATCAAGCCTCCGATCCGGCACTTAAGCCATTCTGCGATCTATGGACCGAGATATCGCCCGCGGCCCCTCTGGTATTCGCGATCCTCTTTCATGACTCGGGCAAAGGCAGCGGCGAAGATCACGTGGTAGCGTCCCGACGGCTGGCCGAATCCGCCATGAAGCGCATCCGGGTCCCGGATCAGGAGCAGGAGACGGTGTGCTTCTTGATTGCCAAGCACCTGGCCCTTTCCGCTGCCATGCAGTCGCGCGACGTATTCGACCCCCAGGCCGTTCGCGATATCGCTCACCAAGTGGAAACGGTCGAGCGCCTCAAAGCGCTCACGCTTCTCACTTATGCCGACATCAGCGCCGTCAATCCTACCGTCATGACGCCTTGGCGGGCGCAGCGCCTGTGGCAGCTGTACCTCTCCGTATACAACGAGCTGACGCGCGAGCTCGAGACCGAACGCATCGACAGCGATGCTTCCGCTTCCCCAGAACGGCGGGCATTCCTGCAGGGCTTCCCCACTCGATACCTCCGCACCCATACTGAGGCGGAAATCGACCAGCACATCGTGCTCGAAGAGCGAAGCCGCAAGCGCGGAGTCGCTGTGGACATTCACAAGATCGAGACCGCGTATCAACTCACCCTGGTCACAGCTTCCGACCGGCCGGGTCTGTTCGCGGCCGTTGCCGGAACGCTCTCCAGCTTCGGGTTGAATATTCTCAAAGCGGAGGCGTTTTCCAATCGCCGCGGGTTGATCCTCGATACTTTCACCTTTGCCGATCCGTCCCGCACGCTGGAGTTGAATCCCTCAGAAGTCGATCGCCTGACCGTGATTGTGGAGCGGGTTATCACGGGAAAAACCGACGTCCGGGAATTGCTGCGAAACCGTCCCAAACCGGTGCTTCCCAGCCGGCATGCCCGAATCCCAGCCACTGTCTCTTTCGACAACGACGCCAGCGGCACAGCCACGCTTGTGGAAATCGTGGCCGAGGACCGGCCCGGTCTCCTGTACGACCTCGCCTCCGCAATCGCGCAAACCGGTGGCAATATCGAAGTGGTTCTCATCGATACCCAGGCGCACAAGGCCATTGACGTGTTCTACGTCACGGCGTCGGGGCGCAAGCTCGATTCGCAGCGTCAGGCCAGTCTGGATGCCGCCCTCCGGCGGGCCGTCGAGCCGATGTAAGTAAATCTCCGTACAACCCGTCGTCGCTCTGTGCAATTTCAGACGGAAGGTTGGCAACTCGTCTGCTAAGCTCCTCTGTACGGATACGTCCCGGACGCGCGTCTCTAATGAGTTCTCACGTCGAAAGTCCCACCTTCTCCCCGGAACGGCAGATTTCTACCGGTCTCGAGGGACTCGATATTGTCCTCTACGGAGGGTTTCCAGAAGACCACCTCTACCTGATCGAGGGTGATCCGGGTTCGGGCAAAACCACTTTCGCGCTTCAGTTTCTCCTGGAAGGTTACCGCCGCGGTGAACCGGTTCTGTACATCGCTCTGTCCGAATCGGAACGGGAGCTGAAACTGATCAGCCGCTCGCATGGGTGGGATCTCCAAGGGATTCACATCCTGGAAGTGATGCCGCCTCCGGAAAGCCTGATGCCGGAGGATCAGTACACTGTCTTTCATCCCGGAGATGTCGAACTCGGAACCACGCTCAAGGGAATCCTCGAGAAGGTCAACGAGATTAAGCCGACCCGTGTCGTGTTCGATTCCCTTTCCGAGATCCGCTTGCTGGCCCGCGATTCCTCTCGCTTCCGTAGGCAGATGCTCGGACTCAAGCAATTCTTTGCCAGCCGGCACTGTACCGCACTTCTTTTGGATGACCGCCCCCAAAACGCCAACTCCGATACCACGGTCTTGAGCATCGTGCATGGAGTGATCCACCTCGAGCGCATGGCCCGCGAATATGGCTCGAAGCGCCGGCGCCTCGAAGTGCTGAAGCTCCGCGGTTTGAAATTTCACGACGGCTATCACGATTACGACATTCGCACCGGCGGTCTGGTGGTCTATCCGAGGTTGGTTGCTTTGAATCACCGGCCGGCGGAAGCTGCCGACGGATCTCTCAGCGGCGTTGCACAGATCGATGATTTGCTGGGCGGCGGACTCGATCGCGGCACCAGCACCTTGCTGGTCGGTCCCGCCGGTTGCGGGAAATCCAGCATCTCGATTCAATATGCCGCGGCTGCTGCCGAACGCGGAGAATTCGTGGGAGTCTACGTCTTTGACGAAGGCCTGACCACGCTCTTCAAACGATCGCGCGCCTTGGGGCAGGATTTGCGGAAGTATATCGCTAGCGGCCGGATGATGGTGCAGCAACTGGATCCGGCGGAAATCTCTCCTGGTGATTTCATCGATCAGATTCGCCGCGCCATTGTCGAACGGAACCTCCGTGTCCTGGTGATCGACAGCCTCAACGGGTTTCTCAACGCGATGCCGGGGGAACAACTTCTAACGGTTCAGTTGCATGAGCTGCTGTCGTTTCTCAACCAGCACGGCGTGGTCACGATTCTCGTCATGGCGCAATACGGCATTCTGGGTAGCAGCCTCGATTCGCCGGTCGACCTCAGCTATCTCGCCGATACCGTGGTGTTATTGCGGTACTTCGAGTCCGAGGGCAAGGTCCACAAGGCCATTTCGGTCGTGAAAAAGCGCGGCGGTGCGCACGAGGACACCGTTCGGGAGTTAAAGGTTGGACCGGGCTGTATCATCGTGGGTGAGCCGCTGAATCGATTTCAGGGCGTACTGTCCGGGGTTCCAACGTACATAGGGGATTCCGGACGGCTCATGAAGACCGATGACTCCCACGAACGATAAGAAGCGAGAGCGAATCCTGGTGTTGGCCCCCACCGGCCGGGATGGCGCGCTCATCGCGGAAGCGGTATCGCCCCACGGTCTGACCACGGAAATTTGCAGCGATGCCGCCGGAGTCGCCGCCGAGTTGCCGAAGGGCGCCGGCGTGGTGCTCATCGCTGAGGAGGCCCTCACCCCGGAATCGATTTCTCGGCTGCGCCAGGCGTTCGGAACTCAGCCACCCTGGTCCGATTTGCCGATCATCGTCCTGTCAATCGCGGGTGAATCGACCCCGCTGGTGGCGCACCTCCTGAAACGCTGGACGGCGCTCGGCAATGTGACGGTGATCGAGCGGCCGGTGCGGCCCGCCACCTTACTCAGTGTGATTACTGCCGCCTTACGCGCCCGCCGCCGCCAGTATGAGGTCCAACGATTGTTCGACAACCTGCTGGTGGCTGAAGATCGCTTGCGGACCATCATCGAGAGCGCTCAGGATTACGCCATCATCAACCTCAACCTGGCCGGTGAGGTTACCTATTGGAACGCCGGCGCCGAGCGCCTCCTGGGATACCCGGAAAATGCGATTATCGGGAAGCCGATCGATATCGTCTTCTCTGACGAAGACCGCCGTTCTAGTGTCCCGGCCCGTGAGCGCGACACGGCGCTGCGAACCGGGCATGCCGAAACCGAGGGCTGGCGCGTGAGGCGGGATGGCTCGCGATTTTGGGCCAGCGGTGTAGTCAACCCGACGCGGGATGCAGCCGGCCTCGTGACCGGATTTGTCAAAGTGCTACGCGACATGACCGCTCAAAAACGCTCCGAGGAGCGTCTGGCCGAACAGGCCCTGGCCCTACAGCAGTCGAACGATGATTTGCAGCGGTTCGCTTACGTGGCCTCGCATGACCTTCAGGAGCCGTTGCGCGCCATCGGAAGTTATAGCCAGTTGCTCGTGAGAAAGGCCGAAGGCCGGCTCGACGAAGACTCCGAGCAGTTCGTCCATTTCATCGTCGAAGGCGTGGACCGAATGCGCACTTTGATTCACGATCTGTTGGAGTTTTCGCGCCTGACGAGCAGCGAGCCGGAACCGACCGCGCGTGTAGACTGCAACGCCGTGCTGGGGCTCGCCCTGCAGAATCTCCAGCCGAGAATCGCAGCGAGCGGCGCCAAGATCCGGTTTGAGCGGCTGCCGATCGTCCTTGGCAACGAGAGCCGGCTGTTGCAGGTCTTTCAGAATCTGATCGGAAACGCGTTGAAGTACTGCGACACGACACCCGAAGTCTCAATCTCGGCGGCGCGCGATCACGACTACTGGCAAATTGTGGTGCGTGACAACGGCATTGGCATCCCGCAGGAGCATCATGAGGAAATCTTCGGCTTGTTCCGGCGCCTTCATAGCCGCGCGAAATACCCCGGAACCGGAATTGGCCTCGCTACCTGCAAGCGCATTGTAGAGCAGGTTGGCGGTCGCATTTGGGTGAAGTCGGTTCCCGGCGTCGGGTCGGAGTTTTACGTCACCTTACCCGCGGCCGAGGCCGATATGTCTCCGCAGGCTCGTGCCGCGCGCGTTTTCGTTCCCGACTAGTTTGGCTACCAGCCGGTCTCGAACTCGCGCAGGCAATGCCAGCAGCGATACTTTCCCTTCACCGGTCGCGAAATGGAGCGGTGGATCCATCGGCAGCGGTACATGGCGAGCGTCTGGAGAGTGTTCCGCAGAGACTCGCCCATCGCAGCACGAGGGTTCTTCGGCGTTTCCAGGCAAACTGCCTCGGCAGTAGCTTTCGTCATGTGATCCTCCCATCACGAGCAGGCAAGCGAAATCAAACTCCCGCCCGCAGCCTACCGCGATTATTCCCCAACCCCTTATCGATGGGTAGTACCGAGGGTACTATCCGGCGGCAAGGCTTATTGTAACTGATTAAAGATAAATGCAAAACAATTTTGAGTACCCCGAGCCACGCGCTGCCTGCCTTCCGCGGCGTTACGCCTTATCTCGGGTTTCCCCCTCGCCTCGAATTGGCCATTCAATTCGAGTTGAATTTGAAATGGTAATTGATACCGTGCGATCTTAAGTGGAAATGGATCCCAGCGGCCGCCAGCCAAGTCAGACAATGGCTTCGAAAAAGCTGAGGACGTTGTCGCCCTGCCGCACGCGCCGGGTCTCCCGCAGCATTCCGTAGGATTCATTCAGCCTAGAGCGCACTGAGTGCTGGACCACCACCAACGGGGGAGGCTTTTGCGAAAGCGCCTCTAGCGATTCCCCGCATTCGCTGTGGCGATCGTATGGCGGATCCAGGAAAACCAACTCCGCCTCATATTGCGGGAGCGTGAGCAGCACGCGACCGGGCACCACGGTCGCGCGCGATTCCAACCCCAGCGCTGACAGATTCTCGCGCAGTACCGCCAGCGCTGCGCCGTCGCGCTCCAAAAAATACGCGTGCCGCGCACCCCGGCTAAGCGCCTCGATCCCGACCGCGCCCGTGCCGGCGTAGGCGTCGAGAAAGGTCGCATCCGTGATGCGCGGCGTCACAATATCGAACAGTGTTTCGCGCAAGCGGTCGGGCGTGGGCCTGGTAGCCAGCCCCGGCACCCCTTTCAACCTCCGCGAACGAAGCTCCCCCGCGATGACCCGCATCAGCCGACCGTCACCAGCCCGTAGCGGCGCTGCCAGTGATCACGGATGTACTCCACGGCGCGGCTCAGCTCCTCCGGGGCCGTCGGATTCTCCACGAAGCTCGCCGCCTCGCGCCGCGCCATTTCCAGGATTTCGGTGTCGCGCAGAATGTTGGCAACGCGAAGCGACGGCAGCCCCGATTGCTTCGTCCCGAAGAACTCGCCGGGGCCGCGCAGCTTCAGATCCATCTCTGAAATGTAAAATCCGTCGTTCGATTCCACCAGCGTGCGGATGCGCTCTCTGGCAGCATCATTCATTTTTTCCGTCACCAGGATGCAGTAGCTCTGGGCCGCCCCGCGCCCCACCCGTCCGCGGAGCTGATGGAGCTGTGCCAGCCCGAAGCGCTCCGCCTGCTCCACCAGCATCACGGTGGCGTTCGGCACATCCACCCCCACCTCGATCACCGTAGTCGAGACGAGAATTTTCATGCTGCCCTCTTTGAAGCGCTGCATCACTGATTCTTTCTCATCCCCGCTCAGCCGCCCATGCATCAGCCCGACGGGGATATCCGGGTAGACCTCGCGCGACAGATGTTCGTGCATCTTCTGTGCCGCCTTCATCGCCTGGCTCTCGGATTCCTCGATCACCGGATAGACCACGTACGCCTGACGGCCTTCGTCGATCTGCCGCTTCAGAAAGCTGTAGACCTGCTCGACGCGGTCCGCGGTGGCGTGCTTGGTGACGATCGGCTTGCGCCCCGGTGGCAATTCATCAATCACCGATACATCCAAATCGCCATAAAGCGTCATCGCCAGCGTGCGCGGGATCGGGGTCGCGGTCATCACCAGCACGTCTGGCGTAATCCCCTTCTCCACCATGTGCAGCCGTTGCAGCACGCCGAAGCGATGCTGCTCATCGATGATCGCGATCCCCAACTTCCTGAATTCGACATCTTTTTCGAGCAGGGCGTGCGTCCCGATCACCACGTGCGCCAATCCTTCGGCCACCAGCTTCTTCAACTGGACCTTTTCGCGACTGGTGAACGAGCCGGTAAGCAGCACCACGACGTATCCCAGCTTAGACAGGATCTGGCGGAAGTAGAACGCGTGCTGCCCGGCCAGGATTTCGGTCGGCGCCAGCACCGCCACCTGGTATCCGTTCTCGATCGCGATCACCGCCGCTTCGGCCGCCACGATGGTCTTTCCGCTCCCCACGTCGCCTTGCAGCAGCCGGTGCATCGGTCGCGGCGCCTTCATGTCCTCAGCAATTTGCTGGATCACCCGCTTTTGAGCGCCGGTCGGCTTGAACGGCAGCATGGCTTTCACCTTTTCGCGCACGCCGTCGTTGATCTCAAACGCGATTCCGGGCAACGCGCGGGCATTGCGCCGCTTCAGCGCGATGCCGCACTCCAGCCAGAAGAATTCCTCGAAGATCAGGCGCACTTGCCCGGCCGACCGGAAATGGTTGAGCACGCGGAGGTCGGCATCCGGCGGCGGAAAATGCGTCTGCCGAACGGCCGTCCAGCGATCCGGCAGTTTCAGAATTGCGCGAATGTGCGCCGGTAGATTATCTTCGATAGGTTCGATCTCCTGCAGGATGCGGTGCGTCAGCGTGCGCAGCAGCCGGGTCGTCAGCTTGGAAACGGCTTCATAAATCGGCACGATCCGCCCGGTGTGCAGCGCCGCTTCGCCGTCATCGTCTTCTCCGGAAAGAATTTCGAATTCCGGATGCAGCATCGTAAGTTCGCCCGAATAGCTATCGAACTCTATTTTTCCGAAGAGTGCGACCTTCATCCCCTCGACGAGCACGTTGGCGAGATAGCCGCCGTGGAACCATTTACCGACGAGGATGGCGCGCGAGGTGTCCGTGAACCGCGCCTCAAACAGCCCCAGGCTGCGCCGTTTGAAACCCGCCAACTTGGCCGATCGCACGTCGGCGATTACCGTGGCCATCTCGCCCGGCGCCAATTGCGCGACTGTCTTGAGATTGCTGCGGTCTTCGTAGCGGAACGGCACATAGCCGAGCAGGTCCTCGACCGTGGCAAGCCCCTTAGCTTCGAGCATCGCCGCCCGAGCCGGCCCGATTCCCTTGACGTAACTAAGCGAACTCCCCAGATCCATCGAAATTTGGGGACCGGCTACGCAATCCCCAAGTTACGGCGGGAATTTGGGAATTGTGCATCCCGGAAACATTCACCAGATTTTCGCGCCTCCGCCATACGTCCCCATTATGGCCCGTTTCGCCATCGGGGCTATCGAAATTACCGCAAATTGTGGCGGGGCGGTGGGAATTGGCTAGGGTGCCCGGACCAAGGCTGCGCCCTGCGCCTGAGCGCGGCCGTGCGTTAGCGAACCAGAATCGGATACGGATCGCTGGAATCGGAGTCGACCGTCACGACCAATGGAACGACATTTCCTCCGAACGCTTGCGCCATCACAATCGTGAGCTCGACCGTGCCCGGCGCGGGTCCAGCCGTAGCCAGAAGCACTGGCATATCGATTCCGCCTACGCTTGCATGCACGCGGCCCTGACTGCCCGCCAATCCCGGGGCGGCCGTGTTGACTGCGATGGTGAGCAAATCGCCAACCGCGGCGGAGGAGGATGTGGTCACGGCCTGAGCGGGCCCGTCGCTTACCGCCACGACTACCGGTGGCGGCAGTGAAATCTGAATCGCAAAGGGAAACGCGCTCGCCGCGCCATTGCTGACATTCAAGACGGCCGGGCCGCTCGGAAAACCGGCGGGGACCTGGATGTTGATCTGATTCGCCGCCGCGTACAGCACAGGGACGGGCTGACCGTTGAGCGTTACCTGCGGGGGAATTCCCGGATACGCTAGGCTGGCCCCGTAGATCGTGGCGAAGCCTCCGCCATAAAGCGTCTGGCGCGAAGGATCGCCGTTTATGACGGCACTGACGGTAGGCTGCGTCGGGCTTGCCGGCTGGATCTGGAAAGCACCCGGCTGGAACACGCGCTGAAAACCGGAAATCACGCTGAGCTCGGAGAGCCCCTGCACGGCGTTCGGCGCAACCACCACGTCCGCAATCGCATGATTCGGGCTCAGCACCCAAACGTGCTCGACGGAAACATCAAACGTGCCGAATCCGGCAGTGACTTGGCCATCGACAAACTGCATGTTCGTGCTGGTGATATCCACCATTGCGCTGACGCCGGCAGGTAGTGCCGACGGAGTGATCGTGACCTGCGGAACCGCCGCGGGCGGATAGATATACAGCGGCGGCGCTTGTGTCTGATAGAAAGTCGAGTTTTGCCCGTCACTCCCGTACACGATGACGCTGGCGGCCTGGCCGCTGTAGCCGGGCGGCGGGAGCACCGTAATCGAGCCGCTGTTGAGATCACCGGCAAACGGCACCGTGATGGTGGCCGGCGAACCGTCGAAGTAAACCATGCTATCGGGGGCGAAATTCGAACCCGTGACCGTTACGGTTCCATCGGGATTCGGCGTCACCGCGGTGATCGCCGGCGGCCCCTTCTGCACGAGCACTACCCCATCCGGCAGCACGTACATGTCGTCGGCGAAATTAAACAAGAGATGGCGCGGCCCACTGGCCATCATGAACGTGGCCAGATCAAGCGCCAAGGCCACGGGCGACCCGTACGGCCGAACCCCGGCGTTCGTAAACGCCGGCACCGTTACCGAGAGCGGCACCGGAGTGGGCTCAAACGCGGCTTGCGCGGAGATCGTGCTGAGCCCGAGGTCTGCGTTGACGAATGCCGGAGTTACCGACTGCTGCCCTGAGTAACTGTAGGTCACCATGTCGTACACCGGTAAGGCCGCTCGCGGCTGCACAGAGAAATTGATGCCCGGCATAGTCGCTCCCGCTGTCACAGGAACCAGACCGAACACGTCCGGATCGCGCGTTCCGGGATAAAACAGCGTCTCAAACGGGCCGCTCGCCGGAATCGTCTGCCCATTCGCGTCGAACGGGCCTTTGATGCCTTCGCTCTGGAATGCGTCCGGCGGCGCCGGGTGCACGTAGACCCAATACTGATTCGGTGGCAGGCCATCGATCGAGTAAGTGCCGTCGGGATTCGTAAACGTGCTGACGGCGGGCCCAGTCGCGGTGATAGCCACAACCGATGCCATCGCTACCGGTTGTCCGTTCAAAAGTACCTGGCCGGAGATCGAGCCGACGCTTGCCGCGTAGGTGCTATTGCCGTATAGCAGCGAGATCGCGGCCATATCGTCCAGGTCAATCGGCCGCGTCCGCGAAGTATTCCGAACCACAGCCTGCGACATCGCCGACCCCGTGTAGGTGTGTTGCAGTCCGAGCGCGTGCCCCATCTCGTGAACCGCGGTCGTGAAGAAGGCTTCCAGATAGCTCGGGCCCGCACCTTGATTGGTGTCGTTGCTAAGCATGACTGTCGAGCGGACGATCGGGATGAAGGCGCCCGTGGGCGTGGCTGTGGGGGTGATCGGGGTTGCGATAGTGGGAGCCCCCATTCCCAATAAACCCGGTGGCAGGTCGATGAACACGACGTCGCCGCCCGGCGTGCTCGCCGGCTGCGAGCCCGCTTCCACTCCGCCGAAGGCTACACGCAGATCCGAGCTGGCCACCGAATCCCACACGGCCGCCGCCTGCCGCACTTGGCTGAGCACCGAAGCGAAATCATCCCCCGGCGCGAATGCTGCTGGACCCGCATCGCTGACCAGAAACGTGACGGTCTTATTGGGTAGCGCCGCCAGATCGAATCGCTCGAAGACCGGGCTGTAGGGAGGGCCCGCTAGGTAGTGAACGTAGTGATAATATGCTTCGGCCGGCAAGGCCGAAAGAATCGCGGCGATCACAGTGAGAAGCTGTATGCGCCCGCCCCTGTAAGACTTACTCATTACCGGGTCCCGCCCTGCCCGAGCTGGCTGGCGATCCGCGACCGCAATTCGCTCAGGTTCATGACGACGGTCTGATCTTTTACTTGCCGCCCTGTGCCGCGCTCAAGCATGAGCTCTGAGGTGGCCGCGCGCGTCGCAACCGCATCACCGGATTCGCCCGGAGAAATTCGAAACAAGCCCTGTGTCAGCCCCATAATCTGAGTAATCCCCGAAGAGCCGGTCCACAGGAAGAATACGAACTCATCCCCCGTCTTCAGTGCCGGCGCGCCCGGAAAAGTCTGGCGCAGGTTATTCAGGTTTCCGCCCGGAACCGCCACCGCCGCAGGCTTGGGCCCTTTTAGCTGCTCGGCGGTTTGGATCGAGTAATAGGTATAGATCACGGGTCCGCGCCTGACCGCGTATGATCCGGTCACTTTCGCCCGAACAATGGCGGTCGACTGGGCGATCATGTCCGCCAGCGACAGCCGTTCCAGCGTGGCACTTCGGGCAGGGGTCAGCCCGAACAATAGCAACGCGAAGCTGAACCAGCGGCCCACGGTACTGTGCCAAGCATCCCGCGTGCCAAGGCCAAACAGCTGAAAAATAAAGGCTTGGTGGCAAAACGCACGTTCTTCCTGTGTTCCCGGGACACGCTGTTGGGGCAGCCTGTCCCAGCTAGGAAGGGCCGGGTCGAACGATCAGAATGGGCACGTCCAGGTTGTGGCGGACGGGATTGATAGTATTTCCGAAAATGAGATCTTTCAAGCCCCCATGGCCGTGCGCTCCCATAATTACGAGATCGGGGCGGATCTGGCGGGCATACCGGACGATTTCGCGGCGCGGCGAGGAGGAGTGAAAGACCGCAGTTTCGACCGCAATCCCTTGCCGTCGCAGACCATCGGCGATGGTGTCCAGATAGTGCTCGCCAGCCTCAACCTCGGCGGTAGAAGAATCCGGCCCGTATACCTGGCTGGTGACGCCTTCTTCGACGTGCAGAAGATATAATTTCGCGTCGTGCAGTTTGGCCATGGCCGAAGCGTGGCTGACCGCGAGGCGGTCGAGATTCGTATGGTCGAGCGGGACCAGGATCCGCCGATAGATTGGGCTTGCGGCTTCAGCCGCGGCCGGCTCGGGCAAGCTCACTGGGGCGCGGCCAAAGCGCCGTGTCCAGCGGCTCACCAGTGGCTCCAGTGTCACCCACAGCAGCAACAGAAGGAGAAGCACGCCGGCCGGGACAGTCACCAGCCAAACCAGAGTGCGCCACGAGCCTGCGTTCGCCAGCCCATCCGAGATGCCCTGAATCGCCAGCCGGACATTCAAAGCAACGACAATCGCGGCCGTAGTCCAGGCCAGCACCTGCACCCACCGCCGGTTGGCGAACGCGCCCATCCGCCGCCGGTCATTAGTGAAGTGGATCAGCGGAATAATCGCGAACGGCAATTGCATGCTCAGAATCACCTGGCTGAGAATCAGCAGCCCGAAGGTCGATTTGTCACCGGCCAGGTAGATGGTAAGTGCGGCGGGCGTGATCGCGAGCGAACGTGTGATGAGGCGTCGCAGCCAGGGCCGCATGCGGAAATTGAGAAAACCTTCCATCACCACCTGCCCGGCCAACGTGCCGGTAAGGGTGGAGGATTGGCCGGAGGCCAGTAACGCGACAGCGAAAATGACACCGGCCAGACTGGTGCCGAGCAGGGGCACCAGCAGCACGTGCGCCTGCTGGATTTCCGTCACCACAATATGGCGCTGGAAGAATACGGCGGCCGCCAGCACCAGGATGGCCGCATTTACGAAGAGCGCTCCGTTGAGCGCCACCACCGAATCAATCAGGTTGTACCGGCAGGCCGTGCGCTTGTCGCCGGCGCTTTGGCCGATATGCCGCGTCTGCACCAGCGCCGAATGCAGATAGAGATTGTGCGGCATGACAGTCGCGCCAAGAATCCCGATGGCCACGTAGAGGCTGTCGAGGTTCAGCCGCGGGACCAGTCCGGTCAGCATCTCGCCGGCCGCTGGCCGCGCCCACCAGATTTCAATAAAGAAACCTCCCGCAATCACCGCGATCAGCGAAAGCACGAAGGCTTCGATGGTGCGGATGCCGAAACTCTGCAGCCACAGAACCAGCAGCGTATCGGCCGCGGTGATCAGCACGCCCGCGAGCAGCGGGATATGAAACAGCAGGTTGAGCCCGATCGCGGCTCCCAGTACTTCCGCCAGGTCGCACGCCGCGACTGCGATTTCGCACAATACCCATAACGCGATGTTGACGGAGCGAGGATATGTCTCGCGGCAAGCCTGGGCCAGATCGCGTCCGGAGACAATGCCGAGACGCGCGCTGAGGGTTTGCAGCAGGATGGCCATGGCGTTCGACATCACCAGTACCCAGAGAAGCTGGTAGCCGAAGCGCGCCCCACCCTCCAGGTCGGTAGCCCAGTTGCCCGGATCCATGTAGCCGACGCTTACCAGGTAAGCCGGTCCGGCGAAGGCGAACATCCGCCGCCAGAACGACACCTGTCCGGTGCCTACGCTCGCATGGACATCAGCCAACGAGCGCCCGTCCGACCCGACATGGTCCGCCGGTACCATCCGCAGCTTAAATATATAGAAATATTGGAACTTTCGTCAATCCGCCGCCGGACTGCGGTCCCAAGACCGTCCGTGGCGTCCCCTACAACAAATGCCCGATTGTTCCTCGATGAAATAAAAAGTACGATCTATCTTTAGATAGCTGATAATGCGACTGCAATATCGACGCGCCCGCCTCGGCAGAAGCTTCGCCATTACTCTGCTATCGATTCTCGGCTCAATCGCTGTAACGTTGGGCTTCGAACCTTTTCTTGGAAACGACAGTCATTTCCTGCCTTTCACGCTCGCAGTGATCGTCTCTGCCTGGTATGGCGGGCTGATTTTCGGGCTCATGGCGACAGCCATTAGCTTTCTGGTGGTCGGTTATCTCTTCCTGCCGCCGGTCCTGCACCTGGTTCCGATTCACCCGCATGCATACGCGCTGCTTGCGTTGTTCCTGGTGGTTGGCGTTTGCATCAGCATCCTCCAAAGTACTCTCGCCGATGCCAACGAAGCCCTGAAAAAAAGCCGGGATCAAGTGGAACTGGCGGCCGGCGCCGGAAGGATCGGATTTGCGGAATCGGTTGGAGGCGACCAAGTGGTGTGGAGTCCCGAAATGGAGAGGCTGTTTGGACTCCCGACCGGCGCCTTCGAGGGGACCATGGCCGGCTGGTTGAGCCGCATCCACCCTGAAGATCGTGAGAAGTTCGAAGACCAGAGGTTGGAGCAGATCGAGCAAGGTCTGCCGGAACTGAAGTTTGAGTATCGCGCTGTGTTGCCGGACGGCCAGATCCGTTGGCTGGAAGGGCGGCGACGGCTCATCGTATCCGAATCCGGCGGATTGAACCGAATCGTCAGCGCCAACATCGACATCACTGAACGCTTTATCCTGGAGCAGGCTTTGACCCTGCGGGGCGAGGAACTGAAGAAGTCCAATCAGGAGCTGGAACGGTTTGCCTATACGGTGGCGCACGATCTGCAGAGTCCTCTCCGCGCCGTCGAGACGTTGACGCAGCTTTTCCTGAAACGCACGCGGCGTGAACTCGACTTGGAATCCACGAACCTGCTCGATCTGGTGGTCAGCAGCGCCGACCGCATGCGACGCCTCGTGGAGCAGATGCTCGAACTGGCCCGCGCGACGCACGCACCGGCCGCGTTCAAGCCCGTGGATACCGCCGCCGTGGCAACACTTGCCGCGGAAAACGCTCGCAGCGGCATCGACGCTTCGATTTCCATCGGCGCGCTCCCCACCATCCAGGCGGACGAATCTCAACTGTTGCGCGTCTTCGAGAACCTCATCGGGAATGCTCTCAAATATCACGGCGATGGCAAGCCGGAAGTGCACATCGATGCCGCCTTGGAAGGTCGCGAATGGGTCTTTTCTGTCCGCGACAACGGAATCGGAATCGATCCCGCCGATCACCACCGTATCTTTGAGGAATTTCAGCGGCTGCACAGCGCCGCCGAGTACACCGGCAGCGGCATCGGCCTTTCGGTTTGCCGTCACATCGTACAACGGCACCATGGCCGGATCTGGGTGGAATCTCTGCCCGGCCGCGGAGCGACCTTCCGCTTCACGATTCCCAATGAGCCGCCCAACTCGACCGTTGGCAGAAGGCCGGCAGGAACCGAATCGGACGCCGGCCGGGATCGCGCCGCCGCGGGCTAACCCATTCAGAGCCAGTCTTTTAGGCCCTGGTGGTAGCAATCGAGAATCTCAATCCATCCCATAAAATGTTTCACTTTGCCTCCGGGCGTTGCTTGCGACAGCATGGTAGAACGCGAGTAGACGCAAAGAGGCGCTGTGCGGTTTTCGTCCTACCAGACCGGCGGATTTTACGACGAGATGTTCGCGGCCGATGATTTGCCGAGGCCGCAGGCGCGTCTGCTCCTCGACACCATTGAGTCTCTCTCCGAAGGCCAGTTGCTGCGATCGAAAATTGCCGCGGAGCGGCTGCTGCTCCAGATGGGCATCACGTTCAACGTGTACGCCGATTCGGCTGGGACCGAACGGATCTTTCCTTTCGACCTGGTTCCCCGAATCATCGCCGCCGAGGAATGGAACTGGGTCGAACGTGGTCTGCGCCAGCGCATCCACGCGCTCAATGAATTCATCGACGACATCTATCACGACCAGAAGATTCTCAAAGACGGCGTCATCCCCGCCGAAATTCTGTTGTCGGCGGCCTCTTACCGTCCGCAATGCCACGGATTGAACCCGCCGCGGCGCGTCTGGTGTCACATTGCCGGCATCGATCTGGTGCGCGATCGCGACGGCCAGATCTATGTGCTGGAAGATAATCTGCGGGTTCCGTCGGGCGTTTCTTATGTTCTAGAGAATCGGGAGGTCCTCAAGCGGACCTTTCCGCAGGTCTTCGAGGGTCTCGCGATCCGGCCCGTGAACGAATATCCGAGCCGGCTGTTGGAGACGCTGGAATCGCTGGCGCCGCTCGCCACGGGCAACCCCCGCGCGGTTGTATTGACTCCCGGAGTTTACAATTCGGCGTACTTCGAACACAGTTTCCTGGCGCAGCAGATGGGCCTGCAACTGGTGGAAGGCCGCGACCTGGTGGTCAACCGCGGCGCCGTCTACACGCGCACAACCAGGGGGCTTCAGCGCGTAGACGTCATCTACCGCCGCATCGACGACGATTTTCTCGATCCGGAGGCGTTCCGCGCCGACTCGTTGTTGGGCGTTCCGGGACTGATGGCCGCGTACCGCTCGGGCGCCGTAGCCCTGGCTAATGCTCCCGGTAACGGCGTGGCCGACGACAAGGTGATCTACGCCTACGTGCCGGACATCGTGCGCTACTACGAAGGCGCCGACCCGATCCTGCCGAACGTGCCCACTTACTTGTGCTGGAAGGACGACGACCGCAGTTATGTCCTCGAACATCTCGATCAACTGGTCGTGAAATCGGCGAATGAGTCCGGCGGATATGGGATGCTGGTCGGCCCGGCCTCCACCAGCGAGCAGCGCCAGGAGTTCGCCGCGAAAATCGCGGCCAATCCGCGAAACTATATCGCGCAGCCAACGCTCTCCCTATCCCGCGTGCCCACCATCATTGACGATCATTTCGAAGGCCGCCATGTCGATCTACGCCCATACGTGCTGTACGGGAAAGATATTTACGTGCTGCCCGGCGGGCTCACACGCGTCGCCCTGCGCAAAGGATCGCTGGTGGTGAATTCGTCACAAGGCGGCGGGAGCAAGGATACCTGGGTTCTGGCGAAGCCGGTCGAAAACTGGAACGGATTCCACGGAGGCCAGCAATGAACTCCAATCCGCTGCTGAGCCGTGTTGCGGATTCGCTTTATTGGATCGGCCGCTACATCGAACGTGCCGACAACGTCGCTCGCTTCATGGAAGTGAACCTGCAAATGATGCTCGATCTGCCGGCCGAGAACACCGGACAATGGCAGGCGCTGGTGCACACCAGCGGCGACAACCAGATGTTCCGCGAGCGCTACGGAGCAGCGACGCAGGAAAATGTGGTCCGGTTCCTGGTCTTCGACCGCGAGAACCCGAACTCGATTGCGATTTGCGTCAACGTCGCTCGCGAAAATGCACGCTCCGTGCGCGATACGATTTCATCGGAAATGTGGGAGCAGGTCAACCGCATGTATCTGCTCATCAACTCCAGCCCCAGCACCCTCGCCGGCGACGCGCTGCCGGAGTTCTTCCACCGGGTGCGCACGGAGTGCCACCTGTTTCAGGGGCTGACCGACGCCACCATGAGCCATAACGAAGCCTGGAATTTCCTCAGGCTCGGACGCAAGCTGGAACGCGCCGACAAGACCACGCGCATCTTGGATGTAAAGTATTACATGCTGCTGCCCTCGCCCAGCGACATTGGAAGCGCGTACGACGACGTCCAGTGGGCCGCCGTGCTCAAATCGGTCAGTGGCTTCGAGATGTACCGAAAACGCTACGGACGGATCGCGCCCGACCGGATCGTCGAGTTCCTCCTGATGGACCGCGAGTTCCCGCGCGCCGTGCATTATTGCATCAATTGCGCCGACGAGTGCCTGCACGCCATCACGGGTATTCCGCCCGGCGGGTTCTCGTGCCCCTCCGAGCAGCGGCTTGGGCTGCTGCGGTCCGAGCTGCATTACAGCCACGTGAAGGCGATCCTGGCGTCCGGCCTGCATGAATTTCTTGACGCGCTCCAGGTGAAGATGAATAGAATTGATACTGCCATCCTGGAGGACTTTTTCGCGGTGCGCCCCGAGTCACAGCATGACACGCAGCACGATTCGCATGCCGCCGCGCGGAGCACGGGTGCCATGCAACGATGACGTTTTGCCTCGGAATCAACACGAACGATGGCCTGGTCGCCATCGCCGACACACGCGTTCTAGCCGGCAATGAGTGCCTGGTGGCGCGGAAGGTGGCTTCGTACAAAGGACCTGGATTTTCGTTCTTCATCATGACGTCGGGCCTGCGCTCCTTGCGCGACAAGGTGCTGCTGCATTTCGACGAGGCCTTCGCCCGCGACACCACCACGCGCGACCGGCTCTATAAAACCGTAAAGCTGTACTCCAACCAGGTGCGTCGCGCCGCCGAGGAGGATCGGGCCGCTCTGCACGATTCGGACCTGAACTTCAACATTCACAGCCTGGTCGGCGGGCAGATGGCGGGAGACTCCTCGCACCGGCTCTTTCTCGTGTATCCGGAAGGCAACTGGGTGGACATCGGATCCGACACGCCGTACCAGATCATCGGCGCCTCCGGCTACGGCAAGCCGATCCTTGGCCGCAGCCTGACCTCCAATGACTCCATCCTCTATGCGTTCAAGGTGGGGATCTTGGCTTTCGACGCGACCCGGCTGTGCGCCGCCGATGTCGATTTTCCAATCGATGTCGTGCTGTACAAGAAGGACAGCTTCGAGCTGATTGAGCACCGGTTCCGGCAGCAGGACCTGCACGAGATCTCCGATTGGTGGCAGGAACGCATGCGGGCCAGCGTGCGCGATCTGCCGTCGGAGTGGATCGAGCGGGCGTTCTTGAAGCTCACCCGGGACGGCTTCGATCCGAACTGATCACCCGCGGGAATGAAGATTACTGTTGCGCACACCACTGTTTATCGATATGGCTCTCCGGTCCTGCTGGGCCCGCACGTGATCCGCCTGCGGCCGCGCGACGATGGTAGCCAGCGGCTTCTGTGTTACGAGTTGAAAATCACGCCGGAGCCGCGCGCGCGCTCACAATCGCTCGACCAGGATGGCAATGTGGTGACCCACGCTTGGTTCGAAGAGGCGTCGGCCGAGTTCGCCGTCTACACCCGATTCACGGTGGAAACGTTCCGTGATAATCCTTTTGACTTCCTGCTGGAGCGGCCAGCCCTTCCCTTTGAGTATCCGGCCGCGGTGCAGGCCTTCGTCGCGCCGTACGCTCATGCCGGCGCTGCGCCCTCCGTTGCGGAGTTCGCCCATTCCGCCGCTGAAGTGGCGGGCAGAAAGACCATGGATTTCCTGGTGGAGCTCAATCGGCGGATTCCGCGCTTGCTAAGACCGATCGCCCGCACGGAAGGCCCGGCGCGCAGCGCTGCCGAAACGCTGCAGGCCGGAGAGGGCGCGTGCCGCGACTTTGCCGTGCTGTTCTGCTCCGCCTGCCGCGCAATGGGGTTGGCCGCGCGATTCGTCAGTGGATACGAGCGCGAGGCGGCGCGCGATCCCGAACATGCCTACATGCATGCTTGGGCGGAAGTCTATCTCCCCGGCGGCGGCTGGCGCGGATTCGATCCGACGCGAGGACTCGCGGTCAGCACCGCGCACGTGCCCGTCGCTGCCGCCTTGGAACCCGACAGGGCAGCCCCGATCAGCGGCTCATATCTCGGTCCGACACAATCCACAATGGAAACCTCGATCCACATGGAGACGTCGGAATAGCACCACCTCGTAAGGATAGACGCTCTGTTCCTTCCTTATCGCGAACCAAACAAGACGCGTCTGGGCGCGCCAAGTGCGAACTTTCCAGGACTACCGCGGATTTTCGACTCAACGTCGAGGAATCCCGCCTGAGAGCGCCGCGTGCCCAGTCCGTGAAGAACCATGAGCCGGATCGCGACAGAATTACGCGTTCCCAGACAGGAGGCTCTATGTGGGTGGTACTTCTGCTATTCCTCGCGGTCGTGTTGTCGTTATTCCTGTCGATGATCTCGTATCCGCCGCCGACTTCGGGCCGCGTCGAACGCGAATGACGAAGGCAACCTGCGAGGTGTACGAACTGTCCAAGCCCGAAGAGCCTTTGGATACGGAAGAGCTTGCCGCCTGCGCCGCCGATGCCCTTGAGTCCTATCGCCGCGCTCCCTGGACAGGTCTCGCAGACCGGTTTCGGCTCGCGAAACTGCGTCTCGCCCGGCGCCTCCTGGTCCGCATCGAGCGCTTTGAGGCTGCCCGCATGCGGCGTGGACATTAATCGCGTCAACAACCTCATCGCTTGAACAGCCACTGCCAATCGTTCTACTGGTCGGCGCCGCGCTCGTAGGCGGCGCGGAGAAGTGCCGGACTCCAGCCAGTCTACGGCGCGCCCCGCCCAGTTGAATGAATAGAATTAACGCTTGAATAAAAGCGTAAGCGGGAGTAAGATTCCCCTCGGGGAAAAAGTCAGGAGAAAGAGGCGGTGAGACCCGACCTGTTTATCCGGGATGCCACAGGCGCATTCCTGATTCTGGTTCCGGCCGTGATCGGGTGGCAGATCCTGACCGGCCGCATCGAAATGGGCGGCATGCTGTACGAGCGTGATCCCGCCGGCCGGCTCGTCTACAGCCCGGCGCGCCTGCAACTCTTGCTCGTAAGCCTTGCGGGCGCAGCCCAGCTACTGTGGCGATTCACGGGGAATCCCGACCACCTGGCCAGCGCGAATCCGTTGGTCCTCGCGGGCATGGGCGCTAGTCAATTGTCCTATTTGGCGAGCAAGGCCTGGGCTGCCTATCAGGCAAAGAAATAGAGGGAGGAGAAAATGCCGAACGTTCCCTTCAGTTCACAAGAATTACTGAAATGGTCCGGGGCCATCTTCGTTACTTTGTTGGAGGCCTACGTCGTCTATGCCATCGCCCGGAAGTGGGACATGCGGCGGCTCATCTGCGCCGAGAACGGGGATGCCAGCATGTCCCGGTTCCAACTCCTGCTATTCACGTTTGCGATTGGCGGTGGGTACTTTTACCTGATGCTGCAGAAAGCGGCGTTTCCCCCGATCGATGTGGGCGCGCTGGGATTACTCGGCATCAGCAGCGGTACGTATGCGATCTCGAAAGGCATCCAGGCGAGCCGGGATACCAACGCTGCTGCGCAAGCATCGGCAACTACAAATCCTCCCGCGGTTCCGACCGGAGGTAGTCTTAGCTCCTCAGCGGCTGCGGGAGCCGGCGGCCCGACCGCCCCGCCACGCCAGCCCTAGCAACGGATCGCGCCGTACTCGAGCTCGACGCCACTCCTCCAATTTCGGCACCGTTACCCGCTCATCGACGCCAGGAATTCGCCGTTGGTGCGGGTCTTGCCAAGCTTGTCGAGCAGCAGTTCCATCGTCTCGACTGGTGAGAGTGGGTTCAGAACCTTGCGCAGAATCCAGACGCGGTTGAGCTCGTCTTTGGGCAGCAGCAGCTCTTCCTTGCGCGTGCCGCTCTTGTTGATGTCGATGGCCGGGAACACGCGCTTATCCACCAGCTTGCGCTCGAGGTGGATTTCCATGTTGCCCGTGCCTTTGAACTCCTCGAAGATCACATCGTCCATGCGGCTGCCCGTGTCAATCAGCGCCGTGGCGATGATGGTCAGCGACCCGCCTTCTTCGATGTTGCGCGCCGCGCCGAAGAATCGCTTGGGGCGCTGCAAGGCGTTGGAGTCGACGCCGCCTGAGAGCACCTTTCCCGACGGCGGAACAATGGTGTTGTAGGCGCGCGCCAGACGGGTGATGGAATCGAGCAGGATCACCACGTCGCGCTTGTGCTCCACCAGGCGCTTGGCCTTCTCGATCACCATTTCGGCCACCTGCACGTGGCGCGTGGCGGGCTCGTCGAAGGTCGAGCTGATCACTTCACCCTTCACGCTGCGCTGCATGTCCGTGACTTCTTCGGGGCGCTCGTCGATCAGCAGCACGATCAGCGAGACTTCCGCGTGGTTCGTGGTGATCGAATTGGCGATCGATTGCAGCAGCATGGTTTTGCCGGTGCGCGGGGGCGAAACAATCAAGCCACGCTGGCCTTTCCCGATCGGCGTAAGCAGGTCCATGACGCGCCCGGAATAGTTCTCGCGCGCGGTTTCGAGCTTCAGCCGCTGGTTGGGATAGAGCGGCGTCAGGTTGTCGAAAAAGATTTTGTTGCGCGCTTCCTCGGGCGGCTCGAAATTGATGGCGTCGACCTTGATCAGCGCGAAGTAGCGCTCGCCTTCCTTGGGCGGGCGGATCTGGCCGGAGATGGTGTCGCCAGTGCGCAGGTCGAAGCGGCGGATCTGTGACGGCGAGACGTAGACGTCATCGGGCCCCGGCAGATAGTTGTACTCCGGCGCGCGCAGGAAGCCGAAGCCGTCGGGCAGGCATTCGAGCACGCCCTCGGAGAAGATCA